>Ga0224555_1000991_pt1 | contig 41983 bp, 52 predicted proteins | sample 714S23034metaG_FD_180687 | JGI IMG/M metagenome (GOLD analysis project Ga0224555, IMG submission 180687) | Peat soil microbial communities from Stordalen Mire, Sweden - 717 S2 30-34 | ecosystem: Environmental > Terrestrial > Soil > Wetlands > Peat | place: Sweden: Norrbotten County, Stordalen...
GTGCGTGAACGTCCACGGCTGCCCGGCGCTGACCTCACTCAAGGCTGATGCGGCTGAGACCGTGTATGCCTACGACTGCACGTCGCTGACCTCGCTGAAGGCCGATGCGGCTAAGACCGTGTATGCCAGCGACTGCCCGGCGCTGACCTCACTCAAGGCTGATGCGGCTGAGCACGTGTACGCCAGCGGCTGCACGGCGCTGACGGCTGGAAAATCGCGCTTGACGAAATGGGGTAAATTATGAGTTCCTATATCCAAACCTGCCCGTCCTGCGGTCGGCACGTTGCCGAAGAGTTGGCGGGCCGCTCGTGTTCGCATTGTCGCATCGCGGAAGAGGTAGTCAAGATCATGAGCTACCCTATTCTGAGCGGCGGCCGCAGCGTCATGATCGAGTACCGGCCACCGTCGCGCATACTGGCCGCTGCGGTTCGTGGCGCGGCCCTCGTTTCTCACTTGCTTTAATCAGACGTAGTTTACGGAGACGAAATGGAAAACGTGAATCAGAAATCAATCAACGCCTACCGCGAGGCTGCGGATTGGCTTGAGCAACATCCTGAGTTGCCTCGAATCTACCCGGGCAATATCGGCGTATTTGCAAGGGGAGAAGATCAAAAGGCGGAGGCTGCAATCGTCGCCAAGGCTATGGGCAAGAGCCGGAAGGTTTACACGGAATCGTCGCTCCATCTTGGGAAAAAGTTTGGCGAGCACTGCACGATCACCTACCTCGCGGACCGCGATAAAGTCTGCGAGCGCGTCAAGGTTGGCACTCGGGTTGAGCCAGCGCAAACTCTCTCGGCGCGTGAGGAGCAGTTTGTACCCGAGCATGAAGTTGAGCTATTCGAGTGGAAATGCTCTCCTCTTCTTGAACCCGAAGAGGAATCTGCGGTTACGGCCGCATAACAGTTTCCCGCCGCGCCGAAAGCAAAGGTGGAAGGTTGGCCCTGCTAGCGGAGACCGGCTCCTTGCCAATGTCACCAACCATGCGGCGGGAAAGCAACCCCCAGGAGAGGAGACTAAGATGTGTAAATTTGCCAGCTTCGTCCTGACGAAAGATCGCGAGTTTTGGCTTGACGGGAATGATTCGCATTCCGCGATCATCGGTAAACACAACCTGAATGAGTGGGGCACGAGAGGCCCCTATGTTATCAAAGTCGAGATCTCACCTACCGCCAAGATCAAGACGTGGCCGAGTCTCAAGCAATGGGCGTTTCGCATCGACCAGGACCGACTGCCCGATTGGCATGATGCCGCTACCACAGAAAAGCGCACCAGAGAAGCACTGGCGCGCCGCTACAAGGCGGGTTTCAAGCACGTGTACGCCAGCGGCTGCACGTCGCTGACCTCACTCAAGGCTGATGCGGCTAAGTGCGTGAACGTCCACGGCTGCCCGGCGCTGACCTCACTCAAGGCTGATGCGGCTGAGACCGTGCATGCCAGCGGCTGCCCGGCGCTGACCTCACTCAAGGCCGATTCGGCTAGGACCGTGTATGCCTACGACTGCCCGGCGCTGACCTCACTCAAGGCTGATGCGGCTGAGCACGTGTACGCCAGCGGCTGCACGGCGCTGACCTCACTCAAGGCTGATGCGGCTAGGACCGTGTCTGCCAGCGGCTGCCCGGCGCTGACCTCACTCAAGGCCGATGCGGCTGAGACCGTTGACGTACACGGCTGCACGTCGCTGACCTCGCTCAAGGCCGATGCGGCTAGGACCGTGTATGCCAGCGGCTGCACGTCGCTGACCTCGCTGAAGGCTGATGCGGCTGAGACCGTGTACTCCAGCGGCTGCACGTCGCTGACCTCACTGAAGGCCGATGCGGCTAAGACCGTGTATGCCAGCGGCTGCACGTCGCTGACCTCGCTCAAGGCTGATGCGGCTGAGCACGTGTACGCCAGCGGCTGCACGTCGCTGACCTCACTGAAGGCCGATGCGGCTAAGACCGTGTATGCCTACGGCTGCACGTCGCTGACCTCACTGAAGGCTGATGCGGCTGAGGCCGTGTATGCCTACGACTGCACGTCGCTGACCTCACTGAAGGCCGATGCGGCTAAGACCGTGTCTGCCAGCGGCTGCCCGGCGCTCAAGGCTGGAAAATCACGCTTTACGAAATGGGGTAAAGGATGAAGGACGGCATCTATCCCGGTTTGTCCTGGGATGACTATCGCGCCATCGACGCTTTGAATGGATCGAGTATCATCCCCATGCGCAAGTCGCCTATGTATTACCGATTTATGCGCGAAAACCCGCAGCCGCCCACAGATGCCATGATTCTCGGCACTGCAACCCATCGCCTGGTTCTCGAACCCGAGAAGGCCGGCGACTTTGCGGTGTGGGGTGAGCGCGAGGAAGAGAAGGTACGGCGCGGCCAGATTTGGGAAGCATTCAAGACTGCGCACGGCGGCAAGATGATTGTCACCGTAGCCGAACGCAATGCGATGGTAGGCATGGCGGTTGGGGCGCGGCGGAATGCTCCGATCATGCGCTATGCCGGCGCGAAGGGCGAGACTGAAGTCACCATGCTCTGGACTGATAAAGTGACAGGTCGAAGGTGGAAGGGTCGCATTGACAAACTTATCGAGAAAGGCCACATCATCTTCGACCTGAAGACGTGCCGAGCCTGCAATAAGTACAAATTCGGCGCGCAGGCTCACCAGCTCGGCTACCACATCAAAATGGGGCTCTACTGGTCCGGCTACAAAACCCTGACCGGCGAGGCGGCTAAATGTGTTCTTGGCGCGATCGAGAACAAAGAGCCATTCGAGAGTGCGGTTTACCGCTGCACTAGCGATGTGATCCTGCAGGGGCTTGAAGACCTCGACGGGCTTCTGCGCACCTTGACCCAATGCGAACTTACCGGCGAATGGCCCGCAGCCGAGCCCGAAGAGTTAGAGCTGACATTGCCATCCTACGCCTACACTCAGCCCGAAGATGATCTAAGCGATCTTGAATTGGTCGAGGAGTAACCATGGGAAAACCAACTGTTTACGATGAGCTTTACCCCGGTAGATTCCTGAAGGCGGGGCTACTTAAGGGCCAGAAGGTCACGCTCACAATCAAGGACGTTGACCTTGAGGGGCTCGAAGACGAAAACGGCAAGAAGCAGCAGAAGGCTATCCTCGCTTTTGAAGAGCGTCCAATGCAGCTTGTCATGTGCAAGACCAACGGAATCTGCATCAAATCGATGTTCGGGCCGGCGCTCGCGGATTGGCTTGGTAAGCGTGTCACGCTTTTTGAATCGCAATGGAACGGTGAGCCTTGTATTCGTATATGGGGATCACCGGATATTCCGAGCGATCAGAAAATTGTGGTGCAATTGCCGAGACGCCGGCCTATGGATATGGTAATGCACGCCGTCAGCCAAAAGAAACAGGCACCAGTAACCACTGGCACCCTGGACCCGCACATCTCGGCTGCATTCGGCATTCTGGGCTGGGAGGCGCGGGCGCAATCTGAGTACTTAGCGGCCCATACCGGGCTGACCCAACAGGAAATCGCGGCGGACCTCAATCGGATGCTTGAATAAAAGGGGAATGTGGTAGACTTAGCTTAGGTCGCCGGCCAGCGGCCCGCTCGTCGCCAGACTGAGCTTAATCAATTCAGGCTGCGCGTTTGGACCTCACACCTGGCGCGCAGCTTGAATACAATGTGAGGCTTCATGGCTTCCAAAAGTCCGGCATTTCAGTTCTACGCCGCCGAGTACCTAGCAGATGAAAATGTAGTTGTGATGACCCTCGAAGAGGAGGGCGCGTATATCCGCGCGTTATCTTACTGCTGGCGCGAAGGCAGCATCCCAGCAGACAATGAAACTCTTGCGAGGCTCCTGAAGGGCGCATCGAACCAAACTTTAACGGTGGTTCGCAAAAGGTTCAACCAATGTTCAACCAATGCAGATCGATTAGTGCATTCGAGACTCGAAGCGGAACGCAAAAAACAGGCAGGGTGGCGAGAAAAATCATCTATCGCAGGTAAGCGTTCCGGTAATGTGCGGAGAAATAAGAAGTTACAAACCGAACCAACCTTCAACCAACCTTCAACCAACCTTCATGATTTGGTTGAACCAAATGCGAACTCTTCTTCTTCTTCTTCTTCTTCTAATAAAAACAAATACAAATACAAGGCGCCGCAAGCGGCTTTTGATTTGCCTTCCTGGATTCCGAAGGACGCCTGGGACGGTTTTCTTGAGATGCGCCGTAAAAAACGTGTGCCGAGCACCGGCCGGGCTCTGGAGGGAATCGTTCGTAACCTCGACAAGCTCCGTGGCCTCGGTTTCCAATCAGGCGAGGTTTTAGATCAATCGACGGTCTGCGGATGGACAGGAGTTTTTCCGATAAAAAACTTGACGGGCGCAGCCTCAAAGATCGCGCAACCCGGAATCAACCACGCGGAGGAACTCAGGCGCGCCAAGCTCAGCGAGCAACAACGCGCAGAAGAGGACGCCGCGATGGTAAAACATCACGAGGAATGGTTGCGGCTTTCACCTGAAGAGCGGATCGCTCGGCAAAATGCAGATCTGAGTCAAACGTAGGGGCAAAGGTAAATCAACTTTACCTTCGCGCCACGCGACCGAAAGGGGAGAAGTGATGGTAACAGGTACACAACATAGCCCCGACGCCACCAGGACGCCTTTAAGCCCCGTAGGAAGAATTATGTGGGAGGGTGGCCCGACCCGGAAATGGTCGGCTACAAAATGCCCCGGTGTGTTAGGTGCCTATTACGGAGGATGTGGCGGGTTTGTGGGGTCTTATGTATGCCAGACATGCGGGCACGATGTCGGGAGGGTCTACTGTGTAGATAAATCAGATCCTGCGTTGAGAAAGTGGATTTGCGATGGGTGCAAGGATAATCGCCATGAGAAATAAATGGGAATTACGTACTTAATTCCCTTGGAGAAGTGAACGTATGAAACTCCGATTTTCCATGGACGAAGCCAACGCCGCTGCTGATGAGTGGGGCTTGAATTGTGGCCCTGCAGCGGTCGCCTCTATTTGCGGACTTTCGCTGGCTGAGTTGCGGCCTCATTTGGGCGACTTTGAATTAAAGCGGTACACAAACCCTACTCTCATGGCTCATATTTTGAAGAACATTGGCGCTAAAGTGATTGAGTTTGGCAGGCTCAATTGGCGATTCGAGATGGAGCGGACTGGTAGAGCGCCATGGCCTAGATATGGCCTTGCGAGGGTCCAGTGGGAAGGACCATGGACGAAAGATGGTGTGCCGATAGCCGCCCGCTACCGAGCTACGCATTGGGTGGGCGCAAGCTACGCAAACCAAGACAACATCGGAATCTGGGATGTGAATTGCCTGAATAACGGGACTGGATGGGTAGGACTTCATGACTGGACTAACACGCTGGTTCCGTGGCTCTTGAAGGAACTTTATCCACGCGCAAGCGGCAAGTGGCACTTGACGCACATCATCGAAATCGAACAGCCAAGGGACTCAAGTATATGATTGCCACGAGGAATAAATACACCAAGTGGACACCGGACCGTTTGGAGAAACTTCGGCACCTGGCGGCCGGCATGTCTATTCGAGATATTGCTGTGGAGTTCAGCACTACTCCTTGCTCGATTTGGGCGATATGCAAAGAAAAGAAGATTCCCTGCGGCCGTAGATACCTCGCGTGGTCGCAAGAAAGGTGCGAAACCGTGAGAGCAATGGCGACTGGCGGCTACACGAAGAATGAGGCTGCCAATCGGATCGGCTGCTCGATCGCGGCGGTTAAACGTGCAGCGTATCGTCTTGGGGTTCGGTTCAAAGGTAAAGGTGGGGCGCCTCGGCGGATCGACTGGGAGAAAGTTCAAGAATTGGCTGCTTCGGGGGTTTGGATCGCTCAAGCGTGCCGGCTACTGCAAATGCACCACTCGGCGGCGATTTACATCAGCAAGCAAATGGGGTTCAAGTGGCCGCTCCCGCCTAAGCAACGTCCCCGTTTGCTGCCAAGCCAGCGCATTGTTCGGCGGGATCGCAAAGAGGATAGTGCTGTAGTAGACCGCATGATGGTGCTCGCGGAACGTTGCAGTGGGGGGGGCGCATGAAAGAGACGCCGATTATATTCAGCGCGCCGATGGTCAAGGCGATATTGGAAGGTCGAAAATCTCAAACTAGGCGCAGCGTCTACTCGGACCTCTGTCCCTGGGGCGTCCCCGGCGACCGGATGTGGGTACCGGAGAGCTTCCAGAAGTGCGGCTGCGATGCCTGCCGTTTCGCGTGGCCAAAGAAGGGGCCGCATGGGATAGCAGCCTTCCGCGAAGGCTACCGCGGCCCAAGCTGCGCTGCGTTCACTCCGTCAATCTTCATGCCCCGATGGGCGAGCCGCATCACGCTGGAGATTACCGACGTGCGTTTGCAGCTCATGAGTCACTGGGTATGGGCATTGACGTTTCGGAGGATTGCATGAACTTTCTATGGCGGTATCTATACCAGTTGAGCCGCGCCAAACTGCAGGCGAAGCGCGGCCCTCCCATGGTCTGCTCGACCTGCGGCCTGTTGATTCACCGGCATGACCGTTTCCGCGTGCTGGAAGTCGTGCATATCAGCTGCCGCGATCTCGCCCTCCTAACAAAACTATCCAAAGGCGGTCGGCCAGCTCAGTATTTCAAATAGTTACCAAAGTTCTCTTGACAATAAGGGTTGAGATTAGCTAGGTTGATTCTAGTTGCAGAGGAGTCCGAGGCGTGCGGTTGTAGCCAGGACTTAATAGTCAGCCTGACCTGCGTCCTCTGCAACTTATGAGGGACCATGCTGAAGGCTTTTTCGAGAGACGATCTTTGGCGCTGCCTGTGCGGTGGCGTGAACGAGGAGCGTGTTGTTACCTGCCAGGAATGCGGTAAGCGGCGCTGGTCGCAGCTTGGGGTCAGCCGAAAAGTGGCTCTGTGGCTCATCGGGCAGTTGCGTAAGGTGGCGTGATGGAAGACTGTGCGCTTTCAGATAACGAAGAGGTCGTCATGAAAACAACCTTCAAGGCCACGATGCTCCGTTGTGCTGACATTATCGACCATATGACAGATGACGACGTGTTAGCAAAACAGTTGGATCTGCTGCGAGAAGGAATGACTTTGGCTCAAGTATCCCGTCTCGATAGGGCTATGTTGGCGTCCGCTTGGTTTCGTTTATGTGCAGAAGGTAAGGTGGCGTGAGTGATGGACAGGTCTTATCACCCATCATTCTTCATTCAAGAGGAACTGGATGCCCGCGAATGGACTCTGCGCGATCTTGTATCTAGAATGCGTCGCTACGAGAGCGAAGAGGACTGGGATGTTAATATGCTCGCATTTGAGATGTATATGACCATCCCAGATGTGCTTCTCAGTGAAGATATGGCGCGCGATCTGGGTGTAGCGTTTGGGGTCAGCAAAGAGTTTTTTTTGAATCTTGATGCCGCATGGAGGGCCTCTTGATTCTACGACGAGGAGCAGCATGACTGAAATTACACTCACCCTGCCGCTGGTACCTCCATCGGTGAACAACTATGTTCGTCACACACGTAAAGGCTTTCATTACCAAACCAAAGAGGCGAAGGCGTTCAAGGCCGCAGTCGGGATCTATGCGCGCGGGGCCAAAATAGACGCCAAGCGGTATGTGATCGATGCCGTTATCTTCCTGGGTAAGCGCGCGCGCGGAGATGCGGACAACTTCAACAAATGCATCGGGGACGGATTGGTAGAAGCTGGGGTGATCCATTCCGATGCCGCAGTCAAAGATTGGCGCGTGCGCGTGGATCGAGACTGGGCCAATCCGCGCACCGTTCTGACAGTGAGGGGAGCATGAGAATGACTTACGACGATTGGAAGCTTGAATCGCCCGAAGAGGAAGAGTACCGCCTGTCCAACTGCCAGCGTCGAGAGAAATCTCGCGCCGAGTGGATGGAAGAGCACGCTGATTATCTGCTTGAGGCTCGCCGCGAAGCCGAAGGCGAACATGACCGCGACTGGTATCAAGAGAACGATCCCCAATCGCTGGTCGATTCGATCAGGGAGCATAACTCATGAGCCGGTCGACCATCCGAGACGACTCGCAGCGGGAGCTGCGGGAAGCGATGAACGGAGATGCTTGCTTAGCTCTGGAGATAAGCACTCTCGCTGCTATTTGCTGGTACCTTGAGCACGGATACGACAACGCAAAGATCGGGCGGGACGCGCTTGCAAAAGTTCTCCGTGTACTACAGAGGAAGTTGGAAAAAGCGCAAATGGCACTCGCTAACGCAGAGAAGCTGGAGGCGTTATGACCGCACAGGGACGTGAAGACCTGCAGCACATTCCGTTGCAATTTGCATACCTTTGTGCAGATTGTCATGCAATTGGCAACCACGCGCGCATCTGCCCGGCGTGCTCTAGCGGGGCCGTGTTGAGTCTGGCGACGGTTCTGAATCGGGAACTGCAAGCCATAGACGCCACGCCCATCCAGCAATCTTGACCGCCAAAACGCGCCTTCTGGTCTTGCGAAACTCAACGAGTTTCGTCAGTATCTCTCCTATCGCGTGCTCCTCTGCAACACCCAGGCCCATAATGAGAGGCCCCAGTTTATCTTTCCCTCCCTCCTGATACCCCTTGCGGCCAGCATGATTCTGGCACGAGTCGCGGATCTCTTCAAGGAACAGCTCAAGGTCGCGCGTTACCTGCGACTGCGGGGATAATGCGTCCATAACGTCTCCTTATGGCTGGGCGAGATAGGAAAGCAGACCCGGATTTTCTTGTAGGACCTGCAGCAGTATCGGTGTCACGCCAGTGACAAACTCTTCATCTGTGAACTTATCGCCACCGCAAAGAGTCGGATGCGTTAAGGCGTGCATGATCTCGTGGAGCAACACTTCCTGAGCCTTTGACCGGCGAAGGCGCGGCTGAACCGCCAGCCTGAGGCCATCCATATCGCAGTAGCCATTTGCGCCCGGCCGATACGCCCGCAGAACTGCGTAGGTGTGCGGACCTATCTTGATCGACTCCGGCATCGTGGGTTTGCGCATGGCTACCTGCGAGTTGACAGCTTCCAGGCTGCCAGGTTCTTGAACGGCTGGAGAGAATGCACGCTATTGTCGAGAGCAATGCACGGATATTGCGGCTGCGTGAAGATCGAGAAGTATCGCTCAGCGTAGAGGGAGCCCACGTTCAGGCTTCCGGCCACCATAGAAAGCCGCTCTTTGGGCCCGTCGTAGTAGTGCATGAATGCAGGCGTGTGAATGTCTCCCATGATGGCGCATTCGCGGTCTACGCCCTGAAACCGCATGTACCGCTGGCCAGCGTGGCACGGGTTCATATAGGAATAGCCGCGAAACTTATGACTCACGGCAAAAGCGTAGGTTTGCTTTCCCACCGTAATATCGGCATGGCCGATCCCGTCGAAATACACGGCGCGTTTTCCCATCAGCCATTTCATCACGCCGAAGCCGGCCTGCTTCTCCGTGCGCTCGTCGTCGTGGTTGCCCCAAGAGCAGAATGCAACTTTAGGCTCGATTTCTCGAAACCAGTCTTCCACAAACTGCATCTGTTTCTCGGGAGAGAAGATCTGGGCGCAGATTTCGGCAACGCTGCGCAGCTTGATAGCGAATTCCGCCAGGTCGCCGATGATGGCTATATAAATCAGCGGATCGGCCAGGATTTCTTCCGTCATGGTGCGGAAGATCTTATAATTCATGCCGCGCGCGCCGATATGCTGGTCAGAGAACGGAAGTAGACAAATCGGCCTCTTGCCGGAGCCGAGCTTGATCTTCGCGAATTTCTGCGAGACCGATGCGCGCCTGTAAAGCTCTTGCGTAGCCTCGGCGTGGGCGCACCATTCGCGCCACTTAAAGTCGGCTTTCTTCTTGTCCGAGACTACTTTGACTGCCACTGCGTCAGTTACTTTCATTTTTGACCCTTCGCAATAACTCCGCGATTGCCTTCGGGTTGCCCCAGTAGCGAGCACCTCCGACGCGCGCGGTATAGGTCGGCAGCGATTCTGCGTATTCTTTCCCGCACGCCTTCATGTTTAGTTGGGAGCCTTCGATCTTGATCGCCAAGTCGCTATTCGTGAAGATCTCGTCTGCTGGCGCTTGATCGAGGAACGCCCTTATCTTTACTTCGGTTGGGCGAGGGTGACACAGATCAAACGGCTTCCCATTGAGCTTCAAGATTATCGCCATCGCGCTCCTCAACGGTACGAAAGTCACCCTTTGCGCTTCACTAAATTGCCGACAAAGATGGGACTAAGGTGCAAAGTTTCAGGCGTCACGAGGTACGCATAGCCCGAAAGCACATTCAGCACCCTTTTGGCACCGAATACCATTAACAGGCCATCCGTGCAGAACTGCGAGCAGATAAATCGATTTGGTGACGTTAAAAATCTGGCCTTGAACAAAAGTCCCGCAATGTCGAGCAGGTTATACTTCACCCCGATCTGCGAGCGCGCCCATGTGAGCAAGGTGGCTTGCCGGGCGTCAGTGCAGGGGACTTCGTAGACATATTCCCTCGTTGGCACACAGTAAGTAGCAGGGCGTTCTCGAATTCCGCCATCCGAATGTGCGCCGATCCAGGTGCCTTCTGGAGTGCCAAACTCCACATGCTGAAAGAGCGATCCAGTAACATACCGGATCGCCCTTCCAATAAAACTGCTGTCTGCAACGAATCGGACTCTGATACAGGCCATTAAGCCGCCGTGGTAGTGCCGCAGGCAGGAATCGCGTTGAGGCTAGCGACGACCGCATTTACCCACGCGGTGATGGCGGTCGCTTGAGAGGCGCTCGGAATGCCCGAAGTAGCCGCATATTGCGCAAATACCGGCTCAATTGCAGCCACGACAAGCGCGAGCTTTTGCGCTCCCGTACCACTCTGCGCACCGGCAGCTACCGCAGCGGCTTCAGCTTTGGCAACTTCGGAAACGGTGAGGTTGTATAGGGTAGCAATGCCCGGAAACGCAATGTCTACCAGGGGTTCTGCGGCCTGCGCCACGGTGATGGCCACGCTGAAGAATTTCTTCAGGCCGGTGCCGATGTCAGAGAGGATGGTACTCAAACTTGCCATGTGAAACTCCTTTATTTGAGTTGAGCCGGGTCCACCGGCGTAGTAGGGTCCACCGGCGTAGTAGGGTGGGTCCTGTCCTTGCCCTGCGCTCCCATAGCTTGGCCGGTTAGCAAGCCGATACCGGCGCCAATCACGCCAGTTGCCGCGTCAGGGGCCACGCCGTAGACTTTGCAGGTCAGATCGAAGGCCATCCCGATGACAATGACCACAATGGCCACCCACGGAGTGTTAACGGAATTGAGAGCCGCTACAAGCTTCTGTAGCATACTGGTTTCCATAGATGTTAATTCCTCCAGTAGCCCGCACTCTTTTCAAATTTGGACCGCACCGGAACGAATCAGGCTGATGAACTCGTCAAACGCTGGATTCTCGCTGAAGAATGCTGCTGCCCTTTCTTGCTTGGCGGCACGATCGGCGTGGAAGGCAGACTGTTGCTCCGCCTCTTCGCGCGCGGTGCGGCGTATCTGTCTGGGCGGTTCGCATTGGGTGTTGAAGGGTTGTTTCTCCGCTTTCGTTTCCCCTTGGCAGGCGGCGCCGTAAGCGTTATCGAAATTACTCGGATAGCTCATTCGTCTCCTTTGGGATACAGGCTAGATTCTACACCGCAACCGGCTCCGGCGCAATAGGCGTTCCTTTCCATAGGGTCAGTTCAGCTTGGCGGCGCTCTTTAAGCGCATAAACTTCCTGCTCCCTGCCCGCTACAAACCCATGATCCCAAAGGAGAAGCTGCAGGCCGACCAGCGCGTACTCTTTATTGTTGAGATCGCGCAATAGTGTTGAATTCGCCAGCGCGCCGGGACCCAGGTTGAACACGAAGTCTACCAGCGCATCAAACTGGCCCTGAGTCATCGCCACATGCACCAAGCGGCCTACTGCCCCTTCCGATGATTTTATGTCCTGCTCAAGCAGCATCACGGCAGTCGCTTCGGTGATGCCATGGTCGTATTGCTCGCCCGGCCTCAGCTTGTGGCCGTAACCGATAGTGGCATAACCGGCGACGTCACGATAGGGTTCCGCCCTGAAGCCTTCAGAGCGCTTGATGAGGTCGAGTCCCGCTTCGCTGATTTCCATAGTATAGGCCCTTTCATATTGTATTGCTCCGCTTGTACGTTACCAGTGCTTCGTCGCCACTAGCATTACCACGCTTTGAATAAGCCCAAAGGTGAACATTGCAAATGCTATAATTGACATCCCCTTATAGCGCAAGTTTTCAAGCGCCAACACGCGATCCGGCAACCCTGCAGTGTGCGATTGTATAAGCGCCACAGTTGTTTTTAACTCATTCACGCTCGTGTTGAGTAGGTGGACGCCGTCTAAAACTTGCGTAGCTTGAGCAGCCTGAAGCTCGTACAAGCGCTCCGCAAGATCATGAGCCCTGCCAAATTCAATGCTTGCCGGATCAGCCATAAAGCTCCGCATCCCCTTTCGTCATAGCCATAGCCTCACTGGGTCTCAAGTAGTTGCGCTGATGAATTTCCGCTAGTCACAATACCAAATGTGGCAACTACATTGCAGTCGGTTGGGGGCGTGGCTCCCGAATAGGTCGTCCCGCCGCTGCCACCGCAGCCGCTGATCGATTGCAGGTATTGGTTTGCCGCCGGTGTTGCGGTGCAGGTATAGAGCGAGCCATAGGCGTGTGATCCAGAGCAGCCCGTCACGGTGCCGCCGCCGCCCGGCACTGAAACCGAGATTGTGTAGTTGTTGGGCGCGAAGTTTGCAGTAATCCCCGAGTCGGCTTCCAGATTAAATTGTACACAGGGAACCGTCGAACCCGAGCATCCAGCCGAACCAAGAGCGTTGCTCCAATCAACGAAAGAATATCCCGCTACCGGATTCGGAGTGAGAGCGCCGATGGGCGTGGCCGAAACATAGGTTCCCCCTACCGAGTTCGTGCCGGTGATGCTTCCGGTTCCCGCCGGGGATACGAGAGGAGTCCACATAAACGATTCAATGCCAAAGACAACCTGGACCGAGCACGTTGCCGCAGGCATCGTACCGGTGTAAGGCGGCGTCGGTGAGACTCCGCAACCGGTGACTGAATCCACAACCGATCCAGTTGCCGGAGCGACCGTGATCGTATAAGCGTCGCCGTAGTGCAGCGACGTTGCAGACGGTGTTGCTGTGCCCGAGCCTGTCCCGCTGGTCGTCGCGCCGAGCGTGTAGGAGGTCTGGGTGAAGTTGGCCGTAGCGGCCGAGTTAGCCGAGATGACGAACGAGGCACAGGGGTTTGTCGCACCGGAACATCCCGCCGATCCCGACACCGAGGACCAGTCATCAAAGGCATAGCCGGTCGCTGGGGTAGCGGTGCAGGCGCCAATGGTTGTTCCAGAGGTGTAGGTTCCTGCCGCGCAGTGCGTTCCTGCTAGCGTCCCACTTGCTACAGGGCTAATGGTGGGCGTCCACGTGTAGCTGCCGCCGCCGGTCGGCGTGAACGTCGCCGTGAGGGTCGTATTGGCCGAGAGCGAGGCAACGGTGCAAGTCGAGGTTCCCGAGCAGCCGCCGCCGGACCATCCAGCGAAAGCGTAACTGGCCGCTGGAGTCGCCATGCAAGGACCAATAGTCGTTCCCGAGGTATAGGAGCCCGTATTGCAGTTAGGGCCGGCGACGTATCCAGAAGACACAGGAGATATGACCTGGGTCAAGGTATAGGTGACAGCCGGAAAGACAGCGGTTACAGAAGTCGGCCCGTTCATGTTGAACGTGCAAGAGACACCAGAGCACCCGGAGACTCCTGACCAAGTCGGCGTGCCATAGCCTGAGCCCGGCGTGGCAACGCAAGTAATTGCCTTCCCATTTGGATAATTGCCAGAGGAGCAGGAGAGCGTCCCGGACCCGGAGGGTGAGACAGCGACGGTGAGCGCCGCAGATTGCCCTAGCGAAATCGCTGAGATGGACTCGTAGTCCGTTGTACTAACGGGTCCGAAGGTGAACGGTACGAAGGTTGATTGATTGAGAGCGCCAAACGCGCCGCCGTATTGGTTAGAGGTATCGATGTCGGCGGGAGTGGTCCATGGTCCTCCCGGCGCGGTTGGAGCCGGATTACCTTTCGCGCCCCAGACGAGCACGTAGTCATTGCCTGAAAGGGTCGGCGCAGGCGCAGCGCAGGCTGTATTGCAGTTCGGGTAACCGATGGCCGTTGTACCGTCGAGAATCGCAGTTCCCGAACTGATGATGGGCTGAACGATGTCGCAATCGAGGTTGCCCATCGTCGAAGTTGTGTTGAGTGTGATGCTGCCAGTCGTACTTCCACCGGCCGCACTGGCCTCGTAAGCGCCGCCGGAGAACATATATTTGCCGCCTGCTGTGGCGGGCTGAGTCTTGAAGAGAGCCGGCACATTGGCCAGCGCATCACCGGAGACGGCGTTGACGGTCGGCGCGGCCCCTTCGAGCCATCCCCACCAGACGAGGACCGCGGGCGAGCTGGGGGTAAGAGTCTTGGTCGCCGAGCAGGTCTGTGTTGTCCCGGCGCTCGACCATGAAACAGAGAAATTCGGCGTCGATGTCGCCGTGGTCCAGAGTCCGCCTGAGATTCCTGTGCCGGTGAGTGCGACCGTCTGCTGGGAACCCGATGTGCCGCCTGAATTATCCGTAAAGGTCAGTATGCCGTTCTGCGCCCCGAGAGCATTCGGTGTGAACGTTACAGTGACGGTGCAGGACTGGCCAGCGGGGAGCGAATACGCGAAAGTCGATTGGCAAGTATTCGTCGCGACTGCGAACTCAGAACTGCTCGAAATAATGCTGGCAATGATGAGTGAAGCTGTGCCGGTGTTCGAGAGCGTAACCGTCTGTGGGCCGCCTGTGACCGTAATGACCTGGTTACCGAAAGCGAGCGTAGATGGAGAGACAGAAGCGACCGGCTGGGCTGGTGGGGGCGCGCCGCTATACTGATAGGCTCCTACATCCCACGCACCGCCTGCAGGCCGCGAGGTCGGGGCTGCTCCCGGAGAACTGGTGCTGTGCGTGGTTGCGTTGTAGGCGACACCGTAGGTTGTCGATGCCGCACACTTCGCCGCTGCATCTGTCAAAGTGGGGTCGCTGCCCGATGCCGATGAAAGCGCGGCGCAGAAGGTAGAAGTCTTGTTGGTTCCCGCGCCCACAGTCGGCGCGCTCCCAGATTGCGGCGCGTAGACGGGCGTGGTCGAGCTTGTATATCCTGCCGCGTTGGCCGCCGCATTGGTCATCAAGATATTCGTTGCGGCGCTTCCCTGACCCGAGCAGGACGAACTGTAGATGCTGCCCACGTCTGAGGAGATGAAATGTATGTTCGCATCGGCGTAAGGTGCGCTGTACGGAGAAACACCGCAACTGATGTCGTTCCCGCCGCCAGCGATGTTCTGAAAGGTGTCGTTGAAGCGCGAGGTCGTGCCTTGGTTATAAGAGTTCGGCCCGTTGAATAGCTCCATCGGTCCCGCGTTCCAGACCACGTTATTGAACCAGTAGAGAGTCGCTCCTACTGGCGGAATAGGCCAGAATCCTACATTGGTTGTGGGACCGGAAAGGTACAGGTTCTCGAAAAGATTGTTATAGATGGCGTATGCGTTCGCCGGGCTGGCCTGATCCGGGCCAACACTCTCCATGATATTCGAGTGACCGCTGTTGACGAAGTTATTGATGGTGTTGTCATGGAAGATGTGCTGCGTACGGGTGATGAACTGCGCGCCATCGTTGAAGTAGGAATAGGCAATCTCCCAGGCCCCGCCGTACATGAACTCCTGTTGCACCGGGTCTGAGTCCGCGCCGTCCACCACATCGAAGAGAAGCACGTCGCCGGGAGCCGATGGGCCGAGGGTGTAACCGGTCGGGAAGCCACGAAAGGCGCTCATGCATTGCGAATTGATGTCGCAATTCCCCGCTACGGTGAATTGGACATGACTCCAACCATGAATATAAAGGTTGTAATAGAACGTTCCGGCGCTCGTCTCGTTGTAACTGACATAGATGGGGGACCAATTTGACGGGGTGGTACAGATGCCCGTCATTTCGAAGTTGTCGAGAATGTAATTTCCTACTCCTCCGCCGTCCCACATGTCGTTGCTTGGATGCGTGCAGGAACCGAGCGAGGTTGAAGTGGTTGCGGGGTTGTCCCACGTCAGGATAGGCCGCGCCCAAGACGAGCCGGAGAACCATGTCTGATCCACGCCGATATAGTTGGGATTGCCGCTCGTTCCGTTCCAACTCCAATCCCACGATCCGCCGGTATATGGCGAAGCTCCAGAATTGCCGAAGTGCCACGTATCGCCGCCGCGAAAGATGATGCCGACGCCGCCCGTAGGATTGAGTGCTGCTGCATTGCCTGTGGCCGCTGGCATACCTGGCGCGTGCAGCCACGGACTAGATTCGCTGGTGCCCGCATTCGAGTCCGATCCTGTCGCTGAGACGTAATAGCACGTTGTTACGCCAAGACTCGAAAGCGTGACCTGACTAAGCGGGCTCTGCCAGTTGATATAGTTCGCACCGGAGGGACACGAGGCGAACGCCAGCGGAGCGCAAAGCAGGAGAGTGACGAGTTGGAGGAGTTTTCTCATGGAATGCGCAATCCTGTGTCAGTCGTGGTCCCACAACTTCCAGCCGTGATAGTGAGTGCGCCAGCAGGTAGCGTTCCTGAAGTGGCGCAGCGATAGACAATATTCGTGCCCGAGTTAATGCCGACGATACGATTTAAAATAACCCATCCACCAGCCGCGCGGTCAATCTCAAGGGGTGAATCGATATAAGCTCCAGCATCGGAATAAGCTTGAATTTCATAGTTTGAGCCTGCGTTGCTTCCGCTCTCAGAAGAGGCATTAGCGCGGGCTATCCAGCGAGGCAGGTTGTTTGTCTCGTACCAAAGATCGCGATTTTCTCCCGCCACCGAGGTCGTCAGGTAAGCGACTGCGTTTGTGGCTCCAACTGACACTCCAAGGGTTCCACCTAGTCTGACGTTTCCCGTTACCGTCAAGGAATTAAGCGTCGCAGCCTTGCCAATGGCATTGAGATTTCCGTTATCAATAATGGTCGAGTCATAGGCTGCGGTGATTGAAACATCTGCGATGGTACGGCTTGCGTTCGTATTCACGATGTAAGACTGGTTGACGTGATTGTTGATGGAGAACGATCCGCCCTGTCCGTCGATGAGATAGAGTCCGGTTGCAGCATCGATACTGATTGAGCCAGCCCCGTAGTTGTTAGTTATCTGACTCCCCAAGATATTAGAGCCTGAATCGGCTAGAAGAAAATAGCCGCTCCCACTTGGCGGAGGTCCGGTAGCGCGGATGTTTGTAAGATTGTATCCACCCATCGCCCCATTATAGATAACAGTATTGGGAATGATGTGAAAAGCAGCGTAGGTCTCGGAGAGTCCAGGTGCCCATTCAATCACAGTCCCGTCAAAGGAAATCTGGCCCTGCACCGATGCATCAGCCTGGATGATCTGTACGGCGTCGTTACCTGCTTTGAGATACCCGCCTTTGTAGTTTAGGGAGGTTGCAGCGCCTTGTTCAATTTGGATAGGAACTGCGGATGGAGATGACGACTGATCCTCAATGTCTAGGCCCGATAAGTCCATTGCAAGGCTCGTTGAGGCAGTCATGCCGCCAAAACTCAGATCGTCCGATTGGGAGAGATAGACAACGCGGAGAGCCCCACCACAGGTCTTGCGGATATAGGAACCTTTGTCAAACTGCAAGCCATCCGTCGCCACGCCATAGAACGAAGCTTCTGTTGCGCACCCGTAGATCGTAACGCCATGGAAGTGAATGTCGCTTCCTACCAGATTTGATGTTCTCCCCAAAGCCATAATGAAATTTGGTGGCGACGAGGAGTTGTCCGCTTCGAGACCGATATCCTCAAAATTCAGGTAACTGGTGCCGACGAGCTTAAATGCCGTTGCTCCAGATCCCGTGTAGTCTATGACTGTATCTTGGCCTTCCTCTCCTCGGATTGTACCGTGAGCTACCGCTCCAAAATCCAGAGTGCAACTAGTTTTGTAGACGCCCGTCTCCCAATAGGGGGCATACAAAGAACCTCCAGGATGAGCCGCGAGCCATGTAATTGCATTGGTTAGCGGCGTGCAGTTGTCGGTGGAACTGTCTGCTTTAGCATTGAAATCAGCGACCAGATTTTTTGTCAGCACTGGTGTTGAGACGCTGCTCGCAGTTATCACCGCCGGACAGCTTGCCTCCCAGTTCCCGCCGTTCGACCACACACGCAGCAATTGGGGAGACGCGAGCGAAACGGAACTGAAAAGGCCAGGCGGAGGGCATTCGTTGAAGATATTGGTCGATCCGGAGACGATCGGCGCCAGAGTCCCCGATCCGACGGCGCTGAACGGAATCAGGCACTTCTCCGTATAAGCGGGCAGCGTAGCAACAGCCGCAGAATTCATGAGCGCGTAACCGTTGCTCGTTCCGCATTGGGCCGTGAATGGCGCAAACTCCTGGATCTGGTCGCCGATGCCCGCCGCGCCCGCACACGAGATTCCAGGGCCGCCATCTGTAGGCCAACAATCATTGTTGGACCCCCCATTCGGAGCCGCGAGCCCATTGCCCGTCAATTGGCCTGAAAACACAGGATTGTTTAGCGGCGTTCCGGTTGAGGAGGCGTTTAGCGTAACGGTGGCAGAACCGCTATTCCACGTCTGCGCCTGCACCAGAATGAAGGTTGCAGAGCCTACCGCAACACTCCAGTTTCCGTTGGCGGTGATGGTGGAGATCTGAGTCCACGTCTGCGAGTTGAGGTTCTGATAGGTTGCGGTAGGAGAGCTGATCGAGACAACCTGAAGCGTTCCCGACCAAGTACCGGATACCGTGACGGTGATCCACGGCGCCGGGCCGGGGACACTGGTCTGCCCCAGAATCGGAACTTGCATGTAAACGCAGCTCCGCGCCGTGCAATTCGATGCACTGGCGTTGATGGTGCCGAAAGTGCTGGTGTTTTGGGCGAAAGCGGCAATCGGCAGAAATAGCGCGAAAATGAGCAATCGTTTCAACATAATCACCTTAGAATTGTGAGGGAAGCTGGATCGGAACACCCTGACCCGGGAGCCCGAGCTGCTGCCGTTGGCGCAAGTATTGCATCATAGCCGCGCTTCTCTCGCCGGGAGTCATAGTCGGTGAGTATGGCACCATTCCAGGTTGAGCATAGGGCGCGCCTGCTTGTGCGGGCAATTGAAGAGCAGGGCCTGTATGGGGGGTATATGGGCTGTAAAGGGCCGGTCCCGGCAATCTTACAGTTGGCGAAGTCGGCAAATCGGAATAGAAGTTTTGCAACTGGCGCTGAAGCTGATCCAGCTTCCCTCCGCGAACCATTCCTCCAACTTTACTCAAAGCCGGACCGAGGACACTGCCCCGCGTCAATTGCGGAGCACTCTCTATGGTGTTGCCGACGAATGTTCTGGCGTCGAACGGAGCATTGGCTTTAGCTTCGGCCGCAGCAAGGCGCGGTGTGGCTCCTTGTAGTGCTCCTTGCTGTTGAATCAAGCCCCCCTCTATCCTTTTGATTCCGCTAAAGTCCTCGCCAGTGGCTTGCTGCAATGCGTCGTAGTAGGCGTTCCGCGTCGAGTTCGCCATCTGGTGCACAAGCTCCGGGGTGCCCACAGACTTCGCGTAGGTCGGATTTCCGCGCAGGGTCGTATCTTCGACGTTCATGTATTTGCGGAACTCATTGAGGCCATCGAGAGTGGTCACACCCGCAGCGCGCGCACGCAAATTTTGAATCGTATTCAGATCTTCCGGGTCGATAGCTTGTAATTGCGCCTGCGTGGGCATAATGGACCGCTGTATAGAGGTCGTATCTACAGGCACGTTGCGCACCTGTCCGAGAATGGCATTATGCGACTGGTCAATAGCGGTTTGAGCCTGCCGGATGATTGCCTTGTGCGCCTGCAAAGCCGCCACCGGATCATTGCCATTGATCGCTGCGACATCTTGCGGGTTCTGAGCGGCGGTGTCGCGGATGATCGAGCCAGTCTGTTTGGCGATATCTTGCGGAATAAAGTTTGGGTTGGCCCCCGCATTGCCTTCGGCTGTCACGGCGGCATGAGACTTCATTTGAGATTCGGTGAAATTCTCTCCGGGAACGAGCTTGGGAGAGCGAGACGGAATCGATTCTGCCGCATCCTCGACTTCCGCGCCTCCGGCACCCATGAGCGCCGCCTGGGGAAGCGCCGCGATAGCCTCACCGCCCGGATTCGAGATGAATGGACGCACCATGTTCTCAGCCGGTGTTAGCGTGTCTCCTGTGGCTATTTGCCCGGCCGTCTGCGATAAAGCGGACAGAGTATCGATCGGATGGGCGAGCGGTGAGAACAGACGCACTGCGCCCGCCCCAAGATCGGCACCGGCCGACTTGAAGAATCCGCCAACCGAAGAAGTATCGAGCGGAGGCGCTTGCGCAGCGCTGTCAATCGCGCGGTGCAGGGGGTCTGTGCCGCGTAAGACCGAGCCCACACTCCAACCTGGAGGCGCCGGAGATTTCTCGATCAATCCGGCAGAGAGATCAACGCTTCCCGCTTTCGGTACCATCCCCGCCGAGAGATCGACCTGAGACGTCGCCATTACGGGATCACCTGATATCCCTGCTGCTGCGCTGCCGCCTTGGCTGCGTTCGGATCGCCCTTTGGATTTGCAGCGCGCCATGCCCCCAGACTAAATTGATGCGTCTGCGGCGTGGGTGCAGCGGCGGGGCTAGCGTTTTGAGTGGGAGGATTGACCTGCACGGGCTCAACGGGCTTAAACTTCGCGCCGTATGTCTGATTTATTGTGGAAAGGTCATTCTCGTATTTGGCCTGAGACCCGCGCTGCATCACATCCTGCATCTGAGCCATGTCGCTCAGTACAGAGGTGGGGAACGACCGACCAGTGAGAGCGCCTCCGAGATGCCCCTGCAATCTCTGCAGCCACGAGCCCCCCCCGTAATTCTGAATCTCGGCCATATTGATGCGGTGGACGCCCTGCGAAGTCGTAATTTGCAGCGCGCCCTCTTGAGGGATGATCTTGTAGGAAACCACGTTCCCGCTCTTCGCAGCGGCGAGCATCTGCTGAAGCGTCTGCGTGACCGACTGCGCCTGAGCATAGTCCTCCCCTGCTTTCGTTGCGGCTGCTGTCGCAGGTGCAACCAAGTGCGGTGGGACCATCGCAAGGGCGGCATCGCTGCCCCGCGCCGCTTGGGCTTCTACGTTGGCGCGTGCCGCGCCCTCGGCGGCCGCGACCTGGACTTTCCCCTGCTGAATCTGCGGATTCGTTTGCATCCTTACCGCCTGATTCACTTCTCCCTGCTGAATCTGCTCAGCGCCGGGAGCGGTCCCCATAGCGATGGATGCGGCCGACGGCTCGTAGAGCGGGCTATTTGGGTCAGTTTTCCCTTGCGCGTTCTGGAAGGTAATCTTTTTTTGCGCGGCATCAAGAAGTTGAGCATAGCCGCCCAGGCTTTTAGCTTGGATTTCTAACTGCTGCCGCGCCTGCCCTGGATTCTGCTGCGCAAGCGTTGCGAGTTGCATGGCCTGTTGGACGTGTGATGGGTCGAAGAGGCCATTGTGAGAGAGTTGTTGCGCTGTCTGTTGTATCGCTTGCGGCAATTGCGCGTCTGGAGTGTTCAGCACTCCATTCATCGCATCGACGATCATGCCGTTCTTGGTCTTCATCGTTTCGGCATTCGAGGTTCCAGCCCGCGCGTCATCCATCGCAGTCTCGGCGGCCTGATTTTTCAGCTTGGAAACATACTCTGTGAGTGGCTGGATAGCCTGGGCCGACGCTCCGTTTTTCATCGCCAGCGTGATCAAATCGTCGTAATTCGGCAGCGCACTGGAAGAGCCAGAGGAAGGTGCGGCAGCGGATGTATCGCTCGCCGACGCCGCGCCGGTTGCCGGGGATTGAGGAGCGCTTTGCATCTTTACCCATTGCTGATACGACGCCTGCATCGCTTTTGCATCATTGAGTTGTATCTGGGTCTTCTGATTCTCCATCGTGCCAGCCTGCACCTGATTTTGGAGCGCGGCTTGCCGAAGCGGTTGCTCCTGCATCTGGTTACGAATACCCATCATCTCAGCATATTGCTGAAGCGGGTTCGCCTGCGTTGGGATGGGCGGTTTTACGTCAAGAGCCGGAAGAGGGATGGTTGCCATTAGAATGCCCCTCCACTCGCCATGAGGTTATTAACCTGATTTGCATCCTGCTGGCCCTGTCCGCCGCCTAGGAGCTGCTGAAGCATGAGCATATTGGAGAGGCTCCCTCCGGCTCCGGACAGCGCCCCTTGCCACGCATTCGCGCCGCCCACGTAGCCGGAAGCCGTAGCCTCCGCAGCATTGTTCAGCCCCTGGCCGATCTGCTGGCCGGTATTGGTTAGGGTGTTCGCCATCTGCCCTGCGCTCTGAAGCCCCTGACCGCCGAGTGTCTGCGCAGTAGTCTGACCCATGCCAGCGACTCCAGCAAGGCGGTTGTAGGTATTGGCCTGCTGGTTAGCCCACGTGTTGTAATTCGTCTGGTAAGTGTTCAGCGCTTGGTTGTAGACGTTATTGTAGTTCGTGTTCGCATAGTTCTGCGCGTAGTTGTTGAGCGCCTCCTGTGTGCCGCCCGTGAGGAGTGAGCCATTCGCCGCCGCACCGGCCTGTTGAGCCTGTTCACCCTGCTGTAGCGCGAACTGGTAGCCGGGGGTAGCCTGTGCCTGCGCCGCCGTAGGAGCCTGGAACGCTCCACCGGAATAGGGGGCGAGCAACGATCCGTAGGCACCCAAATTTGTGTTAGCGGTACCGCTTAATCCCTTGACGGTCGGCACCGAGACCGAGCCAGAAACCCCCGGAATGCTTAAATTGGTGTTCCCGGTCGAAAGGCCTCCGCCGCCTTGACCGCTGGCTCCGCCCTGACCCAAAAGATAGTCGAGGGACGCCATTGCATTCGTGCCAGACTGAAGATACGGCTGATCGAGCGCCAGCGAATTGCCATACATCTGCGACTCAAGCCCGAGCGATTCCTGCCCGAGCCCAGCTTGAAGCTGTGCAGACTGTTCTGCAGCTTGCGCTTGAGTAGAAGCGGCCTTTTCAGCGGCGTTGCTACCGATCAGCCCTCCAAACAGGCTGCTGACCCCACCAATACCCGCCCCGAGTGCTAAACCTGACATATTACTCCAGATTCCTCGTAAATACCGAAGTTGTTTTTCTGAATTTCTTGCGCCGCGCCAAAAGACGCTCTAAGGAACCGCCAATCGGAACGGAATATCCTATGGCGGTGCATCCGTTTTCTTTTGCGTGGCGCTCGACTTTGATAAGCAATCCGAGCCCTAATGCCGTGCGCCGGAAAGACGGCGCGATGAAAACATTCTCAACAATTGCCACTTTCTTTCCGTATTGAGGGTCAATATAGATCAAAACAGCGGCAAAGCCTACCAGCGTATCGGCTGCGAAGGCCCCGAAACATTGCAATGCGCCATGCCGCTCCATGGACGCGTACATTTCAGGTTGAGGATTGATTTTCCCGATCTCAGGCAGAGAACATTCGTCTCCGTATTGAGAACACAGAGCGTCCCAATTGGGTGCTCTAAAGATTCCCGAAGCGAGGATCTTGCGAATTCCCGTCAATGCACTTCCGCCCATGTACTGATAGCCCAAGTTCCGGCCGGCGAGCAAGTCGAGGTTACGGTTGGGGTCACCGAAAAAGTGTCGCCCGGTGGCACTACGAATGTAAAACTTACGCCGGGGCTATTGCTGCACTCGTTAGCGATCTCCCCTCCATTGAAGGTCAGTCCCGCATCGGTAAAAGCTGCCTGGTATTGGCCCCCCGTCCCCGACGTCCCAGTCAATGAGATACTGACAATTTCCGTCACTGCGTAGCTGGCGCAATTCGTGTACGTGGTTGAAGCGGCATAGGTTGAAGTGGTGGGGCAACTTGTTCCGCCGCTACATGACGCGGTCAGGCAGTTCGTGAGCCCGCTCACAACTCCAGCGGTCGAAGAGCCGACCGAGTTCCAGCTCGTGCCGTTGAAGACGCCGATCGCGGTTGTACAGGAAGACCCTCCGGAAGCAACCGTCGGAGCCTCTAGGAAATTTGTGGGCCAGACAAAGCTCCTGTTACCTGTTGAGTCCTGGCAGATATTGAAGTTGATTACCTGCCCGAAGAATCCGCTCGTCAGGGTGCTGGACGTGACGTCACCAGTCAGCGTCATGTTAAATTGGTTGTAAATGCCCGCATTGAAGACCGGCGTCGCGCTGAAGACAACCGCCTGTGGGCTGTAGGGGTAGGTTGTGTTGGCCTGAATCCAATTGGTGCCGTTATAGACGAAGACGGGGGTTATGCAGGCATTCGGCGCTGCGGGCACGGCGGGAGGGTTCAGGAACGAGGGATCCCACGTGAACGTAAATCCGCCAACGCTGTTTTGACAGATATAGGTCATGATCTCCTGACCTAAAACTGCGCCCGTAAGCGTCATCGTCGTGTTTTGGTTGAGCGTGAGCGAAAAAATATAGTAGGGATCGACCGCGAAGGTCACAGCGGAGTCTGGCGTCACCACGTCGTATGTGGCGGCTGTCTGCGGGCCGAGTGCGTTGACATATTGCCACAGCGCGCCATCAAAGAAGAACATCGGGGTGATACAACCGTTGGGGGTAGTCGGCAGCGTGGGGGGGTGCACGAAGCCTGAGGGCCAGGCGAAAGTGTATCCGCCTGTAGCGTTCTGGCATAGATCAAACTGAATGAATTGGCCAGCCAATCCGCCGCTCACGGTCGATGAGGAGACGTTGGCGGTAAGCGTCATGGTAAAGGTTGTGTAGGACCCGGCGTCGAACACGGGCTCTGCCGCAAATGTCATAGCATCGACTTTGCCCGCAATTTCTGTGAAGCTGCCGGCCGCCGGTGTTCCGCCGGATGTGCCGATTGGACCATTGAAATATGTGCCGTTTACCGGTCCCGGTGTCGTTCCGCCAATGGTGCCGTCATCGAACGTCGAAGTCGTGATGGTGGAACTCTCAATCGTTGCGCCTGAAATCACGCCGCCGATCCACTCGCTGCCTGGAACCTGATCAACTGACCATTGCTGCACGCCAGTCGAGCAATTTGTTCCGCCATAGCTGAAGGCGATGAATTTGTATGTTTCCGGACCCAGCCACATGACGGCGCTGCCGGTTGAGTCGAGAATCACCGGATTTGTGTTGGGCGTCCCGCCAGTGTAATCCGTGTATGTGGCTTGCGGGGTCGATGTTCCCCCCGCATAGGTAAAAACGCAGCCATTCGCGAGCGGCACGCCATTGGGATCGACAGCAGTAAATCGCGGCGTGCGAAACGGAGACACGGATACTGAAGCCGCTACTGCGATTGGCAGCGCCAGGAAAATCGAAAGTAACGCTAATCTGCGCATTGTAATTCCTTGGCTTTCTCCCTGCTCGTGTGGAGCATCAATCTCCGTTGCAGTTGTAGTAGAGCGCCGGTGTTCCCGTGGTCACGTAGGTAAACGTCACCGCCGTTTTGCTGATTGCGCTCACGTAGGGAAGCGCGGTTGAAGTGCCCGCGCTCACCGTGCAATTCGCCCATGTTCCCCACGCCACGCCGAAAGTTAAAGTCGTTGCGGTTGAAGCGGTGCCTGTGGCGATGATTCCGGCGTTGTCCGTGCCGCGAGTAAGGGAGCCGGCCCCTCATGCCCAAACTCATTCCAGAACGCCACGGCCGCCACTGGGGTACCATCGGGATACGTTGCCCCCTCCATGAATCCCACTTCAACTGAACCGCCTCCCAATTTCCGAACGAGATCTTGCAAATGCTTTGTGACTCGTTCGGACATCGGAATCGAGCGTTTCATCTTAATACGTCACCCAATTTGTTCCGTTGCAGACCACCGGGGATTGCACCGTGCTGCCACCGGTGTATGTTCCCAGGAATGTTGGTATGGTGGCATCGCTCACCTGTAGTTGGACTCCAGTTGTTGATGCTCCGCAAGTTGGCAATGGCGTTCCAGCGACACTGTAAAGGATGTTTGTTTGGATGCCGTTTGTGTACTGCCAAAACCCAGCCGCGACCGAATAATCTGAAGAGATGTTGATATTCCCCAGAACCGGCGTCCCTGAAACGATCAAGGGAGTGGATGTCCTTGTGAGCGCGTTTCCGCTCAAATTACTGCTGAGTCCGTCGTCGGTCTGCAATGTAATGCTTGAATAGAAATCGGCCCCGGAAGTGGAAACAGCCGAGTTGTGAATCGTGACTCCTCCAGCAAACGACGTTCCGGAAATTCCTATTGCAACGGCGAATTCAATATCAGATATGCTCCCGTTGGAGTTCTCTGCTGATCCGGCTATTAGTTGCACGTTAACCACGCCGGTTAGCTGATAGCTGTCCACGTCGGTGCTTTGCAACACCACATTGCCGCTTGTACCGTTGACGACAACAAATCCATTTCCGTAATAATTGGCTACCTTCGCAATGGGAGCATTTATCAAAATTGAGGTATACCCGCCGTTGGGTAGAGTGTTGCCCTGTTCGACATCGTTATCCAATTCCGTGTTAGGGCCTTCTATGTCAAAAAGTGCTGGCGTCCCAGTTGCGGATGTTTGATATATCCCCAAATCTCGGATAAGAGATGCTGTGCAATTCGATGACGTGGTGACACCACTCCCGGTTCCGGCGTAGTTGAAAATTTGACCATTGCCGTAGATGGCGTTATATCCGAACAGATTGGACGCGCTACAAAGCGTAATGCCCACAGTACCAAGATTGCACTGCGTCGGCGGGGATGGGCCAACCGGAATCATAATGGCCGCGTTCTGATCGAGCGCGGCCTGAATCGCCACGTGATCATCGGTTGAGCCGTCGCATTTCGCCGAGTAGGGTGGTTGTGTTACGTCCACAGCGAAGGGCGGAACATAAGCGAGCGCCCCGGAGCCACTATTGGTCAAAACACCGAAAGAGTTAGCTGGAAGAGGATTGCCGTTGAGACCGGTGACGGTCGGATCGGGAAAACTTCCACCAAGATCACCGCCAGCCGCCCCGACGGCGTCCAGACCGGCTGTAGCAACTGAGGCGGCGATAACGGCGGCGCCACTCGTATAGCTGCTTGCGTAGACGCAAATCTGCGTGAGGCCAGCCGGATTGATGGTCCATGTCCCATTTGAAGTTGTGGAGGTAACGGGACTTCCGGATGGGATTGGTTGGGCACTGACACTTACCCATGTCGAGCCATTGACTGAGCCGACAAATTGCAGGGTGCCGACCCACGTTCCGGAAATTGTCGCCGCATAGGCAGAGGCAGTTGGCGGTAGCACCAGGTAGACATATCCCGCGCCGGCCCCGGAGCACGAAGAGGTTTGCAGCGTGATTTTTCCGTAGGTGCTAAGAGATGGATTCTGGGCGCGGAGAGGCAATGACCATCCAAAGATAGTCAAAATGCCCGCGAAAAGCCATTTAGAAATAGTCATGGGTTGATTGCTTTCTGAAGCGCCGCGATTTGGGCCTGAAGAGTGGCGATGGTAGCCTCGTGGCTCACAAGTTGCGCCTGGATCGATGCCATCTGATTCTGGCCCATCAATGTGAAGCCACTCGGCTGCTTCGGATCGATATACTTGACCGAGAACTGGAACGGAGCCGTATTCGCCATTACGTGATTTCCTCATAGCGCTGGCTCAAGCGTTGCTGTGGAAGCTGATAGAGCGATCCGGCCTTAAGGTACGCATCGACAATGCGCCACGGCACCGGATCGGTTACCGAAACCTCATAGACGCGATCACGCGCCTGTCCAAGCCGGTTCCAGTAGACGCGCTGCCGATATTCTCCCGTCTGACCCGCCGAACGAACGTATTCATTGCTCCAAGTCCTGCCGCCATCGTTCGACCACCGCAATATCATTTGGGGGCCGCGAGGCTCGCCGGCGCCGTCAAGCAGTGGCGGCATTGGGCCGTCTCCTACTTCGACATCGACCTGGAGGAAGCTGTGAAAGATGCGAACCTGCTCAACCGAGATATGCGGCGCGCGCCGAACGCGGCGAATCGGCTGTCCATTGTCCTGATAAGTGTAGATCGACATGGCGTAGATAACGCCGGTGTTCCAGTCGCCTACGAGGTTCTGACCAAAGCAAAAGGCATGGCAAGTCGAGTTATGAGCCGTCCATCCGCTCGGCGATTGTGGTGACCAGTGTCCGCGTTCATGCCACATTTGCGTGGCAGTATCGTATACCCAGGTGGCACCGAATCCCTGATTGGCGCTCGGAAAGCGCAGAACCCAAAAGGTGTGCCCCTGATCGCGGTAAGCGTAGCCAATCGCATCAGTTCCCCGACTTGGATATGCCGCCCAAGCGGTTTCTACCGCATGATTCGAGATGCGAGAAGGGGAATATCCGTTCGCCCGCCATGCGATCCCGATGCCGGTCTGGTAGCCGCCGATCCAGGAAGGCGTATTATCCAATACCGCGAGAGAGCTTGGAGCGCTGATGCCCTCTTCCATGAAAGCGCCCGGAATCACATCGAACGGCGTTACGGCGCTGGCCCCAGAGTTGTAATAGACCTGCGCATGACCATTGAGCCCGTAGACCCAAAGCTGATTGAAGGCGCTCACGATAGCTGCGACGTTCTCCGGGAACACCAGAACTTGCTCGACGCCAAGAGGATTCCAGGTCGTACCGTCTAGCAGCGCAGATACCTGGAATTTGTTGCTGTTGGCCAGCAAAGCCACAAAGTAGCCCGAGCAGTAGACCACCATCGATACGGTGCCTTGAAGCCCAAGAATCGGACCACTCAGTACATTGGCAGTCAGATCCAAGGAGTACAGATTCCCGGCGGAACATACAACCAGTTGATTTCCGTCTGCCCCATTTGAAGCCATTGTTACTTGGTTATAGTCGTCACCGATGTTGCCCCGGTTATTGTTTGAGCCGTCTTTATAGACCTCGTAAAGGTTTGGGCCGCCCACTGCAAACAGGCGTCCATCAATCGCCAACATGCCGCGCACAGCCCTCGTAGGGGCAATGAGCGACGGAAGAGCAGCAAAGACCGACAAGCCGGGCGTAGGATAAAGCGCCATCGCGGATTTACCGAGCTGGCTCTCGATCGACTCCGGATACCAATTCATCGCCTGCTGGCAATCGGCGGTGATCGACTGCGACGTGTACGAAGGTCCACAGAACCCAAAGCGTCCCATTACGGATTCGGCATTCCAGAATAGTAGTTGTAGTCGCTCATATTGTTCTGCACCCCAGGCATTCCCACATCCCCGGTGAGGCCGCGCGGGGACTTGATGTTGTTCGACTGCACTGACTTGATGGCCAGCCTCCAGTTGTCTTCCTGTTGTGCCGTCCAACTTCCCTGAAACGGTCCCACCATATCCCGCGCCAATTGCATCGTCACGGCGTCCTGGTAGCCGGGCGGAAGACTGAAGTTGTAATTCAGGCTCGGAAACTGAGGAATTGTGCCCCAAATAGCCAATCGAATCAGATAGGCATAATTCGGAACGGGCCACAGATAGATTGATCCATTCGGCCAGTCGGCATCGTAATAAAGGTCGGTCGGGATGTCGGTTTGGAGATTCTTGACGCGAACATTCATCCACCACTCGCGATCCCGGATATTCATCGGAATATCGACGTATTCTTGGACGCTCATGTTATTCAAAACGAGATTTGCCTGCAAAATCTTCTGCGGCCGCTGCCCCATATTGGGTGTGGCGAAGGTGGGAGCCGAATTCGCGGTTAAGACAACCGTTCCGGTATCGGCTGCGAGCCCTACCGCACCGCCGATCAGCGGAATGCTGAACTTTGCCGCCGTCGCAGACTGAACGTTTCCGGTTCCATTCAGACCATTTATCGAGTTTGAAACCGTTACTGACTGCCCATTGGTGAAATTATTGGCGCAGAAATACGTCGCGACATTGTTAGCGCGCTCACTTTGCGTCAGTTGGCCTTGCGGCCCAATGGTGTGGGGATTTAGACCGGGAACAAGCGTATAGGTGGGCAGGCCGGTGTCGTAGATGAACGGCTTGCGCGCCGCCCATCTATCGACTATCCGGTTGAGCTTTGCCAGCGCAAAAGTCGCGTCCGCAGAGCTGGGTCCTTCCTGAATCGCTATTGCATTGATTTCCTGAAGGGCACCGGTGATGATGTCAAGTGCCGTCACGCTGCGCCGGCATCCTTGCGCGGTCTACCTGGCTTACGCCGCAATTGATCATCTGCGCGGGCCGCCTCAGCCTCGTAGGCCCGCGAGAGCGTGTCTTCCAGATCCGCGCGGAATTCAGGCGCATCTTCTCGCCAGCCGTCTGCCAGATACTCGGCGAGGTCACTTTCGTTGTGCACTATGATAGTAACCACCTTCGCCCGCACGTGGACCCGCTCTTCGATGACGGAACTGCCCACAATGGCGCTCTTGGTCACCTCGTGAGCGGGCTCGCTCTGCTCGTGATTGTAGAGCATCTTCGGGAATTTCTGGTACCGGTACGGCACCTTTGGCGGATCGTTGAGATTGTGGATCTGAACCGGTTTGCGGTCGTTGTCATAGCGCTGCAGGATAGAGCGCATCTGTTCTGCTTCAACAGGCGTCAATGCTTGTGACATAGGAACTCCGTAGCAGGCCGCTAATTGCTCCTGCCGTTGTTTCTTGTTCAAGTTTGATGGGCGATATAGCCCAGGTTCTGGGATGGGCATTACTGAGCTGCGGCGCGCTCTTCGGCGGTCGGCTCAAATGGCACGGGCGCTTGATCGACACCTACACCGTATGAGCCGGGGTAATCCTTGCCGTCGCTGCTGAATGTCCAGTTGTCGGGGCCAGACCCGTACCGGTCTGTGCCGCTGCCATCCGAGACGCCTTTAGCGGAGAATCCGTCCGCGATGGCCGCATCCAGCTCATCCTGCGACTTGACGACCCGAGATTCCGTGGTGACCAGGGTTTCGGATACTTCCACTGGGGCGGGCGCAACCATCTTCTTGACGACAGTCTTGTTTTCCCGGTAAACGGTCGTCGGGAAAGCCGCGTAGGGCACCTGTGGATCAGGAAACGCCGACACGGGCGTGTTCTGTCCTTGCGCCTTAAAGCCGTGAGGATCGTAATTCGCGTTCTCGGCTTTCAATTGATCGGTAAGGGTCATAATGCTCCTTAAAAAGCGGGGCACCTTGCGATGCCCCACCAGAATTACGGCTCGAAGCGCGGCACATCGAGCAGGTAGGTACCTGCTGCCGGTGTGCAAGCCGCGGCTGTAAGGGTTGTGAAATACAAGCTCACCGTGTTGGCTGCCGACACCGATGCGCTCGTGAGAGGGCACAGGGAGGTAGCTGCAGGCTGGCTTGCCACAATGATGGGCTCTCCTACAACGAGGCCCGCCACTGTGAAGGTTTGCGCAGCGGTCTGAATGGCCGCCGAACTCGCCGCTGGGGTGATTGACCCAGTGGTTAGAAGCGGCTCCCAGTTATACACCCCACTTGAAAGGGTGACGCAATTCCAGTAACTGACCTTCGACTGATAGGCCGGGCCAATTACCAGAGTGGGGTTGTACGTGATAGACGGGGTGCAAGTCCCCTGCGGAATCGAACTCAGGAAGACATTCGGACTCCCCACCCACACGACAGCCGCCGCGTTATGCGCTACCGCTTTGGTGCCATTGGCGCCGCGCACTACCGTGATGGATTTCCCGCTCAGCGACTCGACCGTCAACGCTTCCTTGTCAATGACAAGAGTCGTGTTGAAGCCGGGTGTCTGAGAGGGGCCGCCAAAAGCGTTGGGTGCGACGATTCCGGTAGCGGAAACCACCTGAATCACCTGTTGTACCCTATCCGTTGCACCGGATAGGGTGGTTTGAGTCAAGGCCGTCTGCGCTACCGAAAACACCGGAAACACAAGGAAAGCCAGGAGGGAGAAGGTTTTAATGAATTTGTTCATGGTTTCTCCTTATGCCCCCGCCACAACGACAGCGCCGTTGTCTTGGTACAGATTGCCGAGCCCAAAGAGTGAATCCATGCGATTGACCTGCATTGAACGCACAGGGTCCCACGCCTTCACTTTTCGAACACTCAGACCGGTGTCGGGGTCAGTTGCCGCGCCCGCCGACTCAACCGCGTGGGGCACATAGAGCTTTGCTCCCACGATTGCGAAGGCTTGCCGCGTAAGTCCCAGCGCCACGGTTCCACTCTTGCCGTTAGGCGCAGTGGTTCCAGGCCACAAGGTGAATGCCGCTCCATCTGCCGGCAGAGCATCGACGTTCTGATACTGACTGCCAGGCCCATAGATCGGCGGAAGGAAGTTGATGGTATCACCGCCCGCGCCGCCCGCAGCCACAAGTGCCTGCGTCACGGTGAATGTCTTGTTACGCGCCTTGCCGGGTATTTTGTACGTCATCGGGTTAACGAGGTTGACGTTGGCAATAGAGAACTTATCGCCAAGATTCCACGTGTCGCCCGCATTCGCCGTAATCACCAGCGAGGTTCCGGACTGCCCAGCACCATGAACGATCGGATAGCCCGTAGTGCCCGCCCATGTGCCAGCCGTTTGACGAAGAAGCGCCTGCTCTTCAAAGAACATGAAGGTTCCAAGCTCTCCGATCACGCCCTCTTTCCAGGACATCTCGATTTCGCTTGCCGGATGGAAAATGGTTGTGATGTTCGAGCCAAGCGAGGTCATCATGCTTGAGGAAACGCACATGGCCCGCTTGCCAAGGACGCCCGCGGCATTCTCTTCGAGGTACTGCCGCGCCGTGTAATAGGTGGAAACCGATGTGGCATCTACCGCGAGAGCGCCCGTCACCATACTGCTGTTGATGGCCGCAAAATTCGCGCACCGTTTGTCGCATTCCTGCGCAAGAGCGGCGGCAGCGGGCTCGAAATACTGCTCTTCAAGCTCCTCTTCCGAGCGCTCGACCTTGACCGCGGCTTCGTAATCATCCCACTCGAATGCAACCTGCATCCACTGATCGAGTGAAATTGGTGTCTGAAGCCGGTTGATGCCCTGCGGATCGTATCCCAACCCGTCAGAGACAGTGAATCGCTGAGGGAATTTCACCGTGATCATCGATCCCGGCGCGAACTCCTTTTGGAAGTCCTTTTCCCACGAGCGATTGAAGTATTCGGCAACCACCAGCTTGTTCAGCAGGAGGCGCAGAACCTTCATCGAAACCCATTGGGTGTTTAAGAAATTGTTTGCCACTTGTTAAACTCCACGGCGGCGGGCAAGCGTTTTGCGGTCTTCCGCGCGTTTCCATTCGCGAAATGCCGCATCGTTGCCGCGCTCAATCTGTGCAAGCGCTCTCGCCGACTCATCCATTTCGCCACCACCGCGATGGTTGATTTCGATAGGAGGAGCGGGAGCCGCTTCTGGGCCTTTTTTGGCTGGAGTCGTTGTCGTTTCCGTCTGTGTAAACTGACCTTTGTCGTTGCGGGCGCCGTTCTCTTTCCCTTTTTCAAGCTCTTTCACGATATCCTGCTCCATCAGCAGGGCAACGCGCAGAGCCTTCGAGGGATTTGAGCGACAAGCATCGAGGAAATCGTTTTTGCTTGCCTCATCGCCACCAATTACGTATAAAAGGTCGGCCAACACAGGAGAATCGTTCAATACACCGAAAATTTCGCGTGGAATATCGGGTTGCAGCATCTCTTTGACGAGCGGAGCCGCTACCGTATCGTAATCCTGATAGCGTTTCCGTGCCTCAGAGAGCTTTTCCCCTACCGCTTGGCGTTGCTGCGCGATTTGCTGTTCAGATGCGCGAAATTCTTCTCTCCGGTCGGCCATGTGGTCGGCCAGGGCCGCTTGAGCGTCTTCCCAGGTCGCATCTTTGTTTTGAGCGATGTACTGGTTCGTCCACTCCGTCGGCTTGAAGGTTTTGCGCCACTCCTGATAGGTGGCAGGCTTTGCGGGTGACGGTTCCGCTTTCGTCGGTTGCGGCTTGCCAGCCTCTGTCAGTTGTTGTCTGAGCTGCTTGATCTCGGCGGTCAATTCGCCAATGCGGTGTTCCGCGCCGGGCTTCCGGCGTGACTCCTGCCTATTGATGCCCGGTTCCGTGCCGGGAGCTGGTTTTGCCTGTTGAGGCTCGGTTGTCGCCGTTTTAGGCGTCTCAGCGGGTGCCGTTTCCGCAGGTTTCGGCTTTTCTGGAAGATTTCCGGTTACGCGCCACTCTGCATATTCCGCAGAGCCGCTTACCGGCAGTTCAAGTGTTCCTGTTTCGGTTGCAGTTGACGATTCTGCTTGCGTCGTGGTTTCCATCTCTCACCTTCGCGAGTCGAAGATCTATTGCTGCGCGGAGCCGGTTTGGTCCTGCTGGCCCTGCTGAGCGGCCACTTGCTGCTGTTGCGCTGCTGCCGCCTGTTGCTGTTGAGCCATTCCGGCTTGGTGCGCATGTTCTTGGGCTTGCATTGCCGTCTCGTGGGCCGCATCGTGCAGCATGTCATAGACTTGGATTTCGCGATCGGCAATCGCTTCGTTCGAGTCTTTTGAGGCATTCATCTGGGCAACTGCCAGCTTCGTGTCTTCCTGCATCTTGACGATTGACGCCTTACCCTGCTGCTCTATGACCTTGCCTTGGCGTTCAAGCATTAGCTTCTGAATCAAGCCCTGCATCTGACCTTGCTGCTGCTGCATCATTCCCATTTGCTGCTGCATTGCCTGCAACTGCTGTGCTTGGCCTTGGTTCTGGGGATTCACGATCTCGGCCATCTGATCACCGAGCGGGCCGAGCTGCTTCAGTTTGATCCCGAGCGAGAATACCTGCGCTGCCTGTGGAGGAGTTAACGGTAAGTTCTTTAGATTCTGGACCACCGTATCAACAAACTCGCTCGCTTCTTCGCGCTGCGATTCGTGCGACGGCCCGGCACTGATGGTTACCTGGTAGCGGCCTTTATCGTCTGCGATTGGGAAGTGATATTCGTGATCACCCTCCATCACCGGAGCGTCCGTGTTGATCTTGGCGAGCTTGTGTGACCCGTCCGCCTCGCGGATTGGCTTCTCGGTCTCGCCTAAGTCCACGAGAGAAAGCCAGTTATTGACGATCCTTCCCGTTAGCTTGATGGCGCGATCGTAATTATCGACCAAATGGTAGCTGCCGATCGACTGCTCGGACTGAATCTTGTCCAGCGCTACGCCGGATTTCTGATTCTGGCGTTGCGCCGCCGATGGCAAAGCCTGCAGGCCCATCGCCGACTGGATTGCGCGCTGACAAATGTCGATGCCAATTGCATAGGCTTGAAAGTCTGGCGTCTGGGGTGCGCGCTGCGGAGCCTGTAAGGGTTGCCCGGTGGCCTGATCCACCACAACGTCATACTGCAGATAGGGATGAAAGACTGTGTTAACCGTCTTCCAAGCCTCTTCGTCCGTCTCGAATTGCCCCACAGCACCGATATAGCTTGTTTTCGGTAGCTGGCCAACGTTTTCCAGCATCGCGCTGACGACGTAAGCTAATGCCTTCTGCGGATCTCGCGCCAGACTCACCAGCGAGAGCAGTACACGCTCGGCCCCGCCTTTGCCGTATTCAACCCAGATTTCCTTGCTAAAGCATGCCACGATGGGAATGTATGGACCAGGCTGAGTGTCGGCTTTCTTGAGGATCTCGACGCCATTGGTTACGTATTGCTGGATCGACCGCTCGGCAACTGTCCGCTGCTTCTTACCCACCTTCTTTGGGGAAGTTTGGATTTCCCAGTATGATGCTACGACAATGCTCTTGCCGTCATACCAGTCGTTTGCATCGCCGCCGAAGTCATCGGCCGCGAAACTGCGCCTCTCGGCATCGGGATATTCGCGCTCAAATTCCTCCAGGGTCAGCTTATCGAGTTCAAAGGCCCATTTAATGTCTGAGCCGTCAAGTTCTTTGTAATCAGGGTCAAGTAGGATGGCGTCTGGATTAAGAACAGGCAAGATGATGATTTCCTGCTCGTCTGTCTCGTCTGAGACATAGATGCGTCCGACTTTCCAATAGCCAACGTTACGCTCAACCGCGGCTTGCAGGCCGTTGATGTACGCCTGCGATGCGTTGCAGCCATATTCGATAGCCCGGATGCGATTCTCGCGATATTCGGCTAATTCCTCGGTTGCGCCATCCCCGGCAGGGTCAACGATAATGCCGCGTGGGTTCTGCCGTGCCGTGTTGACTACCTGGTTGACGAACTGATTGAGCTGATCCGCGCAAACTGTCGGGCGCCCCTTACGTGCATTGCGGTCCTCATCGTCCCATGGATCACCCGAGACGTACCGCATGTTCTTCTGGCCCTCCGTGCGATTCCGGCGCCACTTGTCCATCGCATAGCGATAGCGCTCGCGGATACGCTTTAAGAGAGCGTCATTCTTGGTGCCGAGGTCAGCGTCTTTCTCAGCCATTTACGCTCTTGGGCGGCCTTCCATAATGCGCCTCGTGCGCCTCACGAAGCGATGTTTCGCAAGTGGGACAAATCTCAGTCGGATTGAAGCCGGTCGCATCGCTTGAACCATGCGGATCGTACACCCAGCCGTCACGCCGCGCTTTGATCACTACATCGGCTTTGGTTTGCCCCTCGTGGCCGTAATAAATAGCCTCGGCGGTGCACTTCGCGCAGTGGAGATACAAAGTTCGTGCTGCCATTTCGCGTTCAAGGATGCTCTGGGCTTGCTTCCGGGAAGTCAAAACATCCTGCGCCGGCCTGAATTCCAGCAATTGTCCAGTGGGCCCGAGAACCGGCAGCTTTTCACGTTCGGCCATCTCCCCCGCATGGGCAATGTATTGGTCGAGTGGCCACGCCTCGAAGCGAAGATGTGGGCGCATTACCTCGTACATCTCGTGCCGCAGGGGTGGCTCCATCTCGGTCAAAAGTCGCGAAAAATGATCGTGGTCGCGCACATAGCCGGATGCCAGATGAGCAATTGCTGCTCCCATATCGGAACTCATGCCAGCCGCCCGCATCGATTTCTTGACGAAAGATGCTTGGCGCTCAGTTGCCGCTAGATCGATCAATATGCACCCTTTTTTGGCATGTAGCTACTTTTGGTATCCGCGCTCATGCCACGCGGGGACGGTGGACGGCTCGGACGGTTTGCTGAGACGACGCGCAAAGGCATTGCCAGCTTAGGGGCTGCTGACTTAAGCAGGGTCGCTTGGATCATCTTAGGCGTCCAGGTCACGCTTCCTCTTCGCCTTCCGGCTCCTCTGTTTCTTGCGCCGGCTCGCCCTGGCTTTCTGGGATGTTGAGGTGGTTGGCGACATGTGCCAGCATCTCGTGGCCTTCGTTCTTGCCGAAGACGTGCGACTCGGGTTCTGCGTATCCCATGCTTATACCGGCCGCGGCGCGATTGTCCTTGCGGGGGCTCTCTTTGTAGTGGTGAGTGACCGTATGCCCCCCATTCTCGGCGGGCTCGATTTCCATTCTGCGAATTACCTTAGCCATTTTTCTTCAGCTCCTTTGATCCCTTGCGGGCATGTCCCATTGCCGGATTGGCGTGCAGCTCGTCGACCATCTTCGTCTTTTGCGGCGCCGTGAGCGGCGAATACTTCGAGAGCAGCAGTTTCACTTGCTTACGGGTCCAGGGCATCACTCCCCCAAAATCCGGTTTGCTTTCGCTCGAATCTTCGACGCCGACGACGCGCTCAGATTGCCGCGTGCAACCTGCTGTGTGGCGCGTGCCTTGGCGTTAGCGGCGTGGCTGCGGTCTGGCATCGGATACTTGCGCGAGCCTGGCAGGCCGAACGTGCTGCTGGGCAATGCGTTGCGCTTTGCTGCTTTCAAGACTGCCATATCACCCCCATACCGATACCGTAACCGGCGGTTTGTTGGTCTTTGCTTTCTTGCCTTTAGGTTCTTTGATCGCCATCGCCATTGTGCGCAGCGCATCGGCCGGGTGGCTGGCATCGTCGTGTAAGGGTTCGCGTCTCGCTTGCCCTAGCGCGCTTGATGGGCCCCATTGGTAGCGCCGCAGATAGCTCAGGCCATCCGCACAAAGATTGGAATCGAAGTACATCTGCGGAAACAGCGTGCGCACCGCATTGATGCCGTCTGCAATGCTGGATTGGCGCAGAACCTCGACCTTGAATCCTTTGGCGCGGACAACCTCTTCTATCGATCGTCCTGTGCCCAACTGTTTCGCGCCGCCATCCCAAGGTAGGTAACAGGTGCCGAGAATGTATCCCCAGGCCTGTATCTCTTTGAGATAGTAGTCGATAGCCTGATGGTCGCCCTCGAAGTAGCGAAGGATTTTGACTTCAAACGGCGTGCGCTGCGCGGCCCAAACAGAGACACGATCAGCGTATCCCAGATCAAAGAAAGTGTCGACTGCCCGCATGGTATCGTAGGGGACGGCGCGTATTCGGCCTTCCTTCTCAGCCTCCCGTATCTCCGCCTTATAGATCGCGCCTTCAACTGTTGAGCGCGTGCCGCCTTCGTAGACGTGGTGGAACGCATCTGGATCTTTAGCTTTGAGGGTCTCAATCTTTTGCTTCGATTCGGGACTCAGCCATTTGTTGTCGTGATAACTTGTCTTTCGCAACCACGCGCCCGGCGGCGGATCTAACACAAAATCGGTGTAGACGGGATCGGTCACGAGGTCGGGGTTAAGACTCCACCAGATTTCCGAGCCCGGCTTGCGAACAGTCGGGAGCAGAATCGTCAGGGATCGCCGGCTGACTGTGCTGGCTTCCTCTCCCCAGAAGATGTCGATCGACTCATAGGATTTGATTGAGCTGACGGTTTGCTTGCGCAAGCCGCAGAAAACAAACTCAGTCGGGTGCCACTCTGGCCCGCGAATCTCGGATTGCAGGACGCGGTAAAAATCGCCTAACCCAAGTCGGCCGATCTGATCGCTGAGCAACTGGTGTACAGACTCCCGAATCGAATCCATCGTCTCGCGCCCGCAGAGAATGCGCAGCGGCGTCGCCCAGCCATCCATTTTGCCTGTCCCCAGCAGCAACAGCGCTTGAGCGATCGACCAGCTCTTGACCCCATCGCGGCCGCCGTAAAGAACCTTGTATGGATGGTGCTCAAGGAGCGGCGTAAGCTCTTCAGGAAATTGCATCAGGGATTCGAGTTTTGGGTTTTTACGAGTTCGATCTTGATCTCGGCCTGGATAGGACCGCCGCTGGGTCCGCTTGCCTCTACTGCGCGGCGTTCCATGTATTTTTGTGGCTTCGCCCCTTTAAGAAGGAAGATCATCAGTGTATCGCTATACTCCTGAATGTGCCCTACCAGCTCGCCGCCCTGGTACACAGGTTTGAGCGTGCCATCTTTGGCCCGGCGTACCGCTTCCTCTTCCAGCAAGTCTGCCGCAACATCCAACGCTTTCTGCCAATCCACAGCGAAGTCGGGATCGTCCCCTCTCCAATCATACGCCGTGGTCCTCGATAAACCGCTCAATTCACATGCTTTAGTGATGTTGCATGTTTCTTTAAGCGACGCAAGAAACGCTGCGCGCCTTTTAGGGGTCCGATTTGTCCGCGGCTTATCGCCTTTGATAAGGTTTGCCATCGCGCATCACACCGCCTCGAACGCGAACTTGTTAGCTGTCGTTGCGAGTTCAAGCTCGTCCGAATAATGCGGCAGATTTCTTACCACCAGGCCGGGTAGCTCAGCCAACGGCAACGGCTCAGCTATGCGGGCCTGCTCATTGCGGGCTGTAATCGCCTCTGCAATCGTGAGATCGCGAATCGAAACGCCGTATTCGACCCAGGCACAAGCGCAATTGCCAATAGCCTTAACGGCCTGGCCATGCTTGAGCGTGAAACCGCGAGATACATTGAGGATGCGATGATTTTTGGACATCTCTGGCTTGGTTACTTCAGGAGGCCGAGCCTATTGGCGCTCGGAGCCAATAAATCGGGTGCGGATTTAGTATCGCATGTGATCTGGCAAAGACGCAATGTATGAAGATAACACCTTGTCTTTGTTGAGCTTACGTAACGCGCTCCGTAAGGTTTGTTCCACTGCTTGGCGAGTGCAACCGAGTCGCTCGGCGATCTGCTGAGTGGTCATCGCGTAATCGCTATAAGGGGTTTTGGCTTTTGCCTTTACCGCTTCGTGCTGTTGCATTTGCTTCAGTGTAGCATACATACGCAATGTTCGCGATGTGGGACGATAGTAAGAAAGTTTCAAAAAAGTTCTTGACATTTGGCGTGTAATATCGTAACATTATTTCATTGGAGGGGATTATGAAATACGGAATCCGCACATCGAATGGAGATGAACAAATCGGCCAGGTTCTTCCCAACTCTTTCCATGAGCCGATCTCCTGTGATTGGGTGGAAGAGCTTACTGAACTTGATGGCACCTGCTGTTTTGAGATTTCCGATGATTCTGAAGAGAAAATTGCTGAAGGCATCCGGGCTTGCCGCTCTTTTTGGCCATCAACTGAATCGTATTTGCTTATTTCTGGCGAGCGTGAGGGCGATGCAGCCCGCGATGGCGGATTGCCCGAGGATGGAGCAATTTTGATTCGGAAAGCGCAAGTAATGCGCATCTTGGCGAACTAGATGGGAAGGCCGAAAAAACCGGACTCTCTCACCGGGAAGGAACGCCAAGCAAAGTATCGCTTGAATCACCCCGGTAAATGCGCTGCCGAGCAAAAGAGGCGGAGAGCACTCCGGCAATACGATAAGAAGTGCTCCATTTGCGATGAGGCACCAAAAACCGGCTTCAAAAAGTGCGCACGCCACCTCGAGGCGCAACAATTAGCTGTAGCAAAATTCAGATGGCGGAAACGGGTCCGGGCGGAATAGGCTCCGCCGCTCCGATCCTACGGTAAGCGGTGCACAATGTGGGACGACAGTACTTTAGTCATTTTTTTCTCGGATTTGGCTCACTTTTTTCTTGACACGCCATTTTGGTCGGCGCATAGTGGTTGTGTTGTTAGAGGCAACCAGCCTCATGGAGGGAGACCTAAAATGATCACCAAAACAGAGCAGAACTGGCAACCAGGCAGCATTGTCAAGATCGGCTTTATGAATCTAATGGTTCAAGCCCACATTCCAACCCCCAAAAACTACCGCCCAGATGCTTACCTGTTAACCAGCGCAAAAGGGCAGAACTATATTTTCGTTCCCCATTGGGGGATCGAGAAATACGACGGAGACACCTCGCTTGAGGCCATCCAATCTGCTCTCGCTTGATCTTCCCCGAGCCGGTCTCCACGGCAAGCGGAGCGTCAAGCTGGTAACTTGGGCCGGTACGTAACCCGCCAGAAAGCCTTAGACAACAGGGAGACTAATATGTGTAAATTTGCCAGCTTCGTCCTGACGAAAGATCGCGAATTTTGGCTTGACGAGTCGAATTCGCATTCCGCGATCATCGGTAAACACAACCTGAATGAGTGGGGCACGAGAGGCCCCAATGTTATCAAAGTCGAGATTTCGCCAACCGACAAGATCAAGACGTGGCCGAGTCTCAAGCAATGGGCGTTTCGCATCGATCAGGATGTGCTCCCGGAGTGGCACGACCCAGCGGTAACAGAGGCGCGGACGCGCGCAGCGCTGGCGCGGCGCTATAAGGCTGGGGTTAAGATCGTTGACGCCAGCGGCTGCACGTCGCTGACCTCGCTCAAGGCCGATTCGGCTGAGGCCGTGTATGCCAGCGGCTGCACGTCGCTGACCTCGCTGAAGGCCGATGCGGCTAAGACCGTGTATGCCAGCGACTGCCCGGCGCTGACCTCACTCAAGGCTGATGCGGCTGAGCACGTGTACGCCAGCGGCTGCACGTCGCTGACCTCGCTCAAGGCCGATTCGGCTAAGGCCGTTGACGTACACGGCTCCACGTCGCTGACCTCGCTGAAGGCCGATTCGGCTAGGACCGTGTATGCCAGCGGCTGCACGTCGCTGACCTCGCTGAAGGCTGATGCGGCTGAGACCGTGGCTGCGGGCGGCTGCCCGGCGCTGACCTCACTCAAGGCCGATTCGGCTAGGACCGTGTATGCCAGCGGCTGCCCGGCGCTGACCTCACTCAAGGCCGATTCGGCTAGGACCGTGTATGCCTACGACTGCCCGGCGCTGACCTCACTCAAGGCCGATGCGGCTAAGACCGTGTCTGCCAGCGGCTGCCCGGCGCTGACCTCACTCAAGGCCGATGCGGCTGAGACCGTGTATGCCAGCGGCTGCACGTCGCTGACCTCACTCAAGGCCGATTCGGCTAGGACCGT
>Ga0224555_1000992_pt1 | contig 41975 bp, 37 predicted proteins | sample 714S23034metaG_FD_180687 | JGI IMG/M metagenome (GOLD analysis project Ga0224555, IMG submission 180687) | Peat soil microbial communities from Stordalen Mire, Sweden - 717 S2 30-34 | ecosystem: Environmental > Terrestrial > Soil > Wetlands > Peat | place: Sweden: Norrbotten County, Stordalen...
TGGGCTTATCCCTCCGCCTGGCTAAAGAAAAACGCCAAGCGACCGCTTGACATCTCCCCAGAACGTTTCACTCTCCAGTAATAGTAACCATTGTTTATGTTGTCGTTTACGCATTGTTGATATTGCTTTTCACAGACACTGTAGTAATCTACGCCAACTCCAGTGGCAATCACTCCGCCGGTAATTGGGTTCAGCCCAAGGACGCTCCCCGCAATGTCTGCCGCCCCAGTGACGATTATTCCTCGTACATCGCACATCTTCTTCTCCCAGTCACAATCACGCTTCCTTGGCCTTGGCGGGGCCGGGCACGTGCCGCTTCCTGGATCCCATGCCGGAATACTGCTTCCCGGTGGCCCTGATGGAGCAATAACACCTTGTAGGCCAGCGGCATCTACATTGTTTACAAGGTCGTTCTCCCAGAATCTATAAAGATTTGGCCCTTGCGATAATTCGGCCATTCTTCGAGCGAGGCCTGCGCTCATGAATCCTTTGTGAAGTTGCAGAACAATGAACCCACCTTCACCTAACGGATCCCTATTTACCCACTTGCTCCGACCCGATGCGGTTTTGTAGCCGCAAGCCCCGCAACCTGTTGCGATTGCGCGGCTTCTCCGCCGCCTCGATGAAAAGCGACCCGATGAGCAGCCATAAAAACCCCTGACGCGAGTTTTGAGGGGGGAGGTCGGGGACGCAAACGGGCGCCGCTGCTGACGATCAGCGGCTAAAAGATTGAAGCAACTGGCTGTTCCCGTTTCCACGCCCAAACGGTATCACCTGGCCGGGGCTGTGGAAAGCCTAAATCGTGCGCTCACGGTTCCGCCAGTTGACTCCAGTAGTTAGGCGGATGAACGATCAAAATGATAGCGTCGCCGGGGAGTTCAAGCTCCGTTCGCGTGAGAACCGTCGGTTCCGTTTGCGGAAGCCTGTCAAACCTGTTTTTCCGCGCCGTCAGGCGCATTGGGTGCATTGGGGAGCGCAACCTGCGCCTCCGCCTGCCGGGCGGATGGATGGCAGCGGGCGTGAACCTCCTGCAACTGCTTGATGGAGACTTCGGTGTTTGGACAGGACCGACAGGCTAAATCTTGAAGCGCCAGTAATGCTGCACAACCGCTTTCGCAAGTAGTCCAAACTCCTATTCCAACAGCGGGAGTCGCGAAGCAACCAAGGCCCCCTAAAGGCCAGCAGGCGAGCTCGCAGTAGTCCCAAGCGAGTTGGGCCTGATCTTGGCACTGCGACCGAGAACACGGCCCTTTGTGCGGGTGAATTGGTGGGATCATCGCGAGCCCGAACGAATCAACTGAGTTCTCAGGTTGATTCTCAATGAAGGTGTAAAGGTTGTCCTGAAGATGCTGATATACGAGAGCCTTCAAGATCATCGCGCCCATCGGTAAATCACTAGCCATCAATGTGCGCTGGCGCGAAGGCAGCCTCCCGGAAATCTCAAGAAAGCCGAAATCCCCCAACGGGTCTCTATTTGGCCAAATTAGGGGAATGCGCAGATCTCTTGACCGCGTCCCGTCTCAGAAAATTCGTCACTATTGACCCTGACGAGATAGATGATTGGTTCGTTACGAGTGTTATAAACCATCTCTTTGCCTTCTCAGCTTCAGCAGTCGCATCCTTCGTTGCTCCGGACTCAGAAAACAACTCGGAGAGCCGAGAATGGATGGCAAGCATTTCCGCCCGCTGCTCGGGAGGCAACCGGCCTGTGGAATTGCTGTCCAAAACGGAGACCAGATTAGTTCCCTCCCAAATAGCGATTGTCGTCGGCGCGTACTCGTATGCTTTAACAAACCTGTCGTATAAGTACTCCTTATTTGCGGCAAGAAGTGTATCAAGCGCATTGGAAGTAGAACTGTAGTTCCAGTAACAAGCGCAGAAAAATCCGACAACCGCCCCAAGTGCCAGTATTAATATGTATCCAATTGCTTTCAAAGAGTTAGTGCTTCAGTTTCGAAAGTGTCAAATGGGAGGCGGAGGGATTGGCGCGACAGGAGGGTCGGCGGGATTAGTGGCTTTCTGACATTCTATTATCATGTCCTTCGCCTTTTTAACACAGTCTGCGACTACATCCCGCTGCTTCTCAAGGCATGCAGCATACGCGAAAGCGTCCAAGCAGGGATCGTCGCAATTCGGAATATTCTTCTTGCAATTCTCCTCCCACTTCTTTACGGCCTGAAGGCATTTGTGCAGGTGCCACCACTTTAGAGGGCCTTCGCCGCCAAGATCAACGTTCCCGATGGGGTCGTTTTCTACGAATTCAAAGAGATTAGCACCGCCAACTTCTCCCAACGGGTCTCTATTTGGCCACCTCTGCAAATTGGGGTCGTAATACCGATATAGATAATAAACTAATCCAGAATTCAGATCCTTTTCTTTGCTGGAAAACTGGTAGCGGTTGGCATTAGCCAGCAAGCCTGATGCTGAGAGGACGTTCCCGAAGGCGTCATAGAGATACTTGGCAACAATGGCCTGCTCCGAGTTGATGAGCATCGTGATGTTGCCGTTCCCATCACAGTGATAAAAGCTTCCGCCTTCGCCAGAGGCTACGGCGGACAGGGTGTAGTCCGACCGGGCCAGCAACCCGCCGATGCCTCCCGCCCCTTCCAGGCTACCGCTTAAATCCTTGCCTCGAGTGTAGGTGGTCGTGGGCAGATTGTTGATATCCCGCTCCTGGATCACCAGATTGCCGTCATAAACGTAATAAACCGCGTTGGTTTGCAGCCAGGCGCTGCCCGTCCACGTATATTCCTGGCGAATTCTCCGCCGCATCTTGCCGTCGTAGCTGAACGAAGAGGACCATTGGCCGGGCACCCACACCTGAATCAACTGGTTCTCATCGTCGTAGGCAAAACTGCGCAACCCGTCATTGGTCAGATTCCCGTTGAGGTCGTATTGGAAAGTGATGTTCCTTGCCAGATTGACGTTAACGGTATTCGTGGCATATCGGCCATAGTTGTCGTGGGCGATGGCGGTGTAGGCGGTCGTCAGTGACAAGCCCAACGCGGCGAAGGTGCCGTAGCCATAAGTGGAAGCCGCCGTGGTGTTTACGATCATGCCGGCATTTATTGATGTTGTGCTGGTCACAAGGAGCTTCGTTAATTTAAGACAGATGGAATATTAGGCATGTTTTATTATATGAGGTCAAGTGAATTCCTTAAAAGTTCATTTTTTGTCACGGCTGCCTCTTGAAGGCCAGGTTGAGAGAGTGGGGAACCTCCTCTCCCCGTTCTCCTCCACAAGAATAACCCCTATGTTGCCACCCGCCTCCAACTGGGAATCGTTGCCGTACGAGAATTTCGTTCCTGATGGAGCGATGATTAACCCGCTTCGAAAAGCTGATTTGCGCCCCAACAGTTCCCCGTTATAGCGGGCGGTTACAGCTCCTCCCCGCAGATTCAATGTCGGCCCAAACATAACACATTGCGACATGGGCACTTACAGAATATCCGGCAGGCTCTCAAGTGGGCCGGAATACCTGCCGATGCTACATCAGCGGGATGACATGGACAGACGGCCAAACGACAACCTTTGGAAGCATGGAAGCAACAATGGCGGAGAGTCCGCAGGAGACACGAAGAATGAATATGACGAACGAAGTTGAGCAATCACCGCGGCTCCCGGAAGAGCGCCTGTCCAAACCCGGCACAAACGGCGCGGAAACCATTCTGGTCGTGGACGACGAACCGGATTTGCTGGATTTGGTCGTTCAGGTTCTGGAGGGGCAGGGTTATCACGTTTTGGGAGCGAGTTCGGGAAGGCAGGCTCTGCAACAATGGTCGCGACGGACTCATGACATCGACCTGTTGCTGACCGACATGACCCTGTCTGACGGCGTGACCGGATGCGAACTGGCCGCGCAACTCAGGACTGAGGCCCCGCACCTGCGCGTCATCTACAGCAGCGGACATTCTGTCGGCGTGCCAGGGACCCAATTGGCCGATGTCGATGAGCGGGAATTCCTGGCCAAGCCCTACCGGCCTTCCAAGCTCCTGGAAATTGTGCGCTACAGCCTCGACACCCCGACAACTCGGGCCAACGGGAACCAGCGGCCCTGCCGGTAAACGGCGCCGCGAGGCGGGATCACTTTCCTCCTTTGAGTTCCCTGTGCCGGAAGCACGTTACCAAATGATCGTTCACCATTCCGGTCGCTTGCATGTGCGCGTAGCAGATCGTTGAACCCACAAAGGTGAAGCCGCGCTGTTTCAAATCCTTGCTCATGGCATCGCTTTCCCGCGTGCGCGCCGGCACGTCCTTCATGCGGCGATGCCTGTTTATGACCGGACGCCCCTCGACAAACCGCCAGATGTAACGGTCGAAACTGCCGAATTTCTCCTGCACGGCCAGGAAGGCTTTGGCATTGCGCACAGCCGCCACAATCTTCAACCGGTTGCGGATGATGCCCGGATTGGCCAGCAGCGCGGCCAGTTTGGCAGCATTATAGCGCGCCACTTTCTGTGGGTCGAATTGGTCGAATGCCTTTCGATAATTTTCGCGCTTTTTCAGGATAATGTGCCAGCTCAACCCCGCCTGCGCGCCTTCCAGAATCAGAAACTCGAACAGCGCCCGGTCATCGTGCAGCGGTACGCCCCACTCCGTGTCGTGATAAGCGACGTAAAGATCATCCACCGGCCACGGACAACGCGAGAGGGATTGTTTCATGTCAGGCGGAGCGCGCGGCGGCGATGAATGCCCGCATCTTTGCCGCGTCCTTTTTACCGGGCGATTGTTCCACGCCGGTGGAAACATCCACGCCAAACGGCCGCGCCTTCCGCACCGCGCCCGCCACGTTTTCCGGCGTCAACCCGCCCGCCAGAAAAACCGGTTTGCCAAATCGCCGCGCTTCCGCCGCCAGCTCCCAGTTGAAGGTTTCCCCCGTCCCGCCCGCCAGGCCCGGCGTGTAACTGTCGAGCAGAAAAGCATCCGTGGTGTAATTCGGGATCTCGTGCAGCGATTGGGCGTCCCGGATGCGGAAGGCCTTCATCGTCATGACGCCGAATTGCCGGCAAAACTCCGGCGTTTCATGGCCGTGAAACTGCAACAAGTTTAGGCCGCATTGGCGCAGGGCGGAGAAGACGTCCTCCGGCGCCGGATCGGCAAACACGCCGACGCGGATGACGAAGTCCGGGAGGCTGCGTTCGATGGTTTGCGCCGTTTCCAGCGAAATGCGGCGCGGGCTGGCTGGACAAAACATCAAACCCAGCGCGTCAGCCCCGGCTCCGACCGCCGCCGCCGCGTCCTCCACACTCGTAATGCCGCAGATTTTGACCTTGATGTCCACCATACCATTAAACGCGAACTGCGCGCTTTTGGCAACCCGGACACCAGCAGGTCGTTCGCCCGCCGCACTGCCCGCGATGCAGCGCCGAGCCGTCGGCCGGACAATGGCCGCCGGCTTCCCAGCGATGGTGAAACAGCCATGACTTCGGCAGGTCCCCGTCATTTTCCCCGACGGTGCGCAGCGCGGCGCGGCTGACGGATTGGATTTTGGAATACAGTTTCCCGGTCTCTCCCGGATGAAGCTTGCCCGCAAGCCGTGCGGGATGGATTTTGGACTGCCAGAGAATCTCGTCCGCCATCCAGTTTCCGATGCCTGGAAAGCCGCTTTGCAACAGCAGCACCGCTTTGATCGGGGCGCGGCCATGACGCGACAGGAATTGTTCCACCCTCGCGCGCGTGAATTGCCGGGAGAGGATCTGGGCAGGCCTGTTGCGCCACCAGGCTGGCCCGGTTTTTCCGCAGTGAAACAGAACCCGCCCGAATTGCCGGGGATCACTAAAGACAAGGCTGCGCCCAGCCTGCCGCAAGACAAGGTGATCGTGTTTCTCAGGCATAAAGGAGCTTAGAAAATCGTGGGGACAGTGGCAATGGTCATCACGAATTACCCCGAATTGGTCGAAACGGCTCGAAGCTGGTCGTTGTGGAGGTGCGAAGGGGATACCACCCCGGGTATATCCCCCGAGCAATTCTCGATAAAATCCGAGAAATCTGCGAATCGCCGACGATGCTGACAGGGCTGCTCTCCTGCGGGGTCGATGCGTCCGGGGTCTGGAGCCGTCACAATGACACATAGGTCTGGAAAAGGGGAAACACGGTTACAAGTGTTGATGGTCAACAACTTAGCCAGCAACACAAAGGGAAACAGAGCCGTAACATGTAACTGGATTTCTCATTTTGGCGCCCCAGACAAAAGCCCGGCAAGTTCTTTAATGGATGTTTTCCAGTCCTGCTCGTGCCCTTGACCGGCTGCTTTTTCATCGTCCGCCTCCTTTTTCAACCGCTCGGCTGCTTGAGCCTTGGCCTCCTGTCGCAAAACCGCGTTCGCTTTCATTTCTGCAAGTCTGGCGTCGATGTCGATGCGGGGGACGTAACGCCTGAGACAATTCCTGAAATCGTCCATGCGGTAGCCCTTTTTGACTTCCTCTCCAATCCGAACCGCCATCGGCCTTATGCCGTAAGGCCGGAGGGTTTGCGCCAGGATCAATTCGTTGAGGGCTTTTCCGGCGAAGAATTGGGAGGCAATCCAATCGCTTTCTCCGCGCAAACACTCCACCATGGAGCGGCTGAAGATCCTGTCCATGTTGGACTCCACGAAGATGGTCAGGATATCGAGCAAAAGACCCGCGCCCTGCATGTCGCAGTTCTGGGATGAGGTCAGGAACAGGGCGGCCTCGGCGGCCCTTTGAAACCATTGCGGCCCGGCCATGCGCGCCAGCACGAATAGGGGTTCAAAGGTGTCGGCGGCCCGGTCGTTCAAACCGGGGACGGATTCCAAGGCGGCTTTGGCGATGAGTTCACTGTTGTCGCCGGCAAAACGGACGCATTTTGACGTGATTGACTCAGGCTTGAAATCGGTCAGCGGGGCGCATTTTTCGGTGACGAGTTTCCGCTCCAATCGGATCAGGATGGACCTGTCGGCAATGGTGTCCGGGACGCGCCCGATCATGGCGATGACTTTTGGGCACCAGCAACTGTAGCGCACGAGGCTGGAATCGAGCGCTCCGCCTTCGGCTGGCTTCGGCGGGATCAACCCGTCCTGCTGTACCTGCGCGGCTTTTGGTTTTGGGGGGCGGGATTTGCGGCTTGAGAGACGCAAGACATAGGCGGTGCGCCAGGTGTTGCCACAATTGAGGATGCCGCGCATGACGCTGTTTCCGCCCATAAAGGTGTCGGCTTCGTCAATGAGCAGGGTCGGGCCGGCGTCGTCTATGACCCTGAAAAGGGCGCTGACGGTGATGTTGGAGGCGACGAGGGCGCGGCAGGCCAGGCCGGCCAGGACGGAAAGGAGGGTGGTTTTGCCGCATCGCTTTTCAGGGGATTCAATCGAGACGTAAGCCACGGCATCCCGGGTGTCGAAGACGTAGGTGTGGACCACCCACAGGGCGAGGGCGGCGGCGGCGTGCTCCGAGAGGATGACATGCGTCCGGATGGCGGCTGAGATCCCGTCGAGCAGAGGCCCGAGTTCGACGGGTTCGGCGGCGGGCTGGGGTTTGGTGAAGTGGAAGGATTGGCTGGTGTTTTCTTTCATATATTCATTGTTTTCATTGTTCATCAGCACACAATGCAGTTAATACATTGTTTAGTCAATTGCTATTTTAAAATATCTTTAAAAAAGTTGTGATTTTTTGATGGAACCCGGCTTAAGATATTGAGGGATATGGACTTAAAAAGTTTTAACCAGAGGCGAGGAAGAAAGAACTTTTAACCGCGAAATACTCGAAATACGCGAAACCCGAAAGAACGGGGGAATGTTGTCAAAGGAATGATTGTCAGAGGAATGGGAACCAATTGCGGTCTGACGCCTCTGACGCCGTACCAACGCCGATGGCAGGCACCAAAACGTGCAAAAGTATGGTACGACCCCTCTGACACTTATTACGGGTACACCAAACCCAAAAAGTGTCAATAGTGAGGACTGACACCCGCATGACACCCGCATGACACCCGCAGGGCGGAAGTGTCTTGACTGCTTAGAGCCTGTTTTAGGAATCGCCCGGTCAGGGGACCGGGCCTACAAAAACACCGGAATTCGTGTCGTTTCCTGGAGGCCGCGCGCCCTCACGCGGCGATGGGTAGTGTTTTTAAAACACGCTCTTAAAGATCAGCATCCTGGCTGCGCCATTGAAAGTCCGCGTTTGAAGCCACGATGATTGATTGTCGAATGGCCTGCGCGGGCTTAGACTGCGCGCCATGCTCGTGCAACCTGCACAACGCCATTATCAAGGCGATGCCGGACGCCGCTACCAACAATGCAAGCGCGGCATCCCCGATTCCGCCATTCCGTGGGTGGCGCGGCTGCGCGCTGAAAAGCTTTCGCCGTCCATCCGTCCCACCGACGCCGTCCTCGAATACGGGGTCGGCCTGGGCTGGAACCTTGCTGCGTTGAAATGCCGGCGCAGAATTGGTTTTGACGTGGCTGACTTTCTGGAGCCGTCCCTTCGCGCCCTGGGGATTGAGTACGTGGCCGAAACAAATGGGATCGCCGATGGAACGATGGACGTGGTGCTGTGCCATCACACTCTCGAACATGTGCCCGACCCGGCGGCTGTTTTGGGGGAAATTCGCCGGCTGCTCGCTCCCGCAGGCAAACTGCTTCTGTTCACACCGCTGGAACGCGAGGCGAGATATAACCGGTTCACGCCCGGCGAACCGAACCACCACCTGTTTTCGTGGAACGCGCAGACGCTGGGCAATCTGGTGCAGGAGCTTGGCTTTGAAGTCGCGGAAGCGGGGACGGGGGAGTTCGGCTACTCAAGGTTTGCGGCGGTCTGGGCCTCGAAACTCCGGCTTGGCGAAACCGGCTTTCGCTGCCTGCGCCGGCTGCTCCATATCTTGAAGCCCGCCCGGGAAGTCCGCATCATCGCTGTCAAATCATCCGCCGCCACTTCATCGGCATGAACCACAGGCTTTTCATGCAACCTTTCGGTGTCATTTCCTAAGAAAGGGGTGGAACCGACGACTGTGAAAGCAACTGAACCAAAAGAATTTTCAAAGGATTTTCTTGTTTTGCCCGTCTCATCGGTTAAAAGAATGCCGCATGCATTGTCCCCGATGAATAAGGCTGGAACTTCCGGGCGGGGACGGTGTATGCAACACAAGGAACGCGATGGCAAAATCTAAAGGCAAAAAAAGGATCATTTTCTTCTCCTTACTCGTCCTGGTCATCATCGGGGTGGTGGTCTATGGCAAGTACGGCAAACGCGTGCCGCCAGTTTCCATCACCAAGGAAAAGGCCGCCCGCCGCAATCTGACCGAGGAGGTTGTGGCCAATGGAAAAATCGAGCCGGTGCTGGAGGTCAAAATCAGCCCGGAGGTTTCCGGCGAAATCATCCAGTTGGACGTCAAAGAGGGGCAGCGCGTCAGGAAAGGCGACCTGCTGCTCAAGATCCGGCCCGACAATTATGTGGCGGCCCGCGATTCCGCCAGGGCCAATTTCAAGTATGCCACCGCCAACAAAAACACCGCCGATGCCAACCTGGAGAAGGCCTTTCTCGAATTCAAAAGGAGTGAGGCGCTTTTCCAGGCCAAGTTGATTTCGGAATCGGATTTTCTGACGGCCAAGACGTCTTACGACGTGGCCAAGACCACCCTGGCCGCCGCGGTGGAGCAAGTCAGCATCGCCCAGGCCCAATTGGATTCGTCCGAGGCGGACCTTTCCAAGACGGTCATCTATTCACCGCTGGATGGCACGATCAGCAAATTGATTTCCCAATTGGGCGAACGCGTCGTGGGCACGGCGACCATGGCTGGAACCGAAATCATGACCGTGGCCAATTTGACCAACATGGAGGCCCGCGTCGATGTGGGCGAGATGGACGTGCCGTTGATCGCCGTGGGCCAGAAGGCCCATCTGGAAGTGGATTCCTTCAAGGACCAAAAGTTCAACGGGCTTGTGACAGAAATTGCCGACTCGGCCAACAACAACGACACGTCCAGCACCGACGCGACCAAGTTCCAGGTGAAGATCCACATCACGGATCGGGAGGGGTTCCTCCCCGGGATGTCTGTCACGGCCAACGTCGAAACCCGTTATCGCACGAACGTGTTGACCATCCCGATCCAATGCGTCACCACCCGCCTGCCCAAAGACACGTCGGGCGGGACCAATGCGGCGGCAACGAACCATGTCGTCCGCGTGGCCGCCAACGATCCGCCCGCCACCAACGCCGTCAAAACCGCTCCCGCCACCAACAGTCCCGACACCAATTCCGCCGCCCAAAAGAAGCCCGATGAGCCGCCCAAACCCATTGAGGTGGTTTTTGTTGTCGAAGGCGACCATGTCAAAATGAATCCGGTCAAACGCGGCATCAGCGATGACAACTACGTCGAGATTCTCGAAGGATTGCATGAGGCTCAGGAAGTGGTGTCAGGCGGTTACAAGGCGATCAACCGTGATTTGGCCGACGACACCAAGATAACCGTGAGCACGAACGCAACTTTCCAGGACAAAGAGATCAAGCCCAATTGATAACGGAAGACGCGCCCTGTGAGCCTGATTCGCCTCCAAAATATCTCCCGCCTCTACCAGATGGGAACGGAAACGATCCACGCCTTGCGCGATGTTTCCATGACCGTCGAGCGGGGGGAGTATGTGGCCATCATGGGGCCGTCCGGCTCGGGCAAATCGACCCTGATGAATTTGCTTGGATGCCTGGACACTTCCACCTCCGGCACCTACGAACTCAACGGCACCAACGTCAGCGAATTGGACGACAATCAACTGGCCGAAATCCGCAACCGTGAGATTGGATTTGTTTTTCAAACATTCAACCTTCTGCCCCGGGCCAATGCGTTGCACAATGTCGAACTGCCTCTGATCTATGCCGGGGTTGACGGCGGCGACCGCAAACGCCTCGCGCTGGAAACCCTGGCCAGCGTCGGGCTGGCCGATCGCGTCCACCATAAACCCAACGAAATGTCCGGCGGCCAGCGCCAGCGCGTCGCCATCGCCCGCGCCCTGGTCAACCGCCCATCCATCCTCCTGGCCGACGAGCCGACGGGCAACCTCGATTCCAAGACCGGCGAAGAAATCCTGGCCTTGTTAAAGGCCTTGTCCGACAAGGGCAACACGATATTCGTCGTGACCCATGAAGAGGATGTCGCGCGGCACGCCCGCCGCATCATTCGCATCCGGGACGGTCTGATTGCCAGCGATGATGCCGCCAAGACGGCGCACCCGCCCCCGTGAACTTCTTCATCGAGATCAAGGAGGGACTGAACATCGCCTGGGACGCGATCCGCGCCAATAAAATGCGCTCGGTCCTGACCACCCTCGGCATCATCATCGGGATCGTGACGGTGACGGCAATGGGCACGGCCATAGACGCCCTGAACCGCGCTTTCCGCGACAGCATCTCAATACTCGGCGCGGATGTTCTCTTTGTCAGCCACTATACTTGGGCGGATCGAACCTACGAGATGTGGCTTAGCGAGAGACAAAGACCCGATATCACGCGCCGACAAGCCCACCAGGTCGAACAACAGATGTCACTGGCCTCGGCTGTGTCACCGGTCGTCGGCATGAATCAAACAGTCCGGTATAAGAACCACAGTTCAAGCCGGGTCGAAATCTATGGCACAACCGAACAATATTTGACAACCAGCGGTTTCACCATCGACCAGGGGCGGTTCCTCAGTGAAGAGGAAGCGGAAGGGGGACGCCCCGTCTGCGTGATTGGCAACGACGTGGCGACAAATTTGTTCCAGCGCGAATCGCCCCTGGGCAGAAAGATCACGATCGGCTCGCGCCGGCTGGAAGTGGTCGGCGTCCTGGAGAAACGGGGAAGCTTCCTGGGCATGGATAGTTTTGACAATCGGGTCATTATTCCCATCCAACAGCTTCTGATCGGCTATTGGCGCGACCCTGATTTCACGGTCGAGGTCAAGGTCAAGGATTTGCTGCATCTGGAGGACGCCAAGGAGGAATTGCGCGGATTAATGCGCAAGATCCGCCATATCGCGCCGGGCGATGCGGACAATTTTACCATCAATCAACAGGAACAATTCCTCAAAACATTTAACAAGGTCACGGGGACAATCGCCACGGTGGGCTTGCTGATTACCAGCCTGTCGTTGTTTGTCGGCGGCATCGGCATCATGAACATCATGTTCGTCTCCGTGGCGGAGCGGACGCGCGAGATCGGCGTGCGCAAGGCCATCGGGGCCAGACGGCGCAGCATCCTGCTGCAATTTTTGATCGAGGCGGCGTTGATCTGTCTGCTGGGCGGCTTGGTGGGCTTGGGCATTACTTATTCGTTGACGGTATTGGCCTCGCATTTCTTCCCCTACTTTCCCCTCACCATGTCCCTGCCCGTGATGGGGCTGGCCATCCTCGTCTCCGTCGTGACCGGCCTGACCTCGGGATTTTTGCCCGCGTGGCGCGCGGCGCGCATGAACCCTGTCGATGCCTTGAGGAACGAATGAGTATTTTGCGAAATCTCGGGGTTGAATTGCAGGAAAGTTTCTTCATGGCGATGGGCGCCGTGGCGGCGCACAAGCTGCGATCGGCCCTCACTTTGCTGGGCGTGCTCGTCGGCGTCTTCTCGATCATCCTGGTCATGACGGCCATGAGGGCCATGCAAAAGCAAATCGAAACGGACCTCAATCAACTGGGCGGCCAGACGTTCATTGTCCAAACATGGCCGGCGCTCAATTTCGAAGGGCCTGAAGGCTGGCAAAAGTATCGCCGGCGCAAACGCATCGACCTGGTTCAGGGTCTGGAAGTGGAACGGCGCGCCACCCTGGCGCTGAGTGTTGGGTTGGAGGATCAGGGGCTGGCCTCCGGAACCATGATCTCGCGCTACGCCAAGTCCGCGCCCACCGTCTGGCTGACCGGCGACACGCCCGGCAGCTTTCCCGCTCAGAATTGGATTGTGCACGAAGGGCGGGGTTTGCTGGATTCCGATCTGGATGGCCTGCGCGATGTCTGCGTCCTGGGCAGCACTTTGGGGGCAAGTTTGTTTCCCTTCGGCTCCGCGATCGAACAGCGTGTCTCCTTCAATAATGTCAATTATACCGTCGTTGGCGTGCTGGAACCCAGGGGCACGGCGGAAGGGAGTCACCAGGATGACTTCGCCATCATCCCCGTTACCACCGGCATCAATCGCTATGAAGACAGGCGATGGCTCAATCTGGCCATTCTGGTGCAGGCGCGCAGCGCGGCGGACTACGACGCCACCGTCGATCAGGTGCGCGGCATCATGCGGCTGATCCGCAAAGTGCCGCCGGGCGACGAGGACGGCTTTGAAATCATCTCGGCCGATTCGCTCATGGCGCAAATGCAGTCCTTCACCCGCAATCTGCGCATTGGCATCACCGTGATCAGCTCCATCGCGCTGCTCGCCGCGGGCGTTGGCATCATGAACATCATGCTCGTCTCGGTCACGGAAAGGACGCGGGAAATTGGCGTCCGCCGGGCCATCGGCGCCAAGAAGCGCAATGTCATGACCCAGTTCATCATGGAAGCCGTCGTGCTCTGCGAAATGGGCGGCGTGATGGGCGTGGCTTTGGGGGTGGCGGGCGGGGACATTGCGGCGCATTACATGAAACTGCCCAAGGTGCTGCCGGTGGATTGGATATTGATCGGTTTGGGAATATGCTCGTTGGTTGGCGTTATCTTTGGCACCTATCCCGCCTGGAAAGCGGCCAATTTGGATCCGATTGAATCGTTGCGTTATGAATAAAACCACCTTGAATCATGTGTTCCACCGTCAACTCAACCTCCCCCTGGCGCTGGCAGTCCTGCTCTGCCTCGGCGGCGCGATGGAGGCAAAGTCGCTGCCGCTTCCCTCTCAAAAAGACCGCATCCTGACCATTGATGAAATCGTGCAAATGGCGCTGACCAACAACCTGGACATCATGATCAGCCGGCTCAATCCCGAGATCGATCAATTTGCCATAAACGGACTTTATGGCGCCTATGAACCTTCGTTGTCGATGAGCGCCGTGCATAATTATGACTCCTTGCAGGGCGGGTTTTTTACGCAGACCGGGCAGAATTACGGTTCGACCGTCGAGAGCATTGATTCCTATACTCCCGGTTTGTCCGGCACGCTGCCGACGGGGCTGAGCTATAATTTCAGCGGGCCAATTTCCCGGCAGAACGTCTCGGAGTTCGGCCTGACTGGAACGGACTATCAGAGCGGGCCCGGGGTCACCCTGAGCCAGCCCTTGTTGAAGAACCTGTGGATCGACAGCGCCCGCTACCAGATTCAAGTGAGCAAGAAAACGCTCAAGATCGATCAACTGGCCCTGCGCCTTCAGATCATGACGGTGATTAACAACATCAAGGCGGCTTACTACAATCTCATTTTTGCGCGTGAAAACGTGCAGGTGGAGGAGGAGGCCGTGCAGTTGGCGCGCGAAACGATGCGCGAAGACGAGCGGCGCGTGCAAGTCGGCGCGCTGGCCCCCCTGGACGAAAAGCAGGCGGAATCCCAGGCCGCGTCGGCCGAGTCGGACTTGCTCACGGCCCAGACGGCCCTGGTGGTGCAGGAAAACGTGCTCAAGGGCCTTCTGGCCTTCCATCTCGGAGAATGGACCGGCGTCACGCCCGTACCTTCGGAAGAATTGCTTGCCGTGCCCGAGAACCCGGATGTTCAGGAATGCTGGCGCGCCGGCCTTGCCAAACGGCCCGATTTGCTTCAGGCCAAAGCCGGAGTCGAGAAGCAGCACATCACTATCAAATACACCTTCAACCAACTTTTCCCGGAACTCGATGTGCTGGGAAGTTACGGGCACAACGCGACCGAACTGACCTTTAGCCAGAACCTGAACACCGTCGCCAACGGCAACTATCCCTACTATTCCTACGGCCTCAGCCTGACCGTTCCATTGGGGAACAGCAGCGCGCGTTACAATTACAAGTCGGCCAAGGCCAGCCTGGAGCAACTGTTGCTGCAATTGAAAAAAGTCGAGGCAACGGTCGTGTTGGCGATTGACAATGACGTGAAAACCGTCCGGTCGGACTTGTTAAAGGTGGATTCCACGCGCAAGGCGCGCCTTTATGCGGAAGAAGCCTTGCAGGCGGAGCAAACCAAACTGGAACATGGCAAAAGCACCAGCTTTGTCGTGCTGCAACTGCAAAACAATCTGACGGCGGCGCGATCGGCGGAAATCCGGGCCTTGGCCGATTACAACATCGCCCTGGAACAACTGGCCTTCGACGACGGCGCCACCCTGGAGAGAAACCACATCGATTTACGGGTGCGATAACATCGATCACACTTCAACGCTCAGGCCCGGGGCGGGCTGAATGATCTTGATCTTGGGATGGCGGGCGCGGATCTGCTCTTCAAACCAAAGGCGGGCGGGCAGTTCGCCATGGCCCAGCAGCACGGTGCGCGGGGAGACTTGCCCCACAAAATCCAGCAGGGCCTCCCGGTTGGCATGCGCTGTCAAATTAAAATCATGCATTTCGCAATGTCGGGTCACTTCGCCGGCGGCGGCGCTGAAGACAAAAGGCTCGCCGGGTTTGGACGCCTTGAGCCGCCCTCCCGGAGTGGCCGGATCGGCGTAACCCACAAATAAGATCGCCTGGCGTTCATCGCCCATCATGCGCAGGGCCAGATCGTGGGCCGGGGTGCCTTCCGTCAACATGCCGGCGGTCAGGACAAAGAGCCGCCCGCCCGTCAGCTTCAAGTTCTGCAACTGCTCCTTTTCCAAAACCATCAATTGAAGATCGCGGGTCAGTTTCAAATCCGGATGCTGGCGGTCGGCTAGATGGGATTTTTGATCGTGGATTTCGGTGAAGACTCTGCCAAGGCCGCCGATGTAGATGGGTTGGCGGGGGATTCGGCCGGCGTCCATCAAAAGTGCCAGCAGCGCGAGGATCTCCTGGGTGCGTCCAAGAGCGAAGGCTGGGATTAAAACGCATCCGCGCCGGGCGAGGACTCTTTGAATGGCTTCCGTCAGGCGGTCAATTTCAGCCTGGCGCGTGAATCCCGGCTGCGCCAGACGGTCGCCCCGGGTGGTTTCCATGATCAGGATGTCCGCTTGCACCCCGCCAAATTGGGCGGCCCGCAAGAGGGTCTGGTCGTGGAAACAAACGTCCCCGGTATAAAACAGGGTCTGGGATTTTCCGCGGAGGAAGATGCCCGCCGAACCGGGCGCGTGCCCGGCATCAAGAAACTCCAAGTCGGGCGAGCGCAATCCGGCGCGGGCCTTCTGCAAGGCGCCCCATTCGATGGGACGGTTGCATTTGAAGCCTTGGAATTGAGTCTCGTTTCCCTCGACTTGATCGTGGGAGTAGAGCGGATACTCCTTGATGCCCTGTTCGTCGCGCTGGCGGAGCATCACATTGACGGAATTGTGCAGGACGCGCCCAAGTAAAAAATAACTCACCTTGGTCATCAAAACGCTGGTTTTCGGGAAATAACTCATGGCCACGGGCACTGACCCGACATGGTCGTGGTGGCAGTGGGTAATGGCAATGGCATCGAGGTCTTCTCGCTCCACTTCCGAATAGAGGGGCAAGGCGGCGCGGCCGTCGAGTTTGGGATGCATTCCCGCGTCCATCAGAAGGCGGAAACCATCCAATTCGACAAACCAAGCGCTGGCGCCGATGTCTGATCTTGGGTTTAGGTTGACGATGCGAATGTGAAATTAAGCGAAAAAAGGGTGAAAAAGGCGAAAAAAGGGCGGTTCTGACGAAAAAAAGGCGAATTTTGGCGAAAAAAGGTCAAAAAATGGTTGTCAAACAGGGGTTGCGAGGAGGGACGGAAAGCAGGCCAAAACCATTGTAAAATGGGGATGAAATTGGGGTGGAGGTGGGGTGTCCCAAGGCGATTACAAAAATAATCAAAATAATTGTTGAACATTAGGTCAAAATATGAGTCATTTAAAGCAGGCTTCGGAAATGAGGCCGATTGGGTTTTTGGTTTTCCCAGTTGGTTGTGATTCCGGAGTCAAGGGTTGGTTAGTTTGGTTGTTGGGGGCCGGACGCTGCAATGGCGTCCGGCCTTTTTTTCTAGGGTGCATTGGTTTGGCGCGCCTTTTCCGCGTCGCGCAGGATGATTTCCTGTATGCCTTCGTATTTGATGTAGCCGGCTGGCGGCTCGAAGAGGCTGGCATCGGGCGGTTCGATGCGCAAGTCCTGGAATGTCACCAGAGCCGGGCCAATTTCGATTTGGTTTGGGATAATGCTTGAGTTGGTTGCGCCCCAAACATGGATGTCATAGTGTTCGCCGTCCGGTTCCGTGACTTTCCACTGGCTTTTGGCACAGGGCTGGTCGCCGAGCAGTTCGGTGCCGAGGGGCGTTTTGTTAATCTGAGGGGGCGGCGCGGCGTCAGTGCCGGTGCTTTTGCCGTAAGCAATTTCGACAAACGATTTGAAGCCCGGGAAGACCATATACATGCGATTTCTGTCCGGGCGCAGGATGCTGATGGAATGCATGTTCGTTAGTTGCGCCACTTGAGAGGGCGGCAGGTTGGACCCCGGCTGAAAGAAATCAGTTTCGAAGCGCATCGTTCCGGATAGAACGGCGACATGACCTGGAATGAGGGTTGGGGCCTTTTCCGGGCCGTTGGTCATCTGCACCGTCGCCCGTCCGTAAAAGGACGGGCCGGCGGCCAGGACATCGAGCAAGGCGTGATGGAATCCGGGCGGAAGCCCTCCGGGGGCAGAAAACTGCCCATGGACAAGGACATTGCCCGTGAGAAGGAAAATGACTGTTGTGAGCTTTAACAGATGCTGCATGCTTTGCGTCCACTCCCGTGCCGCGTCCCTCAAGATAGGCGATTGGCGCGATTTGGCCAGAGATAAATGGGAACAAAGCAGGACAGCCCCGAACTTTCGGGGCTGCCCTGCGATGACTCAGAACACGAACAGGATTATTACTTCAGAAATTTGAAGTACTCCTCGGTGATGCTGTTGCCTTCGATGACAACGGGCGTGGAATTGGTGCTGGTGCCGGAGCCGTCGCCAGTCCAGGTGTAATCCTGGGAGTAAACGACATCGGTTCCACCCAGGCTCACAGGCACGGAATGGCCGTGAGAGAAACCCTGCAATTTGATATTCCATGTGCCGTTGCTCAATATCAGGGTCCTGATTTCGTCGGTTGTCCCGAATTTAATCACATGTTGCCTGGTGATTTGTTCGCCGTGAACATAAGCGGGCACGCCGGTCAGGCCATAGACACCGTCGGTGTGGATGTCAAAATAGACGCCGGTGTTGATGGGTGTGATGGTGGGTTTCCCCTTGTTGCTGTTATAGATGACCCACGAGGGTGTGCCCAATGCATTGGTGGTTGAGGCGGAAGGCTCCAGATTGTAACTGGTGAAGACACTACTGGTCCCCACGGCGTTTCCGACTGCGTTGGTGAGGATCGATGTGGCCACCGTGGTGTTGGTGCCGACGATCAGGGAGTTCGTGCCATAGGTGGCGCTGTTGGTTCCGAGCGTCACGGTGTAACCGCCGATGATCTCAATGTTGCTGCCGTAAGTCACATTGGTGTCCCCGATAAAATTAGTATTGTTGCCGAGGATCAGGTAATTGCTCACGATTTCCTCGCTGGTGCTTTCGTTGGTAATCACCAGGACGATTGTTCCGTCTGCCACGAGGTTGGTAATTTCCACGGGGACGTTGGTCACGGGCGTGGCGCGGGCCAGAACATCCCCGGTTTGGAATCCATTGGAGGAGAGGATCTGGATCAAGGCCTTGGAATCGAAACGGCCGGGACCGTTGACGGTGTAATTCGTCGTGCCTGTGCCGACGCCGTTGGTTGGACCCTGCGAGTAAACGGCAAAGGAAACAGTCACCGCTTGCAGGAGGTTGGTTTGCGCATTGGTGGTGGATGCGGCGGCGGCAGCCAGCAACGCCAAAGCGGACAGTTTAAGTGATTTATTCATACGCATTCATTTAGTTTATAGTTTTTCAGTTTGCAACGACACGGGATTGGGCATGGAATCCACCCTGGGTGGGCCACGACGCAACCCCCTTTCAGCAGCACAGACGACCTCCGCATGGCGATGGTTACAACGGTACGCTGAGTTTAAACCTCTTTTTTCCTCCCCTGCACCCGCAGGAGACAACAGGCAACCTGTAATGCATCGCGGCAGGGACGTCAAGATCCAGCCTGAAACTCGCCTTTTCGGACACCGCTGGCTCTTGAAGCCGTCCAAGGCCGAGCGAGCTGCGCCTTGCCTTTTATGAGCCAGCCGTGCCCTACGGAAGGTTTTTGAGGAAGCTGATGCTGACGGAGCCTTCCACGATGACCGGGACGGCGTTGCTCAAATACACAGAACTGTTGGGCGGAAACTGGACGGAGGTCGGAGTCGTTGCAATAGTCCCTCCGGCATAGCCGAAGCCGTTGACATTCCAAGTGGAACTGGCGCCAAAGATGTCCGCCACTCCAGCGGCAGTGGATCCCTTTCTCGGCGCGAGGACATCGATTTTCATCGCCTGTTTGACGAAGCCTTGCAAGATGAGAGTCAGGATGTTCGAGCTGGTTGGGGTAAAACAATTAATATCCAGGTTCTCAATGCTGAAGCCGGTCTGCGAAGCCAGGTTTGAGACCGTCAAAGTGTTGGTCGTATTCAAACCATCCCCGGTTTCAACGAGGATCTGCGCCGGTGAAATCTGGCTGAAATTCAGGTAGTTGTTGACAGAAAACAAGTTGGTTGTGTTATAGAGAATGTCGATTGAACTCGAGCCGTTCGTCAGAATTGGCTCGGTCGTTTCAGAGACCAACTGTTCGGTGAGGACGGCGACGTTGGTCACAACTCCATTGGTGTCGGTTGAGGGGGTGAGGGTGGTCAAGGCATTGGTTTGTATGGTGACGCTTTGGGTTGTCACGCCGCCGGTCACGACGCTCAGAACGTTGCTGGCAATGCCGCCTGGGAACGCGCCAGTTATGAAGGTATCGTTGCTGATCGTCATGATCCCCGCGTTATAGTAATTGCTGTCAAAAAAGCCGAAAAGAAAATTGATTCCGCCGACACTCAGGTAGCTGTTGGCGCCAAGCGCGAGGTTGGTGGAAAAGTTGGTTGAATAGATGGGCACGACGATGTTGGAATAAGGGGTGGAAAAGACCAATTTGGCGCTGTTGCCGAAGGTCTGGCCGGTGGCCTCCTCCAGGGCGGCGATCAGGTTTTTGGTGGTGTAGGAGGTGACCTGGTCAAAGACCTTCGTGCCGGTGGAGTTGGTCACGCCCTGCTGGTAAATGGTGAGTTGCAGGTTGATGTTTTGCAGGACGTTGGTCTGCGCGCTCGCGGCCATCGGCTGGAGGGCGGCAGCCCAAAAAGCAAGGACGACGGTTGTCAGCCACTTAATCATCCCTGAAGGATGCCAGAAGAAGCACGAATGTGGAAGCAAGAATGCAAGCCCCTCAGTTTCCCATCTAGTTCGTGCCCTGGCCGTCATTTGCTTTGCCGCTTCCGCTGCCGGTGATCGTGAAACCGGTCACGACAAACGGGCCGTTTGAATTCTCACCTTCACCCGTTCCATCTGAGAAGCTGACCGAGGCGGATTGGGTGTAATTGCCGGTCGTTTGGTTTGGATTAGTGGTCTTTTCAGTGACGGTGGCCAGACCAGTCACCGTAAAAAACCACGAGTTGGAAGAAGTCGGCGGGGAAGCGTAGGTCACGGTGGCGAGATAATAATCAGTTTGGTTGTAGGGCGGCGCTGATGTTCCCGGGCCATTTGCCTCCAAAAAAGCGCCGGCATTGATGTCATTTTGTCCGCTTTCTGACCAAGCCAGGATGCCATCCGCGGATACGTCCGCCAATTGGTTGGATCCCTGATCGATTTCGAACCCAGTGCCATTAAAATTCAGAACGGCCCCTTTTGGCACTGAAGCGGACGTAAAGTTGCCATAGGAATACTCGTCGGCGACCAACTGTTCGAGGATTTTTGCCGTTGTGAATGAGAATTTAGAAGGAGGCTTGGTCGTGGAAGTCGTGGCGTTGGTGCTTGTGGCGCCTTGCTGGTATGCCGTTCCACTAATCGAGATTTTCTCCAAAAGAGTTTGAGCATCGATTTGGGCAGGGGCCAGTGGGATCATTGCTCCGGCAATTACAAATAGGGTGGTTCTCAGTAGTTTCATAGGGTTTCTCTTTTTCAGTCATGGTCTAAATCGGCATGCATCACGATGCGCGGGTGATTTTGGGCCTGTATTCCCGGTTCTGGCAAGCTTCCTTTGACGGATTTCAGGGCGTAAGCGCATCCCGGTTTTTAACATGCAAACGCATCTAAATCCTGGCGTTTCTCATTAACACCGCGGCTTTAGCCCGGCCCCTCGTTAAAACGGGGGGGGTTAATGAGATGAACTGAGTTGTTAACGAAGTGTCCGGCGGGACGCCGAACACGACGGGCGGGACGCCCGCGCTCCCCGGGAAGGATGACTGCCTGCGGCAGACCAGGCGGCCGGTTACTGGTTGACCCTGCCATTCGCGCCAAACGCCAATGACGGAACCGCCAGGAACTTGATCGCTTTTTCGATTGCCACCTTCTCTTCCACGTCTTCGGTCCACGCTTCTTCGGTTTTCAAGGCGGGAATGGCGTCCGGGCTGCCGAAATCCATGGCCGCAGCCACGGCGCTTCGGCGAATATCCGCATCGGGACTACGCAGATCGGTGAGGATTGATTGGAGGGACGCCGGGTCCTGGCTTGCCCCCATTTGGGACAATTCCGCCTCGCGATTTGCAACGTATGCCGGATGTTCGGGAGAATTCAAATCAGCCGCCGCATCTTCCCGGGTTGGCACACTGTCGCCTGCTTGTGCGAGGCCGGGGCCGGAAGCGCGCTGGAGGATGGCGGGGATGGCGGGAGCGGCGTTCGTGCTGTCGTCGCCGGCGACCGGTTCAGGCGGCGCTTGGGCTGGCTTGTAATGGAAATAAACAGCCGGGGCCAACACGGCAAGGGCCAAAACCGAGACGGGCAGGATTATTTTGGCTCTCATGCGTTTAAAGGGGCCGGGTTACGGGTGGAGGAAATGGGATCGGCCTTCTAAAGAGAGCGGGACAGCCCCGAAAGCTTTCGGGACTGCCCCGCAAAGAAACGATCCTGACACCGCTTACGGAGTGGAGATCTTCAGCGTGGTCACCTTCACCGTCCCAGTCAACCTGAAGTGGGTGGTTACGGGCATGAAGATGCTGTAGTTCGTTGTATAGGTGGACTCGCCGCTCGGTGAAACGAGCGTGTAAACATTGGTGGCAATGTTTGTGTAAATATTCGTGACATAAGTGTAGTAATAGCCGGTGAGATCCGGTGTGACAATCTTAGTATCGGGGGTATTGGTAAATACAGGCGCCGGAAAGATACCCTCATAGGGATACACATATTGATTTGACCCGCTGACGTAGGTGAAGCTGTTGGTAAATGAAACCGGCGGATTTGTGTTGGTTGTGTCTCCAACTCCAGGTTCATAGAAACCAGGCGATTCAGAGAGCTGCCCCGGGGCAGTATTAGAAGCATTGCCCGCACTCGCATCAAGGTAAAGATAGAAAAAGTTCGTGTTGATGGTGTTGGTATCGACCCCGCCCAATTCTCCAGAGCCTTTAACGTCGAAAGTCGTATTCCAACTGGTGAACGGCAACATGTCCTTGCGCGAGCCAACAGTTTTTGTCACGGAAGTGGCATTGCCCCAGCCTTTTAAGGACAGGTCCGAAATGAAGTTCTGCGTCCCAAGCGGCTGGGCGGGAGGGCCATCCGTGATCTTGATCTCGTCATCATAGAGCGTTCCGGTGATCGTCATGTTTGTTTTGATGGAGCCGACAAATATTGGGCCGAAGCCGGAGCCCTCGATATTGTATTTCAGGTTTGTCACGATCGAGGCCTCGTTGAAAACCACATTGCCGGAGGCGTAGTATTGGTCGCCAAAATAATTGGTTAATCCGGTGGCCGGATCGGAGAATGAATTTTGGTCATCGATGTAGTATGGGCCGCCGTTCATGTTATTGTTCAGGAAGTTCCAGGCTTCGTCGTCGGCTTGCACACGGACATATGCATTATTATTCGTGTAAGAGAGAGGCAGCCAAAGATTGGTGTCGGTAATGTCAGAGCCATTGATGATGAAGTACTGGACGTTGTTTCCCAAGATCACTCTCTCGGCTTTGCCCTGGATGACAAAATTCTGGAGGTTGGTGCCCACGGAATAAAGAACGGTGTAGTTGGTGTTCGGTTGTGTTGAAACCGGCGGCGTGGTGGTGAATGTATTCGTGTAGTATGGGGGGAGGTTGGTATTACCGCTGGTGTTCGCCCACACAAGGGTCATTGGAACTTGAATATTTGTAAGCACCGTATTGCCGTCGGGGAGGACCGTTCCGACGGGCACGATAGATCCGGTCATATTCGTGATGAAATCCGTGAAATTGGTGCCTTCAGTCAGGGAGGTGACCCTCATGAGCGAGGCGTTCTTGCTCAAGTCGGTTATGCCGAGATTGCCGGCCAGCAACTGCAGGAACTGGGCGGTGGTGAGCTTGCTATAGCCAGGCAGGTACGTGATGGTTCCCTGATCGTTGGTTGTGCCCGGTGTCTGATAATAGGTCAGGACGAGACTGGTGTTTACAGACTGGTACAATGTTTCGGCTCTGACAGCGGTCACCGTTGCAGCGGTGAGCAGCAGCGCCATGGCTAATGTCTTCAGTGTTTTTTTCATAGTTTGCGTATCAATTGATCGTTTCTTACGTTTCGGTTCTCCTCCGTGCCCGCCCCGGACCATCTTCACTCTTGGAAAACGGCAGGGATGGCACGAAAATCTTGCGCTCAAGCGTCATTGCGTTCCCATACAGATTACAACGCTGGCGAGTATCTGACATAAGGCCAAGGCTGTCAAGTGCCCAAAAAGCCGATTTTTTGAAGAATTATTGTAGGGGATTCCCTTACATACTGATGGGGGGAAAAGTGGTTTATCGACCGCAGTCCTGCAAATTGCAAATGGCTCGGCGGGAGCCTCGCCCTACCGAGGCGTTTGTGGCAGGGCGAGGCTCCTGCCAAGCCGGGGTCGCCAGAGAATTCGCCGTTGTGGGCGAGTCGGCTAATTGGCGGGCGTGGCCTGGTCGCCCGATGGCTCGGCTGCCGCCTTGGAGATATTTGCTTCCAAGTCGTCAAAGCTGGGAAGTTGGATGTATTTGATGGCGTTGAGAAGGTCCACCTTCTCCTGGGGATCATCCGTCAGCAGGATTTCGTTTTGCAAGGCGGGGATGGCATCCTGGCTGCCGAATTGAATGGCCGCGGAAAGAGCGGAGCCGCGAACTCTTGAATCCTTGTTGTTCAGCTCGGCGAGAATGATTTTGAGGTCGGAGGGATCGTCGCTCATGCCCAGTTGGGTCAATTCCGCCTGGCGCGTGGCCACGTAATCCTCATGATCGGCCGCGGCCAAATCGGCAGCGGCGTCGGGGGCCGGCACACCTTCGCCTCCATTGGCCGGCCCCGCCCTCAGATGATGATGGGTAACGGCGGGAGTGGCGCTGGCTTGAGGGGCAATGACGGCCTGCTCCGGCGCCGGGGCGGACTGATCGGGCGGAATGGAAGCGGGCGCGAAATGAAAGTAAATCGCCGGCGCTAAAATCAAAAGCGCGAGACCCGAGGCCGACAGGACAACTTTCGTTCTCATGCGCTTAAGATATGCAAGCAGCCGCGTTCGTCAAGGCCCGCGAACAAGGGCCCTTCAGGCAAAAGCGGGGCAGTGGGGTGATTAGCCCACTGCCCCGCGAAGAACCAAATCTGCGGCAGATTAATTACTGTTTCTCGGCCGACGGGCTGGCTACTGTGATGGTGCCGCCGAGGATTATCGGCGTCGTATTGTTCTTTAGCCCGTAGCCGCTGACATCGCTCCAACTATAGTTGGTGACGGTAACTACATTACCCTTGCTGATGGTAACTTTGGCCGTCGTGCTCTTAACCAAGCCTTGCAAAGTAAGCGAAAGCGGGTCGTGGGCCGACGTCAGAGGGGTGGTGTTCAGGATCAGGCTCTCGATATTGTAGCCCGCCGCAGGTTTGGCCACAGTAACGTCGTTGGTGCCAACTTGTGCGACGTACAGAATGTTGGTCGGGACAAAGGTGTTGGTACCTTGATCGGCGATGGCAATTGCCGAGGACACGTTCGTGGCATAGACCGGCACGGTGATTGTGACCGATTCGCTGCCTTGCACGAGGTCGGTGGCCGAGGTGACAACCTGCACATTGGTCGCACCATTGGTCGCCACCACTGTGAACGTCGTCGTAAGTGAAGTGTTGAAGGCTGAATTACTCGTGCCATAGCCCACCGGAACACCATTGCTGTAAACAATATTTGTTACAAAGGCGTTGGTGAATTCAACAATCTCATTTGTGCCAAATGGATTATTGGTGGAAGCGCCAACTGTCACATTAGTCAGTGTAAAGTCCACGGAATTTGTGCCAATGGGAAGGCTTGTAATGACCGTGCCGTTGGAGACGATTGCCACGCCAACTCCCGAGTCAACCGACTCGGCGGTTCCGCCGAACGCCAGATTGGTCTCGGTTGCCACGGCGGCATTGCTGCCGATTGCCAGGGTCTGGTTGGCGTCGAGTGTGAGAGTGGTGCCTGAAGTCCCAGTGGTGGTGCTGACTGTGCCGCCTGCACCCAAGGTAGCGGTGGTGACGAGGAGGTTGGTTGTCCCATTGGTTGCGGTGATTGTCACATAGTAACTGCCGCTGGTGTCGCCAATCGTCAGGTCAGTATTCGGCCCCCCGTTGGTTCCAATCAAATAAGTGTTTGTGCTGAGGGGCAGGGTGTTGGGAATATTTGTGGTGACAGTCGTGGTGACGTTGGTCGTGCCGGTTTGGACCTTAAGAGAGGTCGTTACGAGAGCCAACTCGGCTTTTTTGCTGAATACGTTTGTCAGCGAATTCGTCACGTTCTTGTAAAGGTCTGCGGTTTTGAATGACGCATCCGCCCCCCCATAAACGGTGAGGGTAACGGTGACAGGTTGCAAAACGTCTCCGTTGTTGGTGATTGCGGGTGCTTTTGCATTAGCGGACAACACCGTTGCACCGGTGGCCAGCATGGCGATTGTGAATGTTTTCAAGTTTTTAATCATACAATTTTTATCAGTTAACGTTTCTACAGTTTCGGTTCTCCTCCGCGCCAGCCTGTGCCATTTACACTGTTGGAAAATGACACCACCGGCGCGAAATTCTTCATTTATTACGCGCGTCTGCCTGCGAAAACGCAGGCTTCATCGGCGTCCCTTATCGTTTAAAAGATCTATTATGTCAAGCACCCAAACCCACTTTTTTCAAAAAAACAGGCCAAAACGGGCCAAAGCATGTAATGACAGGCACTTATGCAAACCACTGGCCGTGAAATAAACGGCTAATACTCAAGCAAACGGCAGTGGCCGCAAACAAAAACCGCGTGGAAAACCAGCTTTAAGCAGGACACGCCATTAATCTCTGTCGGCGCCAAGAATGAGCCATTGGCGGTGAATGTCAACCTTCTATTTTAAGGGTTTTGATGCTTTTTTTGGCGGAAAGGGGCTTGATTTAAGTGGGGCGCTGGCCCATGGTTTCGAGCATGGATGCACCCGATATTCCAGTGACCGTGACCCCCGAGCAGCTTGCGGAGTTGAACAAGCAGCTCTCGCGAATGCGCCATGAAATCAACAACCAACTGGCGCTGGCGGTCGCGGCCCTCGAATTGATCCGCTTCCGGCCGGAATTGCGGGAGAAGATGCTGGACACCATCGCGCAACAATCGCCCAAGATCACGGCCGAGGTGGCCAAATTTTCCGCAGCGTTCGAGCAGACGTTTGGCATTAAGAGGGAAGGGGAGCAGTTCGGGGCGGACCAATTGTCTGACAAGCCGGTCGGGTAGGACGGCTCTGAGGTGGCTTTTTCGTAACCTTTGAGGGGGAGGGGGCGTCTGTTGAGACATACCGGCGGGCGCATGAAACGGCCCGGCCAAAAGACAAACAATATAAGCATATATATGAAGAAATTAGCTACATGCATCGCAGTCGGTTTGCTGGCCCTCGGCGCGCAATCGATGATGGCGCAGACCAACACAAATTCGGTCACGGCACCGGGGACTCATACGCCCGGGCACCACAGGCCGGTTGACATTCTGAAACTGGTGGGTCTGACCCCGGCGGATGTCAAGGATCTCACTCCCGCGGAGCGGCGGGCCAAGATCGTGCAGGCGGCCAACACGGTGGTGGCGGAGTTGCAGGCCAAGAAGACCGACGGGACGCTGACACCGGAGGGACAAGAGAGGCTGACCCGCCTTGAGAAGTTCCTGGCGCACGCCAATCATCCCAAGGCTGCGGCGCCATCGAAAGATTGAACGAGGTTGTTCTGCTTTGTTTTCCAGGGGTTTTTGTTGGACACTGGAAGCAATGGAACCGACTGATGCGGAGTTGATCGCCGCGGTGCTGGGCGGCGACTCCGCGAGTTTCGAGCCGCTGGTCCTGAAGTACCAGCCGCGTGTCTTCGCCACGGCCCGCCGTTATGCGCGGCGGGAGAGCGAGGTGGAAGACATTGTGCAGGAAGTGTTCATCAAGGCCTTCCAGAAGCTCAATGGTTTTCGCGGCGAGGCGCCGTTTGAACATTGGTTGATGCGACTGGCGGTGCGGACATGCTATGACTTCCTGCGCGGGCATCAACGCAACCGGGAAGCGGCCTTTTCCGATTTGACCGAGCCGGAGGCGGACTGGCTGGAGCGGTACGTGGCGCAGCCGGACACGGCGGGCGAAGACGCCGAGGCCGCGCGGCAGTTGGTGGAGCGGATTTTATCGCGGCTGACGCCCGCGGCGCGGATGGTGATCACGCTGCTGGAAATCGAAGGGCGGTCGGTCAAGGAAATCGCGGCGTTGACGGGGTGGTCGGTGCCGCTGGTGAAGGTGCGGGCCTTTCGCGCGCGGGGCGAGATGCGGCGGATTTTGAAAACCATCCGCAAAGAGAAGTACCTGTAACCGCAGGGCGGGCTGGACCGTCCAAATAATTGACGTTATGAACGTGAACGATTTGCATTCAAAAATGATGGCGGTGGCGAGGAAGAACCCTCCCAGCGATCATGTTCCGTATGCCTTCGAGAAACGGATCATGAGGCGGCTGGCAGCGGTTGGGCCGGCCAATCCCTGGGGGTTGTGGGGCGGGCCGCTGTGGCGCGCCGCGGTTTCATGCGTGGCCATCACGGTGTTGTGCGGGCTGTGGGCGCTGGCGGCGAACCGGCAGGGCGGTTCGGCGGAGAGTTTTTCGCAGACTTTTGAAGCGGCCGTGGTCGCGCCCCCCAGCCAACCCGCCGAGGATGCCTGGTGAGTCCGTGGAAGGTCATACTGGCCACCATGGTGATTTTTGGGTGTGGCGTGGTCACGGGGGCGCTGCTCATGAAGACGGAGCTGCCGGGGGCGAGCGCGCCGACAGACGCGGCTCAGCATCCTTCGATTTCTTCCAACACGCCGCCGCCGCTGACACAATTCCAGAGGCCGGAATTTCTACGGCGCATGCAGAAGCAATTGGAGCTGACCGCCGGCCAGCGGGACGAGATCGCAAAAATCATGAAGGCGAGCCAGGAGCGGAACCGGCCGTATTGGGACCAAATTGCCCCGCACATGCGCGAGGAAGTGAAGAAGGTGCGCGAGGAAATCCGCCAGATGTTGACCCTGGAGCAGCAAACGAAATTCGATGAAATGCTGAAACCGCGTCCGCGCAAGGCGGAGGGGGCGGGCGCAGCCAGCCGGCCCGAACGACCGCCCCCAAGTACATCGGCGCCCACCAACGCGCCGTGATTTTGCACCCGATGGTCGCAAGTTTGAGCACCTGCAGATAAACCGTTTGGAGGTCTATGATTTATGCGAGGACCGCTTCACGCATGGGACGCGTGCCGGGAGAAGGCAACTCTTTGCCGTTCTGTCGCAATTGCTCTACTTCTTCACGGACGAGCATGCACAACTGGTGGTAGGTGGTTTCTTCGTCATTGCCATGACAGACGCCACCCCAGGGAAAAAGATCCGGGCAGAAGCCCACATACAGGCTGTCCTCTTCGTTCCACCGGACGAATTTCAAGTACTGATCTTCAGTTTTCATTTGGCTGCCTCACGAATTGCATTTAGCACCTGCTTTTCCTGGTAATGGCGGGCGTCATCACCATCACCACCGCTTAAAATCACCGAACCGGGAATCCGGGGATGGCGGAATTTGCGGTGCGATCCTTTGCCACCCGTCACTTGCACAAACCCCGCTTTCGTCAAATCTGAAACCAATTGGCGAATTTTGCGCGGCATGTACCCTGACTCTGATACCACTTTCGCCCCCGGCAGTCAACCAAGCCGCGCAAAAATGGCTTGCTGAAAAATCCAGATTCATTTCCGCCCCGCTCGTCGGCCGAGGCGAAGGGCGTTGCCAATCACCACCAGGTCCGATACGCCCATGGCCGCGGCGCACAGTATCGGGCTGAGGAATCCCAAGGCCGCCAGCGGAACAGCCGCCGCGTTGTAGAAGAAGGCCCAAAACAAATTCTGCTTGATGGTGCGCAACGCCGCCTGCGCCAACGCGATCGCTTCGGGGATGGCCTGTATGTTTGACTGGAGCAGGATGATGTCGGCCGCTTCGTTGGCCACGTCGCTGGCTTGGCTGACGGCGATGCCCAAATCGGCCTGTTCGAGGGCGGGGGCGTCGTTGATGCCGTCGCCGACGAACGCGACCCGCTCGCCTTTGTCCTGGAGCTGGCGGACCAAGTCCGCTTTTTGCGCGGGGCGGATTTCGGCGAAGACGTTCTCCATGGCGATGCCAGCCCGGGCGGCAATGGCGCGGGCGGTGCGCTGGTTGTCGCCCGTCACGAGAAAGATTTTGAGGCCCATGCCCTTGAGTTCCCGGATGGCGTCGGCGATGCCCGGCTTGGGGGCGTCGCGCAAGGCGATCATGGCGACGAGTTGCGTTTCGAGGGCCAGACCGAGGATGGTCGCGCCGTCGGCCATCCATTTCCCGGCAAAGGCTGCGCCGGGCGAAATGTCAACGCCGCTGTTTTTCAGCCAGAGAATCGAACCGAGTCGTGCCGCGGCCGAAGCGCCCGCGCCGCTTTCCAGCCGCGCTTCCACACCCGCGCCGTGGATTTCGCGCCAGCCGGAGAGAGGCATTTGGCCCGTGGACAATTTTGCCACGGCGACGCTGAGAGGATGATTGGAGCCGCGGGCCAGGGCGGCGGCCAGCTTGAGGGCGTCGTCGGGATTGGAAAAAATAGTTGACGCAACGAGGTCCGGCCGGCCCAGGGTCAGGGTGCCCGTTTTGTCGGCCAGGACGGCGGTGAGGCGGCCGGCTTTTTCGAGGGCGATGCCATCGCGGATGAGAATTCCGCGGCGGGCGGCGGCGTTGGTTCCGGCCATGATCGCCACGGGCGTGGCCAGACCCATGGCGCACGGGCAAGCGACAATGAGGACCGCGACCGCGGCCAGGATCGCCGCCGCCAGGTGGCTCTCCGGCAGGTGCGACGCCCAGAATAAATGGGCGAGGAATTCGTTGCATCGGCGCGCCTGGTCAAAAGCCAGCCCCCACCACAGCGCGGCCGCAATGGCAACGAGCACGACAATGGGCACGAACACGTTGCTGATCCGGTCCGCCAGGCGCTGGATCTGCGCGCGGCTGTTTTGCGCCCGTTGCACCGCCGCGATAATATGCGCCACCGCCGTCGCTTCGCCCACGCCGGTGACGCGCATGAGGACCTGGCCGTCCAGATTGACCGTGCCGGCGTAGAGGCTGGCGCCGGAGTCTTTTTCGACGGGGAGCGATTCGCCGGTCAGCATGGCTTCATCGGCGCTGCACCGGCCCTGGATGACTTTGCCGTCGGTCGGCACGCGCGCGCCGGGGCGCAACATGACGAGGTCGCCGGGGCGGAGGAGCGCGACGGGGACTTCCGTCTCGGTGCCATCGGCGTTCTGGCGTCGGGCGGTTGCCGGGGCGAGGCGGAAGAGGGCGCGCAAGGAACTTTCCGCGCGGCGGCCGGCCAGTTCCTCCATCCAATGGCCGGTGCTGATGAGGGTGATAATGGCCGCCGCTTCCATGAAATACAGATGCCCGCCCGCGCCCGACAGCAATGCCCACACGCTATAACCAAACGCCGCCGTCGAACCCAACGACACAAGAGTGTCCATGTTCGACGCGCCCGAGAGGAGTTGGCGCCATGCGCCGCGATAAAAGCGCGCGCCACACAAAATTTGCACCGGCAGCGCAAGCGCGAAAGAGAGCCATTGAAACCAGGCAAGCGCGCCCCAATGAAAAAGCCATTCCCCAGCCATAAGCGGCGCGGTTCCCGCCACCCCGAGGAGGACGTTGAAGCGCCAGCCGGACCTGAGAGAGGGTTTTTTGGCCTCGCTTTGGGCCGGGAGGGGATTTGCCTGATAACCCGCGGCGGACACCGCGTTCATCAAATCGGCGATTTTTCCCCCGGAGCCGGTCTGCCATCGGACGCGCGCCCGCCCTTCCTGCAAGGAGACGTCCGCGCTGTCCACGCCGGGCACACTTTGCAGGGCGTCGGCGACGTGGCGGGCGCAATTGGCGCAATTCATGCCCGTGACCAGCAACTCGGTCACGGGAGGCGAATCTTCCAACACATCCGGGCTTGATGATGCCATAGCATGGTACTATGCGCTCTTTTGCCGGTTTGGGAAAGGGCCAAGAGCCGGCCCGCTAATCCGCGTCCAGACATTTGCGAACGGTTTCCGCCAAAACCAGGTTCGAGAATGGCTTGTGCAAAAACTTGAAACCTTTTTCTTCGACTACACCGGCATCGGCCAACTCTTCGCCGTAGCCGGTGCTCAGGATGATTTTTAGTCCGGGTTTTTGAGCGCGGAGCAGCGCGCCAAGCTGCAATCCGCTTAATCCTCCCGGCATGACCATGTCGGTCAGGAGGAGATCGAACCGGCCGCCCTGGTCGGACCAGATTTTTTGCGCGGCTTCCGCCGAATCAGCCGCCATCACCTTGTAGCCCATCTGTTCCAAGTAGATGAAAATGACATCGCGCAGGTTCTTTTCATCATCGACGAGAAGTATTTTTTCGGCGCCGCCCCGGACGTTTTGCGCCTGGTTCAGCGTGGCCGGCGCCTTCAATGGAGATTCCCCCGCTGGAGAACGCGGATTTGCTCTTCGAGTCTTTTTCATGTCAAACCTTTTATGTTCGCGTGCCGATTTTGATTCCAGATTGCTTTGCAATCTCATCAAGCCACTGGCGGGAGGCGTCCGCGTTCTTTAATCGCCCGGAAAGCACCCGTTTGCAATGGGTCTTGCCATCGGACATTGTGGCGAGGAATTCAATGATGCCCGCACCGCTCTCATCTTGCTCAAGTTTGGCTGACAATGTGGTGATATCCGGCTTTTGCTCGACGAGCCATTGCGCGAAGGCTTCCTCCGTGAGGCTGGTTTCCTGCCAGAATTTCGACTTGTCAACCGGCAGTTCCAGGCAACGGCGCACAACGAAGTCACGTTCCAAAAAGGAGAAGAAGTTGCCCGCCTTGGGGCCGTTTTCGCGGTCGAGCAGGACGCGATAAATGGCTTTGAACGCACCCGGCTGGTCGATCGGTGTGAGCCGAACGGCGTTGAAGATGCAGATTTGAAGGGCGTCGCCCTCCCATTTCGTTTGCGGGAGCAGCCCGGCCAAGATGTGGAGAAAGGCGCGTTGGGTGGCGGAAAGGTCCTGCGCCCGCGCGGGCAGGCTATCCTGCAATCGCGTTTTTTCCTCCTCGGTGGCGTAATGTTCGACCCAGTAATGGGCGGCGCGAATGCGCAGTTCGAGATGCCGGCGCTCGAGCGCGGTGAAGGGCGCGCCTTTGCGCTTCTCCAGATCCTGCAGGACATGCAGATGCGGCATTTGCGTCAGCGCGGTGACCAGTTGAAAATCGGCCGCCCAATAATCCGGCTCCGGCTGCACCTCGGACAGTTCATAGATGCGCTTGTCGCCGACCAGCGCCTTTGGATTGTGAAAATTATTTTGTTTGGCGCGGTCAAATTCGTTGAAAAGTTTGGTGACATAAACTTCCGACGGCCCGAAGTTCACCGGCTGGCGCGGAGGCGGGCGAATGAGGAGGAAGCGCAGAATCTCCGGCGGCAAAAAGTCCGCCATATCGCGGGAAGTAACGCCCACGCCCTTGCTGGAACTCATCTTGGCGCCGCCGACGAGGAAAAAGTCGTAGGGACAATTCAGCGGCGGCTCCTGCCCGAAGATTTCCCGCAGGCAGGCCTTGGCCACGTCGCGCGAGCCGCCTTTGGTGCTGTGGTCCTGGCCCGCGCCCTCGATGGTGACGGGAAAAGTTCGCCACTTGGCGCACCACTCCAGCTTCCACGGCAGTTTGCCTTTGCCATCGAAGGGCGAAATCTTGCCGGCATGCCCGCAACCCCTGGCCCATTTGACCAGATCGGGCCGGCATTGGTAAGTGACTTCCCTGCCGTCGTAGGCGGTGACGACCGTCGTGCCGATGCGCCCGCAATTCTCGCAGACCACCTGGAAGGGATGCCAGTTGTCGGGGCGCTCCGAGCCGCTGACCTTTTTGTAGATGCGGCGGACGGCGTCGGCCTTGCGAAGAATGGCGTCAATGGCTTCGTTGAACTTGCCGGAACGGTAAATGTCGCGCATGCGGTAGAATTCGGGGCGAATGCCCAATTCGCCGAACACGCTGAAGAATTCGGAAATGTAATGCGCGGCCATGTCGGTTTCCTTGGAGCCGGGAGGCGGCGGCGTATTGCAGAGTGGCGCGCCAAGGTATTTCTCGAAGTGCTCGGCCTCGCCGTAGGGAATTTCATCCACCGGATCGTAATCATCGACGCCGAACAGGAAACGCACGGGGACGCCCTTGGCCTGGAGGGTGCGATAGATGGCATCGTGAATAAGCGGCCCGCGCAGGGCGCCGACATGGGCGCGCCCGGAGGGCGTCTTGGAATCGTTGATCGTCTGCGGCCCTTGGATCTTTTCGACTAATTGGTCACACCAGAACATTTTCAGCCTGTCTCAAGCCCGCGATGATGCGCAACCGGTGCCAATGGGTCAACCGCATTTACAGTTTCCATTCTCGACATTTTGCGTTGTGGCGGGTATGAAAATGCAGGCCAACATGAACAGCTTCGATACCACCGCTCCTCCAAATCTTCGACTGCTCACAGCCGCCGGATATGGCGCGGTTGCGCTCGGTTGCTGGCTGCTGTTGTCGGGCGCTGCGTTGGCGGCTCCTGTCACCGCCGACACCGCAACCAGCGCGGTGCAGGGCTGGCTGCACCAGGACCGCCGCCCATTGGGCGCGCTTTTGTCCGCCCGGATCAAAGGAACGGAAGAGGTCAAGGATGGCGCCGGGGAGAATCTATATTATGTGGTGCGACTGGAGCCGGCCGGCTTTGTCATCGCGTCCGCCGATGATTTGGCGGAGCCGGTTGTCGCATTCTCCGCCACCGGCGATTTCGACGCTTCGTCCGAAGGCCCGCTGCCAGCCCTGGTCAATCATGATCTGCCAAGGCGCGTGGCGCGGGCACGAGCGGGCGCGCCGAAGGCAGGCGCGCTCAAGTCGCACGGCAAATGGCGCGCCTTTCTGGCAGGCTCACCCGGTCCGCCGCCGGATGTGGAGGAAAATGGCAACATGGTTGTGGCCTCGGAGATTTGGGTGGCGCCATTTGTCCAGACCCTGTGGAACCAGACCATCGATGCGGGCCTGCAAGGCGCCTGCTTCAACTATTTCACGCCGCCCTATGGCCCGGGCGTGGCCAGCAATTACCCGTGCGGTTGCATCGCGACGGCGCTGGCGCAGGAGCTTTACTATTTCCGGTATCCGGTCAGCGGCGTTGGCGCCGCCAGTTTTACGATCACGAACAACGGCACGCCTGAGACTGTCTCCTTGCTTGGCGGCAACAGCTTGGGCGGCCCGTATCAGTGGAACGACATGCCTCTGTGGCCCAACGACCCAACCACGAACCAGGCAATGGCGATTGGCTATTTGACTCATGATGCCGGGGCGGTGGTCAACATGAGCTACACGCCGGCCGGCTCCGGCGCGCTGACCCATCTGGCGCAGCGGGCGCTGATCAACACGTTCATGTTTGAGAATGCGGCTTATTGTGAAAACGACGGCATTGGCATCAGCGGCGGGGACCTGGTGACGATGATGAACCCCAATCTCGACGCCCATTTGCCCGTCCTGCTGGGCGTTGAGTATGACGGCGGCCATTGCGTTGTGTGCGATGGTTACGGCTACAGCTCCTCGACCCTCTTTCATCATTTGAACATGGGCTATGGCGGCGATGATGATGTTTGGTATGCGCTGCCGGATATCGACACAGTTGATAACAACGGCGATTTCACATTGGTGGCGGCCTGTGTTTATAACATCTACACCAACGGCAGCGGCCAGATCATCAGCGGACGGGTGACCGACGCGGCCGGCGCGCCCGTCGTCGGCGCAACCGTGACGGCGGCGCGCGGCGGCGGTGGCACGTATTCGGCAATGACGGATACGAATGGCATTTACGCCCTGGCCCGCGTTCCGTCGGCATCAACATACGTATTGACAGTGACAGAGGCCGGCTGCAAAACCGCCACCAACAATTATTCCACCGGCACGTCTGTTTATGATGTGCTTCCCAGCGGCAATGTCTGGGGGGCGAACTTCGTTTTGTCGCCGCCCTTGCTGGTCATCCCTGAGACCGGTTTTGCGACCATCGGGCCGGTCAACGGGCCATTCAACGCCATGTCCCAACTCTACAACCTGACAAACACGTCGGCCTCTCCGATCAATTGGGTGATGTCCAACACCAACAACTGGCTGAGCGTCACCTCCACCAATGGCGCCGTGGCGGCGGGAGACATTTCCATCCTGACGATTTCCGTGAATTCCGCCGCCAACAGCCTGCCCGCAGGCACTTATACCGGCTCAATCTGGATCACCAACCTGAACAACGGGCTGGCGCAGTCAATGCAATTTTCCCTCGTCGCCGCCACGGCGGATTATCCGATCGCTGTGACGGGATACAACAGGGATGTGGTGGTCGAGAACACTGCGGTTGGCGGCAACACCGCCAATTACGCAGATAGGTTCGATCCCTCCTGCAATTTTTTAAATTCCCGCGCTCCGCTCTGCTTCTACGAAGCAGGGTTGGCGCCCTATGACTATGTTTACAGTTCGAGGTCTGGCCCCGATCTCGGGCTGCCGCAAAGCGGTCTTATTACCAGTCTGGTTGATAATGCGACAACTTTTCAGCTCGCCCCGTACGACAGCAACAATGTGCTCTACTTGACTTCGGCCACGAACACCGCCTCCTTAGCCTTCAACACGCCGATGGCCTGCAAAAGGTTGAGTGTGTTGGCCGCCTCGGCCCAAGGCGGCGGCGACGGCACGTTGATCCTTCATTTTGCGGACGGCACGGTCAGCGCAGCCATCCATTTCAACGCAGCCTATTATCTGGCAACCAATTCCCCAACTCCGGCCGCAGCCATCACGAGCTTCGGCTTGCTGGTCACAGGCCAGGCCAATCAGTTTGGCAGCGTCGATAACGACTATTCTTTTTGGCCCGTCCTTTACCAAACTTCCATCAACCTCCAATCCATCGGCTATAACACCAACCTGATCAGTTCGGCGACGTTCACCCTGCCTGGGGCCGACAGCATCACGGGAATCTTCGCGCTCAGCGGGACGGAAGCGCTTTACACGGGCAATTACGATCTCACCGCGAGCGCCTCGCCGGCCAGCGGCGGAACGGTCAGCGGCGGCGGGATGTTTGCGGCGGGCAGCACAAATACGGTGACGGCGACGGCCAACAGCGGCTACGCGTTTATCAATTGGACGCAGGGCGGGATCGTGGCCGGCACGTCGTCAAACTACACGGCCATACTGAACGGCGAAGACACCTTGGTGGCGAATTTTCTGCCGGTTTACAGGTTGTCGGTGAGCGCCTCGCCCGCAGGGGGTGGCGCGGTCACCAGCGGCGGGACCTTCGTGGAAGGCACCATAACGAATATCACCGCCGCGGCCATCAGCGGCTTCGAGTTCGTCGGTTGGACGGGGGACGCCACCGGGACGGACAATCCGCTGACCGTCACGATAAGTACGAATCTGAACATCACGGCGAACTTTGCCACCAACGCAGGGAACATCACTCTGACAGTTCTCACCAACGGTTTCGGCAGCGTGTCGCCAAATTTGAACGGCAGGGATTTGGTTCGGGGCAGGAATTACACACTGACCGCGACCGCCGAAACCGGGTCGAACGTGTTCTTGAATTGGACCGGCAACCTCACCGCGAACAAGAACCCGCTCACCTTCAAGGCGGAGTCCAACATGGTGTTGCAGGCCAATTTCATTCCGAGTCCATTCCCGTCCCTGACGGGGACGTATAACGGACTGTTTTTTGACACCAACAACGGGGTGCTGGAACAGACGGCGGGAATGCTCAAGGGGCTGGCCATTGGCCGAAGCGGGACTTACAGCGGGACGCTTTTGATGGCCGGCGCAAGCCTGCACATTAGCGGCAAGTTTGGTCCGACGGGCCGGGCAACCAATCACATTTCACGCGCCGCCATCCCGGAAGGCCCCCTGTCGGTCGAGATGATATTGAGTGGGACGCCTCCGCACGTGACCGGCACAATCTCGGGGACAAATAACGGAGCGCCGTGGAAGGCTAGCCTGATCGGCAACAAGGCCGGCGGCGCCACGCCTTCGGCTGAGTACACCCTGCTGCTCGAGCCTGCGTTTGACGGCGCCCCCACCAATTCGCCGGGTGGCTATGGCTATATGGTGATCACCAATCGCGCGGGCGTCGCGGGCATGGCCGGCTCGCTGGCTGACGGCACGGCCATGAGTCAATCGACGCCCATTTCTCAAGACGGAAGCATTCCTATTTATGCCAGTCTCTACGGCGGCCGGGGATTGCTTCTGGGCTGGATCAACCTGTCCAACACGGCCGATGGCAGCCTGACTTGGGTTCATCCGGAAAGGCTCTCGGGAATTTACACGAACGAATTCATCAACGTTCCTCAACTTCTTCTTTCGCCATGGACCAATGCGCCGGGAAGCTTTGAAGGGCTGGCCAATCTTTCAATTCTTGACACAGTAAACGGGGGCGAAGTCCTGACCAATTTCGTCGTGAGCATTTCACCGTCGGGCAAAGTGAGCGGGCGGGCGGTGAGCGGATCCATCACCCCGGGGACCGGACAGTTTGCCTTGACGATTGCCAGCGGGGCGGCCCGGGTCACCGGACGCGGGGCAATACTGCTGAATGCGGGTTATGGAGGCGGATATTTCCTGAACAAATCCTGGGCCGGAGCGATCAACCTGGGCCCATGAAAGCAATGTCGGCTTTTCACGCCGCCGCCAGCACTTTGACTTCCTTGTCCAGCCGACCGGCCAATCGCTCCTGTTCTTGTTCCAAGTCGTAGTGGGATTGCAGGTTGAGCCAAAACTCCGGCGACATGCCGAAGCAGCGCCCAAGTCGCAAGGCGGTGTCTGCCGTGATGGCGCGCCGGCCCTTGACAATCTCGTTAATGCGGCGCGGAGGCACGCCAATGTCCCGGGCCAGGCGGTATTGCGTGATCTGCATTGGCTCGAGGAATTCCTTGTCCAGGATTTCGCCAGGCGTGATGTTGGTCAGCAGTTTACTTTTCATTCTTAGTGGTAATCCACAATCTCCACAGCCCAGGCGTGCCCTTCGCGCCGCCGGAAGCAAATGCGCCATTGGTCATTGACGCGAATGCTGTGTTGCCCTTTAAGCCCGCCCTTCAGCGCTTCGAGTCGGTTGCCGCCGGGAAACTTCCGCCCGGAATACCGTCAAGATTTTCATCCTTTAGCTTCCTTGCGCCACAATTCAAAATGAAACAGCGCGGCGATGACGACGCCGTGGCGGATTTTCCCCGACGCCACCAGGCCGGACACCTCGTCCATGGGAACCAGCCTGGTCGATAAATCCTCGGACTGGTCGAATTGGGTCGCGGCGACGACGCGGCAATTCTCCACCAGGACGGTGCAGCAGGTGTTGCTCAGGATGGCGGGGTTGGGAAATATTTGTCCGATGATGCGCGGTTTTTCCCCTTCGCAGCCCGTTTCCTCCCGCAACTCCCGAACGGCGGCGGCCTCGGGGGACTTGTCCGCCGCGTCAATCAAACCGCCGGGAATCTCCAGTTCGACGGTGTCGGAGGCCGCGCGATATTGCTCGACGAGGACCATTTCACGGCCGGGAGTGAGGGCGATGACATTGACCCAGTTGACAGAGTCAATTATAAAGAATTCATGGGGCAGGCCGGTGCGCGGCGAGCGGCGGGTGTCGGAGCGAACCGAGAAGACCCGAAAGTCGCCCAATAGCTTGGAGGAAATCCTGGGCCAGGGCTGGATCACTCCGCTTTCCGGTCCGCCGGCGCGATTTTGATGCTCTCGACCGCCACGCGCGACGCCGGCCGGCTTTTCTCGCCGCCGCCGCCCTGGGTGGTGGGGGTGTCGCCCAGCTTGCCGAGGACTTCGTCGCCCTGGATAAGCTTGCCGAAGGCGGTGTACTGGCGGTCCAAAAAGCGGGCGTCGGCCAGGCAGATGAAGAACTGGCTGCCGGCGGAGTCGGGGTCCTGGGAGCGGGCCATGGAAATGACGCCGCGCACATGGGGCTTGTCGCTGAACTCGGCCTTGATCTTGTAACCGGGGTCGCCGGTGCCCCACCGGCCCTCGGCGGCGGCGTTTTTGGTCAGCGGATCGCCACCCTGAACCATGAAGCCCTTGACGATGCGATGAAAACACGTGCCGTCGTAAAAGCCTTTCCGGGCCAGCGCCTTGAAATTCTCGACGGTCTTCGGAGCAACATCGGGCCAGAACTCGATGGTCATTTCACCGTGGCCGGTTTTAATGATGGCGACTTCGTTGGTGTCCATATATTTATTTGATTGAATCGGCCGGGACAATTTTGATGCTGATCACTTCGGCCCGTTTGGTGGGAACGCTCATTTCGCCGCGGGCGCTTGCTTCGACGGGGGTGTTCCCAATCTTTTCCAAAACATCGTCCCCTTTAATCAATTGGCCGAAAGTGGTGTAGTTCATCTGGTCCAGCATGGGTTGTGGCGCCAGGCAGATATAGAACTGGCAACCGGCGGAGTTGGGCCGGCCGGTGTTGCCCATGGCAATGGTGCCTCGTTGATGCTTGTGATTATTCTTCTCGTCCTGAATGGTGTAACCGGGTCCGCCCATTCCATAGGCCGCCGGATTGGTCAAATCCTTGGTGTTCGGATCGCCTCCCTGAATCATGAACCCCTTTATGATGCGGTGAAACGCCGTGCCGTCATAAAATCCGGCTTTGGCCAGCTTCTTGAAATTCGCGATGGTCATCGGCGCGGCGTCGGTCCAAAAGGAGACGACCATGTCGCCCTCGGTGGTTTTAATCACGGCCGCTTCATTGGTGTCCGCGGCGGGTTTGGCGGCGGCGGGCGCGTTGGTCGGGGTGTCGGATGCCTGGCCGCTGCAGCCGGCCAGCACCAACGCCAGGAGAGGCAAATAATATTTAAAATGTTTCATGGCAGGGCAAATTAACGAAAGAATTTGCAAGCGCAAGGGGCAAATGACACAATCGGCTGGAGGTCTATGAAACGCATTTACAAAACCGCTTATGGAATCTTTGTCTGTCTGGCGCTGCTCGCTTTTGGCGGAGCGCTCGGTGCGCAGCCCCTGCCCACCGTCAAGCTGCGTCCCGTCTTTCCCGCCCTGACCATGGATCGCCCGGTCTGGATGTCCGAAGCGCCGGACGGCTCGGGCCGGTTCTTTATTGTGGCGCAGGAGGGCCGGATCGTCATTGCGCGGAAGGGAACAGACGGCGCCCAGAGCAACGAATTCCTGAATATTGTCGATCGCGAACCATCCACGGCCTACGAGGAAGGGCTGCTCAGCATCGCCTTTCATCCCGGGTTCAAAAGCAACGGCCTTTTTTACATATATTACAATCAGCCAAACACCAATTACAGCCAGACTAACCCGAACAGCATCCAACATTCGTTTTTTCCGCGCCGCAGTGTGATCAGCGAGTTGAAAGTCTCCGCCGCCGACTCCAATCGCGCTGACATGAAATCCGAGCGCATCCTCTTGGAAGTCCCGCAGCCGTTTGCCAACCATAAGGGCGGGCAACTGACCTTTGGGCCGGACGGCTATTTGTATCTTGGGTTGGGGGATGGGGGCCTGGGAGGCGATCCATTTAACAACGCCCAAAACAGCGCCACGCTGCTCGGCAAAATGCTGCGCATCGACGTCAATACCCGCTCCAGCATTCAGCGGGGCAAAGACACGGTGACGCTGCCCTATGGGATTCCGTCCGACAACCCCTTCGTCAACGAACCCGATCTGAGCGGGTGGGGCGCGCGCCGGGAGGTTTATGCGTGGGGCTTGCGCAATCCGTGGCGGTACAGTTTTGACCGTCAGACCGGCGAACTATGGGTTGGAGACGTGGGGCAGGACCTATGGGAAGAGATTGATCTTGTCGTCAAGGGGGGCAATTACGGCTGGAACGTCCTTGAAGGCTTCCACCATTACAAACCCGGGCCGCCGGGCGCGCAGTACATTGACCCCATCATTGAATATCCGCACAACCCGGCGCTGTTGAAGGAATCCAAGTTCCCCCGGCACGGTTTTGGCGCTTGCGTCATCGGCGGCTACGTTTATCGGGGCGCGAAATACCCCGCGTTGCAGGGAGTCTATCTTTACGCGGACTACGCGCTGGGCACGATTTTTGGGCTGCGCTGCAACCAGGGCAAACTCATTGATTACGGCACACTTTTGGAACAGCCAAAAAACATCACCAGTTTCGCGGAGGACGCCGGGGGCGAACTTTATGTCCTGACCTACGACGGCCACGTTTATGCCGTCACGGTGGTGGAGAAAGCGAATGGTTGAAGATTGAAGCGGCGCGAATCCATCACAGATTCGCGCCGCTCGAATGGTGCGGAAGATATGCCTAAAAACCGCACACAAATCTGTTCTTAAGCGTCGTAATAGAGGAAGAATTCGTAGGGATGCGGGCGCAGGCGCAAGGCATCGACTTCCTTCCGTTTGTGGGAGATCCACATGTCCAGGAAGTCCTTGGTGAACACGTCGCC
>Ga0224555_1000993_pt1 | contig 41946 bp, 30 predicted proteins | sample 714S23034metaG_FD_180687 | JGI IMG/M metagenome (GOLD analysis project Ga0224555, IMG submission 180687) | Peat soil microbial communities from Stordalen Mire, Sweden - 717 S2 30-34 | ecosystem: Environmental > Terrestrial > Soil > Wetlands > Peat | place: Sweden: Norrbotten County, Stordalen...
CCTCCGAGGGGACGTCTTTGCTCACGCGGTCCACGATCTGTCCCTGCGCGTTCTTCACCAGCGCCAGCAGGGAAGCGTGCAGGCGGTGCTTGTTCCCGGCCTCCTCGGGCGTAGCGGTCAGATTGGAGATGGGCATCTCGAAGGCGATGGCATACTGCGCCTTGCCGTCTGTGTCGCGGAAACGATAGGCCCGCGAGAGGAAGTCGAAGGCGTGCGGCCGCGGCTGGGTGTCGAGAGCTTTCAATCCCGCCATTTCTTCGGGAGTCACGGGACCAACGCCAGTATCGGGCACGGCGAAATAACCGCTGCGGGTTTCCACGTGCAAGCCGGGCCGCGCGAGCTTCACTTCGATTTTCCGGAAGTGCCCGTCTTCGCGCTCCGATGCCGGCGGATACGCGATCTCGTAATGCGTATCTACCTCCTCCATCACTTGGGACAGAAGCCTGTCCGTATTGTTGGTGTTGGCGATTATGAACCCGCCGGTGCGCTCGGCCAGCTCGCGCAGGGCCTCCTGAGGGTTGGCGCTCGACACGGCGAACTTCAGGTAGTCGTCCTGATGCGCCAATTCCATCATTTGAGCGCCGGGCGCTACGAGGGGTGGGCCGTGCGCCGCGGTGGGCGATGAGGCCGCCGCGGTGGTCTGTGCGATGCTCGCGGGGCCCTGTTGCTGGCTGAGGGAGGCAGTGTAATGCAGCATCGCAACCGACGCCGCACTGGCCGACTGCGGGGCCAAACAACCGTCACTGGGCCCATCCTGGCAAATGCCCAACCCCCACACATCCAATGCATAGAAAGTGACGCCTGCCTTAGTGGCCTGATGGACCAGGGAGTCCCAGTATTCCAACTGGTCGGGCGGCCGGGTGAGTCCGGTGCTGAACAGGAGCACCGTCTTTTGAAATGGCAGCGGGCTGAGCTGCCGGACCAAGCCCTTCAGCGCGTCGATCTCACGCAACGCCGCGTTCACCTTGAACCCCATGTCACCGCGCGTGCCCAACGGGTCGCCGGCGCCGGAGCCGTCGGCATTCTGCGTCCCGCCGCCGGGCGGCGCAACGTTGCCCGTCGCCTGCATGCTCAAGCCATTCAACATGGCCGCCGAGCCCAGATTGATCGACGGAAGCTGGTTGACGGCGGCGAGTTCCACGGCCTTGAGCAGGCGCTCACGATTGTTCGAAAACGGATAGACCGGCCGCAGTCCGCTGGCGTCCAGGCTGAACACGCCAATGAAGGTGTTGGGGCGCAGTTCCTCGTTGACAAATTTGCGCGCCGATTCAAACGCGAAAGCCCGCGTCTCCGGATTCAGATCGTTTAAGATGAGGCAGACCACGTTCACCGTGCGCAGCGGATTGACCGGTGGGCGCGGGGGTTTGGGCGCCGCGGGGCTAGGCGGGGCCGCCTGTGCCTCGGCTGCTTGCTTCGCGTCTTCGGCACGGACTTCGCTGCCTGCCACCAGCCGGAACGACCGTACGTCCTGGCGGACGCCATCTTCGTACACGGTGACCTCGCCGGGCTTGAGATTGGTGATCAGGTGGCCGTGCGCATCGCGTACCACTACGTCCAGTAGCACTTCACGGACGGAACTCCGGATCACGACGTCCGGCGCCTGGGCGAAACCCGTTCCGAATAGCAGGACCACGGGCGCCAGGGAGTACCTTCGCATACTTGGTAGGACGTGCATGGGAACGCGGAAGGGTACCAGCGAGTCACCGCGGCACGATCCGTATCGAGGTCGCTTTCACTACCGCGGTCACTTGCTCGCCCTCGCGCAGGCGCATTTCTTCCTCGGATTGCCGCGTGACGATGGCGGTCAGGCGGAAGCCGCAATCGAGCGCCACGCGCGCGAGCGGCCCTTCGGGAATCACCGAGACGATCCGCGCCGGCAGGTGATTGCGGGCGCTCGAAGGATTGCCCGACGGGTTCCGTTCAATAGTGACGCTCTCCGCGCGGATGCACGCAAACACGTCCGTGCTCGCGTCGCCGATGTCCACGGCCACCAGGCGCGCGCCGGCAATCTCGACCGTGACCAGGCCCGCGCTTCTCGAAACCACCCGCGCCGGGCAGATGGTTTCGACGCCGACCGCCGCAGCCACATCCGCATCCGCCGGGCAGTCGAAGACGCTGTCGACTACGCCCGTCTGGCGCAGTTTGCCGTCGATCATGATGGCGATGGAATCGCCCAGCGCCAGCGCTTCGATGCGATCGTGTGTGACCACGATGGCGGGCACTTGCACGCTGGCCAGCAGTTGCCGCAGATCGCCGCGCATGCGCAGGCGTGTGGGCGCATCGAGCGCGGAAAGCGGCTCATCGAGCAGCAGCAGGCGGGGCTGGGCCGCCAGCGCGCGCGCCAACGCCACCCGCTGCAATTCGCCGCCGGAAAGCTGGCGCGGATAACGGTCCGCCAAGCCGCTCAATTCGAACCGCGACAACAGGCCATCGATGTCCCAGCCGCGCGCGGCATGGCTGTAGGCCACGTTGCGGCGCACGGTGAGATGCGGGAAGATGGCGTAGTCCTGCGACAGGTAGCCCACGCGGCGGTGCTGCGGCGCAATGTCGATCCGGTTCGCCGCGCGGGCGCCATCGTACCAGACTTCATCGCCGCAGCGGATCGAGCCGGAGTCGGGCGTGTCCAGCCCGGCGATCAAACGGAGCACGGTGGTCTTCCCTGCGCCAGACGGTCCGAACAGAACCGTCACCGCATGCGTGGCCAGTGGCAGGCGCAGCGCAATTGCTATCTCGGGTCCGCCGGCGTGCCGTTTGCGTACGTCGACAATTAGTTCATCGGCCATAAGGGGGCCATACGGCCCAGACCCTCCGCCGCAGTCCGTAGGTGGCCGCCAAAACCAGAAAAGAGATGCCCAGCAGCAGCAACGAAGTATGCATCGCGGCGCTGTAGTTGAGCGCCTGCACGTCGTCGTAGATCGAGATGGATACCGTGCGCGTGATGCCCGCCAGATTGCCTCCCACCATCAGCACCACTCCGAATTCGCCCAGCGTGTGGGCGAAGCTGAGAATCATGCCGGTGACGATGCTGGGGACGGAGAGCGGCACGATCACGCGGAAGAAGGTTGCGGAGCGCGAAATGCCCAGGCACCAGGAGGCTTCGATCAGCTTGCGGTCCACCGCGGCAAAGCCGGAAGCGAACGGCTGCACGGCGAACGGCAGGCTATAGAGCACGGAAGCCACCAGCAGCCCCTGAAAGGAAAACGGCAGCATGCCGCCGGTGAGCGATGCGTACAAGCGTCCCGCCGGGCTGTGCGGGCCGATGGCCAGCAGGATGTAGAATCCCAGGACAGTTGGCGGCAGGACTAGCGGCAGGGCGACGACAGCCTCCACCAGGAACTTCCAGCGGCGCGGCGAGAAGGTCAGCCAGTGCGCGGCGGGCAGTCCGATGGCCAGCAGGATGAGGGTGGTCCAGAAGGACAGGCGCAGGCTGAGGTAGAGGGCTTGCCACTCCATCTAGCGTCCCTGCCCGCGTGAGAGGCGCGACCAGGGGGTCGCTCGCGGACGAGGGCGTCCGCCCCACCATTTAGTCTGAGAATCCATATCGCTTCAGAATAGCGCGGCCCTCGGGCGCGAGCAGGAACGCGCGGAAGGCTTGCGCGGCTTCCGGATTCCGGGTCCACTTCAAGATCGCGCCGCCTTGCTGGATGCGCGGATACGCGTCGCGCGGGACCTCCCAATAATGGCCCTGGCCGGAGGCGGCCGGCGCCATAGCGAGCGAAAGCGCCACGATGCCCACTTCCGCCGCGCCGCTCTCGGCCATTTGGAACGTCTGCGAGATGTTCTCGCCCATCGCCAGCTTGTCCTTCACCGCGTCGTAAAGGCCCAGTGAGCGCAGGGCCGCCTCGGCTGCGCGCCCGTATGGCGCGTGCGCGGGATTGGCGATGGCGATGTGCCGCACCGCGGACTGGCGCAACGCATCTATCCCCAGGCGCTCGACATCCACGCCCGACGTGTTGCTGGCCCAGAGCACGATGCGACCGTCGGCATAGCTGAACTCGCTGCCCGGCAGGATCAACCCTTGCTCGGCCAGTTTGCGCGGGTACTGCACGTCCGCCGACAGGAACAGGTCGAAGGGAGCGCGGTTGGTCAACTGCTCGTAGAACATGCCCGAGGAGCCGTAGGCCGGCTCGATGTGCACTTCGGCGTGCTGTTGACGGAACACTTTGACGATATCTTCGAGCGCATATCTCAGGTCGGCTGCCGCCGCTATGCGCAATGGGGGTGGCGGTGGGGTGCATGATGCGGTTAGGAATGCGGTGAGGGCGAGGGTTATGCGTTTTCGGGACACTGTCTTTTATAGATAACACGCGGACAGGCCAGGAGTCCTGTCCTACCTGTTATCCTGATTCACGTGCCACGCACCTTTCTGATCGATACCGATACCGCCTCCGACGACGCTGTCGCTTTAATCATGGCCCTGCGCGCACCGGATGTGGACGTGCGCGCCATCACCATCGTGGCGGGCAACGTTCCCGTCGCGCAGGCGGCCCGCAACGCGCTGTATACCGCCGAACTGTGCGGCTCCGATGTGCCGGTCTACGCCGGCGCGCAACATCCGCTGCTGCGCGAGTATATGCACGCCGAATGGTTCCACGGCAAAGACGGCCTGGGCGACCACAACTATCCAGCGCCGCGGCGAGCGCCCGAGGCGGCGCACGCGGTGGAAGCCATTATCGAGACCATTCGCGCCCATCCGGGCATTACGCTGGTCACGCTCGGTCCGCTGACCAATGTGGCGCTGGCGCTGGCGCGCGCGCCGGAGATCGCCGCGAACGTGGGCCGCGCGGTGGTGATGGGCGGCGCGCCGTGCTGCGAGGGCAACGTCACACCGGCGGCCGAGTACAACATCTGGGTGGATCCGGAGGCGGCCCGCATGGTGGCCCGCTCCGGCCTTCCCATCGAGCTGGTGGGCTGGCAGCTTTGCCGCGGCGCTGCGGCGCTGGACTCCGCCGATATCGAGCGCGTGGTCAGCATCGGCACGCCGCTGGCGCATTTTGCCATCGAATGCAACAGCACCGCCATGGCGGCGTATCGCGTGCAGACCGGCGAAACCGGCATCTCGCTGCCCGATCCGGTAGCTATGTCGATCGCGCTCGATCCATCCATTTGCACTCAAGCGAGCATGCACTACCTGGATGTCGAAACCGCGAGCGACCTGACCCGCGGCATGACGGTGGTGGACCGCCTGGACATCGCCGGGAACGATCGCAACCGCGCCATTTGGAAGCAGGCGCTGGATGGCGGCCGGAAGGCGCGGATCTGCTGGGCGATCGACGTGCCGCGCTGGAAGCAGAGGCTCTGCGCCGCGCTAGGCGGATAGACACGCGGATAGAGCCAGCGCCACGGTGGTCTCGCCGCGCACGCCGGCGCTTTCTTCCAACTCGCGCAGCAAGGCCGGCTCCAGGCCCTGCGGGTCGAAGTCCAATTCGCAGGCGGCGATTTCGGCAACGGTCGCGCCCTCGAAACACAGCTCGCACACTCCCAGATCGCCGGATTCGCAGCGCACCGGGGGGCCGAACGCGCGGCAGGTGATGGGGCGCGCCACGTACAAATCGCAGGTTCCGGTATCGGGATCGAGCGCGGCACAGGGTTCGTCATCCGCCATCGGCGCCTGGCGGGCGAAGGCCTCGCGCACACGTTGGCGCACGCGCGCGGCCCGGACGGGCTCGCGGGTCTGCAGTTCGGCCAGTCCGCGCCGCAGCCGCGCAGCGTCGAGTTGCGTGATGGGGAACTCGCCCAGGCAGCACTGCGCGCACCCCGGACGGCAGAGCAGCCACGTCCCGCTCCGGCGCGCCGCTTCGGCCAGGGCGGCGTCTACGATTTGGATCAGGGCATCGTCAGTGGGCATAGGCAAATAGCGTGGCCGGGCCGCCTGGCCCCCAGATTAGGAGGGCGGCTACCAGGTCGCGACGAACAAAGCCCAACATATTGATAGCACATGACTTGTATGCTAGTGTAGCACCCGGCGGGCGGGCGGCGCTTGTGCACAATGTGTGCGATTGTGATTGTGCATCCGGGGGCAACCGAGCAAACCCATTTGCCCGGCGGTCAAAGGCGAATAATAGGCGAATGCGCCTGAGGCGGTAAAGCGATACTGGCGAAGAGAGAATTCTGTTGTCGATAAACCGGCGGGCGATCCGACAGAACGCGCAATGCGGAGGCCTTACCACCTGACGTGAGGATAGCACGGAGGCGACAGGGGTTCAGCGAATCGATTGGAGTTCGGCGTTTGTTTTCAATGGCGAGCGGAGGGGCGGAGATTGGTCACCGAAAACCGGCCGACGGCCACGGTGGATGAAAAGACATGGGCTGGCAGTCTGGGAGGCCACCAGGCCCAGAATGGTGGGTTAAACTGAAGACGCAGGAGTACAAGTTATGACGATCACACTCAATCTGCCGCCGGGAAAAGAATCTGCGTTCGAGGCCCAGGCGCGGGCACGCGGGTTGAGCGTTGAGCAGTGGATGTTGGAACTTGCCGAACAGTCCGTGCAGCCCGTTTCCATGGCGCATTTGCAGAGAACCAATCCGCGGGAGTGGGCGCGGCAGTTTCGTGCCTGGGCTGACAGTCATGACCCTAAGATGCCGGTACTCTCCGACGAGGCGATGGGCAGGGAGAGCATCTAACCGGACGTCGTTTCAGGCCGGAGCTTCTCAATCGCGTGGATCAAGCGATCACGTTGCAGGCACTCGACGAAGACCCGCGGCCATCCTCCTTCGGCATTGCATAAAAATCCGAGACATAAGATATAAGATTAGGTTCGTGTCCTTGCATTGTTACCAGGACACTGATATCATCTCCTCCTCGGCGGAATTCTGTAGTGGGTCAGTTTGCAATTGGAGGGCGGGCAATTCTGCCCGCAGCCGGCTTTCAGCCGGCTTGGCCGCCTAAAAGGCGGCTGCGGCCAAGATTGGCCGCCCTCCAAGGCGATACCCGGAATTCCGGCACAACGTCGCGGAGGTTCGGCACATGTATCCCGACCCACCATTAGAAGAGCGGAAGGATTTCACGGCCGTCCTTGCGGCGGAACTGGCGCGCATCCTGATATGGCGCGGCAACCGAAAGGTTCCCGGCGGCGACGTCCCCCTCGATCCGGCGCAACCACTGGCGACGGCCGACGCCATGAAGTTGGTCGGTCTGGCATTCTCCGGCGGCGGCATCCGCAGCGCCACTTTCAACCTCGGCGTGCTGCAGGCGCTGGCGAAATTGAAGGTTCTGCGCCACGTCGACTATCTCTCGACTGTCTCGGGCGGCGGCTATATCGGCGGCTGGTTGAGCGCCATGATCCATCGGGCGAAGCACGGGATCGACGACGTGGAATCCGGACTCGATCCGGACCAGGCGACAGGTAACGCCCTACCGCAAAGGGCGATCGCTCGTCTGCGGGCGTTCAGCAACTACCTCACGCCGAAGGTGAGCCTGTTGAGCGCCGACACGTGGTCGTTGTGGGCCATCTGGTCGCGGAATACGCTGCTGAACCTGGTCACTTTGATTGCCGGTACCGCGGCGCTGGTGTTGCTGGCACGCGCGTTTGGCATGACCGGTCTCACCGGGTTCCATGGTTCCGACCTGGACCGGCTGGCATGGTTCAGCTATCTGTTCCTGGCCGCGTCTGCCGTTTCTATCGGACTGAATCTGGCAGGGAAGGGACCGGCAAAGTGGCGCAACGACAAATGGGTCCAGATCCTGGTGGTCTGCCCGGCGTTGATTGCGGCCTTTCTGATTACTGGGCGGATTTTCGCCAGAGACATAAGAGACGTTCTTTGGACGGGGCTGATCATCTCCGTTCTCTACGGGTTGCTGCAAGTGTTGAGCAGGTTTCCGCGGTGCTTCCTGGCGCAGCACGACAACCGGGCCGCCGTGCTCTTGGACGGGCTGCTGCAGGTTGGCGTGGCACTGGCCTCCGGCTACGCCACGGCTTGGATGTTCTATGGCCTGGCGATGCTGATGGACGGCTGGCTCGGCCATATTTATAGCCCATGGCTCCTGCTGACCGTCGGTCCGCCGGGTGTCATCGGGGTACTGTCGCTCGGCGTGGTGCTGAATGTCGGACTGATGGGGCGCGATATACCCGACGACATCCGCGAATGGATCGGCCGGTTGGGCGCTTGGGCCAGCATCTATTCGCTCGGCTGGCTGTTGGTCTTTGGCGCGGCGATCGGGGGCCCCGGTCTGCTGAAGTTTGCCGGCGTTTGGGCGGGCACCTGGGCCAAGTCCACAATCACTGGGGCATGGGTGGCGACGACGATCGGCAGTTTGCTGGCGGGAAACAACGCCAAGACTGGCGCGGCCGGTCCAGACAAGACCGACGTCCCGGCTACCGCCCTGAAGCTGCTGGCCAGCGTGGGGCCTTACGTTTTTATGGCAGGCTTTGTGCTGGCGATTGCTTTGGGGACTCACGAGTTGGTCAAGTACGGTGAATACAATGCCCCGCGGCCCGCGGTGTCTGCCGATTCGGGTCCCCCTGGGGTTTGGGGTGTGTACTGGCGGGAAATGCAATCGCAACGGCGGTCTACGGTCGCGCGAACGGTATGGCGCGATGGCCGCCTGGATTTCAAGGGCGACTGGTATGCCGGACTGCTGGATCTTTCGCTGCTCTGCGGGGCGATCGCCGTGCTGATGTCGTGGCGCGTGGACATCAATGAGTTTTCGCTGCACCACTTTTATAAGAATCGCATCGTGCGCTGCTATATGGGATCTTCGCGCGAGCAAGACGAACGAGACCCCAATCCCTTTACCAAGTTCGACTACCGCGACGATCTCCGGCTGAACAAGCTAGACTCCCCGGAGTTCAGCGGTCCGTTCCCGATTATCAATGCAACTCTCAATCTGAGCAGCGGGCGCAACCTGGCCTGGCAGGAGCGCAAGGGCGCATCCTTCATCTTCACGCCAGTCTTTAGCGGATACGATACGGGCGTGGACGATTCCGGCACGTCCGCAAACCGGCAGATGCGCGTCGGTCCCAAGTTGGATAACGCCTACTGGCCCACCTGGGCCGTCGCCAAGACCACGGACGGCGGCATCATGCTGGGCACGTCCGTGGCGATCTCGGGAGCTGCCGCCAGCCCCAACCAGGGGTATCACACGTCCACCGCCATCGCCTTTTTGATGACGGTGTTCAATGTGCGCCTGGGCTGGTGGCTAGGCAACCCGGCACAATCCAAGGCGGACTGGAGCAGTCCCGCGCTCGGACTGCCCTACACCGTGATGGAACTGTTCGGGACTACCGACGCAACCAGCGATTTCGTCAACTTATCCGACGGGGGACATTTTGACAACATGGGGCTGTATGAACTGATTCGGCGCCGCTGCCGCTACATCGTGGTGTGCGACGCCGAACAGGACGAGTCGCTGAGCTTTGGCGGGCTGGCCACCGCCATTCGGATGTGCCGCACCGATTTTGGAGTGGAGATCGACATCAAGAAGCTCTCGGCGATCGAGCGCCAACCCGATAATACGCCGGAGAGTTTTTCGGGAAACCACTTTGCAATCGGCACGATTCACTATCCCAACGGTCCGCACGGCACGCTCATTTATGTCAAATCGTCCATCACGGGCGATGAGCCAGCGGACGTCCTTGGATACCACAAGGTGGTGCCGGCGTTCCCACACGAATCCACCGCCGACCAGTGGTTCGACGAGTCGCAGTTTGAAAGCTACCGGCGGCTGGGGATGCATATCGGCGAAAAGGTCTTCAGCAGCGGGAATGCCGCTATCGGCGACGGCAAGGATGCGTTCTTCACCGGTTTAGATGCCTCCGTGGAGGGGCAATGAAGCGCCGCACAGCTTACTGGATACTCGCTGTGGGGCAGGCCATCGTTTTTCGTGGCCTGCCGAGTTCGAGCACGGTGCGCAGACGACAAACAACGATCGTCTGCGCCACGAACGGTACACTAGATCCATGCGAAGATACGCCCTGATTCTGGCGCTGGCCTGCGCCGCGGCTCTGTCCGCCGCGCCGCTTGACCAGACGAATGTCGAATACGCCCGCCCCGACGGCAAGCCCCTGCTGCTCGACCTGCACGTGCCGGACGGACCTGGGCCGTTTGCCGCCGCCATTCTGATCCACGGCGGAGGCTTCGACGAGGGAAGCAAGAGCACCAATGTCCGGCCGTTGTTCGATCCGCTGACCGGCGCCGGCTTCGCCTGGTTCAGCATCGATTACCGGCTCGCGCCCACCGTGCATTTCCCCGAAGCGATCGAAGACGTGAACAGCGCCATCCGTTGGGTGAAGACCCACGCCGCCGAGTACCGCGTGGATGTCTCCAGGATCGCCATCGTCGGCGAATCCGCCGGCGGCTTCTTCGTGAACTATGCCGGTACGCACGAAACTCCGGCTACCAAAGTAGCGGCCGTCGTCGATTTCTATGGACCGTCCGACTATGCCAAGCTGGCCCTGGCGCGGCGCGACCATCCCGAACGCTTCAACATGGCCACCATTCGCCGGCACGCGGCCAACGGCGGCGGCATTCATTTCTTCGGCGTGGAAGAACTGGATGAAGCGGGCCTGACAAAGCTGCGCGCGGTCGCGCCCATCGCCGCCGTTCACAAGGGAATGCCGCCGTTCCTGGCGATTCACGGCACCAAGGACGATCAGGTGAGCTTCGAGCAATCGACCGAGTTTTGCGATGCGATCCGCAAGGTGGGCACGCCGTGCGATCTGATCGTCATCGAAGGCGGCGGGCACGGCATGGGAGGCTGGCGCGCGCCGGAAATGCAGCACTGGAAACCGGAGACGATCGCCTGGCTCAAAAAGACACTCAACGTGAAGTGAAAGCTGGAGGCGGATTTTAGGGGAACTTGCAAAACTCCCGGCAACCGCTTCCTTACGGTCGCGGCTCGGAAACGGCGGAGCCGCGCATGTGAGCAAGTGACTCTTTAGTCGCGCTGCCGGAACGCGTAGTTCCCCAAAATAAACTGCTCGGCGAACCAGTTCATTGCCTCCCTGCCGGTCATGTACATATCGAGTTGGCTGGAACAGGCCAGCAGGCGGCCCAGAAGATCGAGACGCTCCGCGGTCTGATCGGCCGGCGCTTTGCGAAACCACGCGTTAACCAGGTCGCCGCGGCGATCCACGCGAAATCCATAATGGACCAGGCATTTTTCCAGGAAACAGGCGCGCAGGCTTCTGCGGCCCTGGCTGGCGCCACCGCCCTCGAATCGAAACGAAATGTAATTCTCGCCAGGCGTGTCGGAGAGACAGGCATCCACCAGGCTGTAGTGATACGCCAGGCGGGAGTTCAGGTTCATATACTCGTCGGCCACCACCAGATGGCTCTCCTCGCCAAGGGGACGCCCGATGCCGCCGCGCGGCGTAAAGGTGGCCGCCAGAACGGATGCGAGATCGCCAATGGTCGCGGGCATGTGCCGGGTCCAGGTTACTTCTGGATGGCTGATGCCTCGCCACAATGCCTGAAACGGTCTGGAGACGATCTGAGAGGGCGTGACCGAGCGCTTCGAAGGGTCGGCCAGCGCCAGTCCGCCGCCCAGATCGATCACCGAGAGATTCAGCGGCAGCGGCGTCTCCAGTTTCCGGAAGGACTGCGCGCCGCCGCGGCCCAGTTCGCGATCGTTCACCTCGAACATGGTTTCGATGGCTTTCTCATGGCAATAACGAAGGACATCGTGGCCGGATCTGCAGCCGGCCGGGCGGAAGTTGTCGGCCGCGGGGTCCTGCAGGTTGAGCGTCAGCAGCCGCATGCCGATGGGATCGCTGGCCCTTTCGCGGTAGCGTTCCACGACGGACGATTCCTTGCGGCCGGGCGGCCACAGGATGCCTGGATAGAGGCGGGCCTGCACCGCATCCAGGCTCACCGGCTCGCCGCTGGTCAGGCGTTCGAACGCGCCCGTCATCTGGAATACGGATGGAATCTGGAACTCTCGCAGCAGCGTGGCTGCGTGGCCCGCGACATTGCCCCACTCGGCCACCAGTCCGGCGATGCGCGGCAGTATCCCGACGATTTCCGGCGAGGGCTTGCGGATGAAAACCACCGCGCCCGGCGGGACCTCGCCGATATTTTGAATCTCTTCGACCAGAAACGCCGGGCCGGAAGTTCGGCCGGGATACACGGTCCGGCCGCCGGCCAGCCGCGGTTCGGTCTTGGGAACGGAACGCGGTTTGGCACGCCCGGCGTCGGCGTTCGCCAGGGGGCGCGACTGGACGATCCACAGCGCGCCATCGCGGTCGAGCACCCATTCAATGTCCTGCGGCGTCCGGAAATGGCGCTCAATCTGCACGCCCCAATCGGACAGGGTGTGCAGATAAACATCCGGCAAGCTGGGCTGCTCCTGCACTGCGGTCACCACGGGTACCGTGGTGATGCCGCCTCCCTCCTGCAAGACAACTTCTTCTGCCTTCTTGGCGAGGTTACGCTCGACCACGGCATGCGGCGAGGAGCGCGTCACCAGGAAGAGGTCGGCGGGGTTGTGGCCACTGGCGATGCCGAGCCCCAAACCTCGCGTCGCGGTAATCCAGAGAGTCTTGCTTTTCGGGTTGCCTGGGTCGCGCGTGTACATGATGCCGGCCGCGCGCGCCGGAATCATCTTGACGAACAGTGCCGCCATCGGCGTGTCCACCTCCAGCAGTCCGGCCGATAGACGGTAGAACAGCGCCCGCTCGCGGAACCTTGCCGCGATCACGCGACGGTAGGCGTCCACTGCCTGGCTGGCAGGCACGTTCAAGAGGCTGAGAAATTGGCCCGCATAAGATCGCGCGTTACCCTCGCCGCGGGCGCTGGAACGCACCGCCAGAGCGCCGCCTTGCGCGAGCAACTCGGCGGCGCCGCTGGATATCGCGGACTCCGCGGCGTGGGGCAGCGCGCATTCCAGGGCACCCCGCGTGAGTGACTCGGACACGCGCCGGAGGGCTTCGAGATCGTTCAGGTCAAGATCGCGCGTGGCGTCGCGGATCCTTTCCCAAAGTGGAATCCCGCAGTATTGCCGGTAGGCTTCCGTGGTGAGGACGAAACCGTCCGGAACCGGCAGGCCCAGCCGGTTGCGGATCTCGCCGAGCACGGCGGCTTTGCTGCCCGCTTCGCTTTCCGAATCGGCATCCAGTTGGGAAAGCCGCGCGGTGAGCCTCGGTTTCGCGCGCTCCTCCAGGCTGGTGGAATAGCGGTCGATTTCGTTTTGCTGCGTTTCGACGGCCGCGGCCAGCGTCCGTTGCGAGACGCCGGTGAGACGCTCCAGCGCAGCTACGACGCCGCGAATCCGCTCGAAGATCGTTCCGATGCGGCCGCCCAATACTTCCGGGCGCGGCGGCACGTATTGCAAGTCGTCCTGAAGTCCGGCCATGAGCTCCAGCGACTCGTTATTCAGCGCCAGAAGCTCGCGAAAGCTGGTGTACTTCGCGCGCACCCGGTCCGCGGCCGGGTCGGACGTTTCCTGCTGGCGGTCTTTGCGACGGAATAGCCACATAGGTTCAGATTCGATTCTAGCGAGCCGCGATGGCCGATTGACAATCGGCCGCAGCTTACTAAGCTGCCCCACAGAGCGGCATAGCCGCAAATCAAAGAGGCGGCCTGAGAGGCCGCCGCAGGCCGAGGGCCTGCCCCACGCAGAATCCGAGCAGTTGTAATACAAAGGCGCCCTGCCTTGCGTACACCTTGTGGCGAGGCGCCGACTGGTGTTACAACGAAGATGAACAACGCCGGGGTGAGGCGTTCCCACGTATGAAGACCCTTGGTTGGCTGATGTCATTGGCGCTCTGGGGCACGGTCACGCAGACGTTCAACTTCGATTCCGCGAAACCGGGCTCGGCTCCGCCGGGATGGACCGTGACGCCGAATCCTCAGTGGGAGATTCTGAAAGATCCCACTGCTCCCAGCCAGCCGTATGTGTTCGCGCAGATCTCCAACGATGCAGGCGGCGATGCGCCAGATGCCCGGTGCCCGCTCGCCATCCTGAACGAGAGGGACGTGAAGGACGGCGACTTAAGCGTGAAGGTGAAGCCGGTGGCCGGCAAGGAGGAGCGCGCCGGGGGCCTGGTGTTCCGCTACCGCGACCCGGACAACTACTACGTGGTACGCGCCAATGCGCTGGAGAACAGCATAGTGGTGTATAAAGTCGAGGATGGAAAGCGCACGGCGCTGGCTACGCGAGGCGTCCGGCCGAAAAGCTACGGCGTGACACATCCCGTGCCGGTCAATCAGTGGAGCGTGCTCAAAGTGCAGTTCTACGGTCCGAAGTTCAGCGTGTATTTCAATCACCGGCGCTTGTTCGAAGTACTGGACTCCACCTTCCGGCAACCCGGCAAGGTTGGACTGTGGACTAGAGCCGACGGCATCACCTACTTCGACGATTTCCGCATTGCGGGGAAGTAAGGCAAGACGGGCGGCCTGAGAGGCCGCCGCAGGCTGAGAGCCTGCCCCACTTACTTTGCGGGCTGGCCGGCGCTTTCCGCGACGCTGCGCGCCAGGTAATTCACCACCTTGGCCTCGTTGCGCGCGACCTCATAATAGGCGTTCTTCAGCAACTGGTCTTTGCGGTTGAGGAGCGTCTCGCGAATGCTCTGCTGCACGCGCGGATCGTTCAGCTCGCGCTGCCCGGCGGATTCTTTGGAGATGATTTTGAAAATGCGGTAGCCCTCCTGCGTCTTGATGATGGGGCTGATGGCGCCGGGGGCCAGGGACATCACCATCTTCCGCAGCTCGACGTTGGCTTTCTCCAGCGCGGACTCGGTGATGAACCCCAGATCGCCGCCGTTGGGCGCGGAGACGGGGTCCTCGGAGTAGTTATGGGCCACCAAGCCGAACTCTTCACCGCGCTGCAGGCGCCCCTGGATTTCGCGGATCTTGCGGCCGGCTTCGACATCGTTCTGCGCCTTGCTGTTTCTCAGGTTGCCCGCGCTGGGCTCCGGATTGGGCGTGACCAGGATCTGCGCCATGTGGACGCGCGGCTCGGCCAGATTGAAGCTAGCCTTGTTGGCGTTGTAGAAGGCGGTGACATCGGCGTCGGTGATGACGATGTGGGAGGTGATGTCCTTATTGATGAGCTTCTGAATGCTCAGCTCGCGGCGGATTTTGGACTTGAGATCGTCCAGCGTCATCTTGTTGTCGCGAAGCTGCTGTTCGAACTGTTCTTTGGTCCAGGGGGCCCGCACCTCGGTGAGCTTGGCTTCGACGTCGGCATCGCCCGCCAGCAGCCCTTGTTTTTCGGCGCGCTGCAACATGATCTCGCTATCGATCAAGCCGCGCAGGACTTCCAGTTTTTGCGCCATGGTCTGCTCGCCGGATTGGCCGGGCGCCGCGAGCTGCGACTGCTGATAGGTCCTCTCCAACTCGGTATCGGAGATGGCGCGGTTGTTCACCGTGGCGGCCACGTTGGCGGGCGCCGACTTCTTGCAAGCCGGGACGCACAGTAGAATCGGGAGAAGCGCGACGCTTCCCCAGCGAACCGCGCGCGTCGGCCCGCGGTAGCACAAAGCATCAGACATGACGATTCCTCATTGTATATGGGTACAATGGCCTGCGGGAGAGATCGTTGATGAGAGTCGGCATGATCGGCACGGGCGCCATCTCGCAGAAGCACGCGGAGGCGTATCGCAATATCGGCTACGAGTTGACCGTTTGCACGGACATCCACGGGGAGACCGGGCGGCGCTTTGCGGCGCAACACGGCGCGGAGTTCGTGGAATCGTACGAGGCGGTTTGCCGGCACCCGCGCGTCGACTTCGTGGATGTCTGCACGTTTCCCGATTTCCGCATGCAGGCCCTGGAGGTTTGCGCGGAGGCGGGCAAGCACATCCAGGTGCAGAAGCCCATCTCGACCAATCTGGCGACGGCGCGCGCGATGGTGGAGACGGCGCGCCGCGCGGGCATCAAGCTGGGGGTGGTCAGCCAGCACCGTTTTGACGACTCCAGCCAGTTTCTGCGGCGGGCCATCGCCGCCGGACGCCTGGGCAAGCTGCTGGAATGCGATTGTTACGTGAAGTGGTACCGGTCGCCGGAATACTACGCGCGGCCGATCAAGGGCAGTTGGGCGACCGAAGGGGGCGGTGCGCTGATCAACCAAGCGATTCACCAGGTGGATATCCTGCGCTGGCTGGCCGGTCCGGTGCGCGAGCTGTACGCCTTCTGGCAGCTTGGCGCGCTGCACAAGATCGAATCGGAGGATGTGGTAAACGCGGTGGTGCGGTATGGCTCGGGCGCCACCGGGGTGATCCAAGCCGCTACCGCCTTTTGGCCGGGATACACGGAGCGCACCGAATTTCACGGTGCCAAAGGCACCGCCATCATTTCCGGCGACAAGCTGACGGCCTGGGATGTGAAGGACGACACGGGCGAGCCGCCGCCGCTCGCGCAGGATGCCGCTTCTGGATCGTCGGATCCGATGGCGATTTCCCTCGAGCCCTTCGAGCGCCAGTTTCTGGATTTCGGCGAAGCGATCCGCACAGGGCGCGAGCCGTTGGTTTCAGGGGTGGAGGGCTACCAGGCGCTGGAGATCGTGGATGCTATTTACCGGTCGTCGAGGAGCGGCGAAAAGGTCACGCTCGCGTAGGAGAACACCGGGCTAATGAGGCAGCGCGTGTGATCGAGACAAAGCCGGTTTGCTCTTGGATGGGCCGCAAGCGTGACGGGACGATCCCGTGCTGCGCCGCGGTTGTCCCGCTCCTGCTTTACTTCGCCGTCTCGCTGATGGCCGCTTCGTTCGATCGCGGGATGGCGGCATTCAAAAGCGGCAACTATGCAGCCGCCGCGCGCGAGTTCGAGAAGGCCGCGAGCGAGCAGCCCAACAATGCGGAATATCAGAAGATGCTGGGTGAGACGTATGTCGCGCTGAGCGCAAACTGGAGAGCCAAGGGTCCTCTCAAGCGCGCCTGTGATCTGAATCCGCGCGACCCCGATGCCTGCTATTTGCTGGGCCGCTCCAGCTATGTTCTAAGCCTCTTCGAGCCTGCATTGCAAGCGTACCAAGCCGCCTTGGCGCTGCCCTCGAATCGCGGGCGGGCGCTGGCTGGACTGGCGCAGACGCTGGAAGCCCTGGGGCGGAACAAAGAGGCCGAGCAGAAGTATCGCGAGGCGCTGGCGGCCGGCGAAACCAGCGCGGCTCTGAGCTATTCCAAGTTCCTGCTGCGCGAAGGACGGTCCCGCGAGAGCGTAGCCGTACTGGAGGCCGCCGCGGTCAACCTGCCGGAAGCGCGCCGGGAGCTCGCGCGGGTCCAGCGGGCGGTCGCCGGTGCCCCGGCCATGGCGCTGGCCCAGCCGCTCAGACCCATTCGCTTTCGCCAGAGCGCCCTGGAGACGGTGTCCCGCAACGGCGCTACCGGCGACAGGCATCTTCCGGAAACGATGATGGGCGGCGTGGCCGTCTTCGATTACGACAACGACGGCTGGCCCGACATTTACGTCACAAACGGGGCGTCGTTTCCCGCATTGCGTAAAACCGATCCCTCCTATTACAACCGGCTGTTCCGCAATAACCACAACGGCACGTTCACGGACGTCACGGCTCGCGCCGGTGTGGGCGGAGAGGGCTATGCGATGGGCGTGGCGGTGGGCGACTACGACAATGACGGGCATCCGGATCTCTTCGTCACGGGACTGAAATCGAACAAGCTCTACCACAATCGCGGCGACGGCACGTTCGAAGACGTGACGGATCGCGCGGGGCTTGGCGGGGAACTGGGCTGGTCGGTAGCGGCGCTTTGGCTGGATTATGATAACGACGGCCTGCTCGATCTTTTCGTGGTGCGCTACCTGAACTGGAACCCGGCCACCGATGCCGCCTGCAGCGGATTGCCGGGCGGCCCGCGCCGGTATTGCCATCCGCGCGCGTATAGGCCGATGACCAACCTGCTCTATCACAACGAGGGCCATGGCCGGTTCCGCGATGTTTCGAAGGAATCCGGCATTGGACTCTACCAGGGCAAGGGCATGAGCGCGGTGTCCGGCGACGCGGACGGCGACGGCCGGCTGGACATCTTCGTAACCAACGACAACCTGCCGAACTTCCTGTTTCACAACGAGGGCAACGGGAAATTCCGCGATATCGCGCTGGATGCCGGCGTGGCTTATAACGACGATGGCAAGCTGGTCTCGGCCATGGGCGCGGATTTCCGCGACTATGATAACGACGGCCGCGAGGATCTGTTTTTCACGGCGCTGCCCGATGAACTCTTCACGCTATACCGGAACGTAGGCGCCAATCGCTTCGCCAACATGACTTCGCTCAGCCATATCGCGCGCGAAAGCCGCCAATACTCTGGCTACAGCGCCGGCATGTACGATTTCAATAACGACGGGTACAAGGACATTTTCGTAGCCGGCGGCCATGTGCTGGATAACGCGGAGTTGGACTCCGGCCGGAAGTCGCGGCAGCCCAACCTGGTATTCCGCAACCAGGGCAACGGCACTTTTGCAGTGGAGCCCCTGGCGGGCGACGCGTTCCATCGCGGGGCGGCGTTCGGCGACTTCAACCGCGACGGAAAGATCGATGTCGTGGTCACGCGGTTGAACGAAAAACCGCTGCTGCTCGAGAATGTTTCGCCCGGCGCCGGTCACTGGATCGAGCTTCGCCTGGTGGGATCCCGCTCCAATCGCGATGGCATTGGCGCGATGGTGCACATTGTGACTGCTGCCGGCGAACAATGGAACCGCGTGACGACCGCGGTAGGGTACGCCTCCGCCAGCGACCGGATCGTGCATTTTGGCCTGGGGCGCCAAACGCTGATTCGCGCGATCGAAATCGCCTGGCCTTCCGGCGTCAGGCAGAGGCTGACCAACGTGACGGCGGACCAGTATTTGACGATCCGCGAACGAGAGCGCTAACCCGGAAGCACGGCGTGCCAGGCCCTTCACAGCCAGGCCCTTCACGGTTGCTCTTGCGTGCGCACGACTGTAAACTCGGAGGTCTGTGCTGCGCAGCCGTTGGGTGTTGTGGGGCGGCCTGAGAGGCCGCCGCAGGCTGAGAGCCTGCCCCACTACGGTCCACGCATCAGAACCGCTAGCCAGGGGATCGGAGTAATGAAGAACGCCGCGACATAGGCGGGCCAGGCTGGCGGCCGGGAACGGTACTTTTCGATCACGAGCATGATGACCGGAAGTAAAATCACGCCGTCCATGACGTAGGCATGATAGCTGCAGAGGAAAGAGCCGATTAACGCTGCTATCGTTGAGTCGCTGTAGTCTAAGTGAAGAATCGCCCAGCAGGTCAGGATAGACGTCAAGACGACCATCGGAGTTTCCAGTTCGGGAGACACAAGACCATGAATATTGGGCATGATAACCCGGCTAGCTAGGATTCAATTCCGGCAGAGTGAGGACACGGAAATACTCCGCTGGCCAACGCCAACCGGCGCCTATAAAACTCACGGTCAAAAGGATCGATATGCCAATGGCCGATCCCCTAATCTCAGACCAGCGCCGGTGACGAACGAGCGCCAGGGGCAGCAGCAGAAACAAATGAAACTTAGCGATACAGAGTGACAGCGCCAAACCAGCCCAAGTTGGCCGGTACTTGGCTTCCAGCCGATGCCACAGAACCAACCAGAGAAATAGAAACAGCGTATCGGTGCCGTCACCAAGACACATGAAGACGGGGAACGACCAGCAGGCGACGATGGCGGCTAACTTTCGCGATCCGGGCCAAAGCCAGACGGCGGCGGCCACCGCTGCGATGTTAATTGCAAGCCAGATTACTCTGGCCGTCCCATAGGAAGCCTGGGCCAGCGGCCACAGGAAGAGCGCAAAACATGGGAGACGAATGAAGAGCAATCCGGGGCCGTACCTGCCAGTCGCCTCGAACTGAGCCTTCCAGATGGCCTGTGGGTCGTACAGGTGTCCGGTCACCGCCAGACGGCCGCCGGCATAGAAGGACAGAAAATCCGTGCCGTCAACCCGATTGTGGGTCAAGGCTATGATTAGAGCGACCGAGAAGCCGGCTCCCAACAAAGAAATGACGACAGTCTTCAGATCGGTTTGCCTGATTCGCGGCATTGGGGGAATTCAAAAGACGATATCGGCAGTGCGGGAGGATCCCGTTAGGTCAGGTGCCCTGGCACCGCTCCCTTACGGTCGCGGCTCGGAAACGGGGCGTTGATTCGCAACAGGGCGTTGATTCGCAACAGGTCACGGAGCCGCGGCTCTCCCGTGTCAAAGGGGACATTTCTAACGAGGCTTGACAGGCTCTCCCGTGTCAAATTGACCGGGTGTCCGCTTGGCTGTAAACTCGGAGGTCTATGTTTCGCAGCCGTTGGATGTTGTGGGCCGGCATTCTGGTGTTTCCACCGCTAGGGCTGGTGTTGTGGTGGATGCGCGGCGGCGTGCGCCCGTTGGCGCGCATCGCGGGCACGCTCGGTATTTGCGTGGTGGCGATCGTCGAGTTGTTCGCCGTGTATGGCATGCGTCTGGAATGGAACGGCGACATGAAGCTGTCCGGAGTCTCTTTCGAAACCCGGCGGCAGCGAGATGCGCGGCTGGAGGCGAGCCGTGCGGCCGCGGCGCCTGTGGAAACCGCGCGAACCATTGCCACGCCCGTGCCTGCGCGAACCAGCCCGCGCGTCCCGCCGCCGTACTGGACGGACTTCCGCGGTCCGGACCGCGCGGGCGTCTACGCGGAGACGGAGATCGAGACAGCCTGGCCGGCGTCGGGCTTGCCGCGGCTATGGAAGCAGCCGGTGGGTGGCGGATACGCATCCTTCACGGTGGGCGAGGGCCGCGCCTACACCATCGAGCAACGGCGCGACCGCGAGGCCATCGCGGCGTACGACATCGAAACCGGGCGGGAGCTGTGGGCGTTCGCGTATCCGGCGCTGTTCGACGAGATCCTGGGCGGGGCCGGACCGCGCGCTACGCCGGTGTATCGCGAGGGACTGATCTATTCGTTGGGGGCGAAGGGCGATTTGTATTGCCTGTGGGCGAAGACCGGCAAGCCGAAATGGTCGAAGAATATCCTGGCGGACAATGCGGCTGAGAATCAGCACTGGGGGATGGCGGGGTCGCCATTGATTGTGGACAACATGGCGGTGGTGACACCTGGCGGAGCTCCGGGCAAGAGCATCGTAGCCTACGACCGGTTGAGCGGTGAGCCTGTGTGGCGGGCGCTCGACGACCGGGCGGGATACACATCGCCGATCCTGGCCACACTGGCCGGGCGCCGGCAGATCGTGTGGATCAGCGGACAGCGCGCGGTAGGGGTGGCGCCCGAGAATGGCGCGCTGCTTTGGGAATACGCCTTTCCGGCGCAACTGGATATGAACTGCTCGCAGCCGGTGGTGGTGGATGAGGCGCACGTGTTGCTGTCTTCGTCGCCGGGTCCGGGCGCCGCATTGCTGGAGATAACCAAAACGGGCGAAACCTATGCGGCGCGCGCCGTGTGGCAGAACAACCGCATGAAGAATAAGTTCAACTCGTCGGTGCTCTACCAGGGCTTCATTTATGGTTTCGACGAAGCCATTCTGGCGTGCATCGATCCCAAGACCGGCGAAGTGAAATGGAAGGGCGGGCGCTATGGTTATGGGCAATTGCTGCTGGCCGGCGGATACCTGGTGGTGGTGACCGAGCGGGGCGACGTGGTGCTAGTGCGGGCCACGCCGGAGGGGCATCGGGAGCTGGCGCGCTTCTCCGCGATCGAGGGACGCACATGGAACATTCCGGCGATCGATAATGGGCTGCTGCTGGTCCGCAACTCGAGCGAGATGGCGTGTTTCCGGTTGGGACCGGGGGCCGGGAAATGAAGTCCCCAGTCCTCTGGGCTTGGTTGCTGGCGCCGGCTCTGGCGTTTGCGCAGACAGAAGCGCGCCCGCGGATTCGCGACCTGGGTGTGCAGATCGGCATTTTGCAGCCGGGGCCGTTGAACGCGATCACCGATGTGGCGGGCGTCAAGGTCGGCCAGACCACGCTGATCCGGGGAGATAACATCCGCACGGGTGTGACGGCGATTTTGCCGCACGGAGGGAACCTGTTTCGGGAAAAGGTTCCGGGAGCGGTCTTTGTGGGCAACGCCTTCGGGAAGCTCATCGGTTCCACCCAGGTGAATGAGTTGGGGGAAATCGAGACGCCGATCCTGCTGACTTCGACACTCTCGGTGGGGCGGGTGGCGGACGCGTTGATCGGCTATATGTTGAGACTGCCCGGCGATGGAGAAGTGAGATCGTTGAATCCGCTGGTGGGCGAGACCAACGACGGTTATCTGAACGACATCCGCTCCCGTCCGATCACGGAAGAGGATGTGGTCTCCGCGATTACCAGCGCCAAAGAAGGGCCCGTGGAAGAAGGGGCGGTGGGGGCCGGGACCGGCACGATGGCGTTCGGTTTCAAAGGCGGCATCGGAACTTCGTCGCGGCGGCTTCCGAACTCGGCGGGCGGCTACACGGTGGGAGTTTTGGTTCAGACGAACTTCGGGGGCGTCCTGAGTATCGCGGGTGTTCCGGTTGGCAAGGAACTGGGGAGCCCTAATTTATTGAACTACATGCAGCAGAGGGGCGCGGCGGACGCGATGCCGGGTCCGCAGAGCGCCAATGGGTCAATCATGATGGTGGTGGCAACCGATGCCCCGATCGATCACCGCAATCTGGACCGTCTGGCGGCGCGCGCCATGCTGGGACTGGCGCGCACGGGATCGAGCGAAAGCAATGGCAGCGGCGATTACGCGATTGCCTTTTCGGCCGCTCCGGCAGTCCGCATCGAAGCCAACAGCCCCATGTATGAGCCGACGGCGCTGCTGCCGAATGAGAGCATGTCTCCGCTGTTTGAGGCGGTGATCGAGGCGACCGAAGAGGCTATCTATAACTCGCTGTTTCGTGCACACGATATGACTGGGAACGGGCACACGGTGAAGGCGCTGCCGCTGCAGGAGACCATCGAACTGCTGAAGAAACATGGCGCGATACCTGTGAAATAGCATCAGCGAGCCGGGCGGAAGAGGCCTATTGAGTCTCGCGCAATACGGTGACAGTTTTCGCGACAAATGTACCCCTCTGCATCGGGGCTGATGTGGGGCGGCCAATCTTGGCCGCAGCCGCCTTTTTAGGCGGCTCGGGCCGGCTGAAAGCCGGCTGCGGGCAAAACTGCCCGCCCCACAAGGTCCAAGTTGCCTGTCACTGTATTATGCGAGCCTCAATAGAATAGGCAGGAGGAGTATGCCAATCGCCCTGACCGACATGCCGGTGCCAGTTGCGCCGCCCGATCCGCCGCGAAAGCGATGGACGCGCGTGGAGTGCGACGTTCTGGAGGCATCCGGTCTACTGGATCAGGAGAGCCTGGAGCTTGTAGAAGGGGATCTCATCAGGAGGGCAGGGAGGAAACGGCCTCACGTGAACTCGCTGACCGAGGTGCACGGTTGGTTGGTGCAAGTCTTCGGATGGCGCTTTGTGAACTTGGGGGCGGCCATCGACGTGGCCCCTCAGGATAATCCCACCAACGAGCCGGTACCCGATCTCATCGTTCTAGGGCAAGATGAGTCGCAGTTCACCTCGAACCCGCGAGCGCAGGATTTGCTGCTCGTGGTGGAGATAGCCGATACCAGCCTCAACTTCGACCTCACGGTAAAGGCGGCACTCTACGCCAGGGCCGGTGTTTCCGAATACTGGGTTCTCGACGTAAGCGGACGCCGGCTTCTGGTGCACCGCAATCCGCGATCGGGCACGTATGCGAACGTGGCTGCTTATAGCGAACATGAAAGCGCGTCGCCGCTGGCCGCGCCACACGCACAGTTCCGCGTGGCGGATGCCTTCCCGATCTCGTAGCTGCTGCGTGCCGGGTTTTCGCCGAAGGCGGCCGAGGTAGCTGGTCCAGGTGCGGGTCTGGGCTTCCGGTGTTTCATTCTGAAACACGCATCTCAATTCTGTACAGCGGGTCGCGGCACGCGCTATTCAAGTCATAGCAATCAAGAGACTTAGGCTGGGCATGGAGCTGGCACGGCCCGTGCATGGGAGATGGTGATCGGTGGTGCGCCGACCGGCCATCCCGTGACTGACAGAGTGAGGCAAAAAGGAGCAGATTGTTATGAAGACGTTTTGTGCGCGTTTGTGGCATGACGAGCAAGGTCAGGACCTGATCGAATACACGTTGATGCTGGCCTTCGTGGCGTTGGCCTCGGCGGCGTTGTTTTCCACCGCCGGTTCGAGTGTCAACATTATTTGGTCGAAGACCAACTCGCAACTGAGCACCGCGGCGAGCTAGGGATGTTGTTGAGTTCGGCGCGCGGCAGTCGGGAAACGGGGCGGCGGGGAGGGCGGGCAGGTCCCGTTCTCTTGGAGGCCGGGGGCCTCAGGCCGCCCTTGCTTTCGAACTAGGCACGGGAGGCCGATGGTTTCCCTGCGGGAATCTCAAAACCCGGATGGCGGCTGGCCTTACCAGAGAGGCGGGCCGTCCTGGACGGAGCCGACGGCCTATGCGCTGTTGGCACTCATGGCGCAAGGATCGGTTGCCGAACCGGTCGAGAGAGGGCTGCGGTGGCTGGACGCCGCGCAGCTTCCGGATGGCGGTTGGCCGCCGCAGCCGGCGGTCCGCCAGAGCACCTGGGTGACCGCGATAGCGGCGCTGCTGGGGCCGGCGGCGCTAGGTGGGGAGGCCTACCGGCGCGGCATTGTTTGGATCGTGGAGCAAACCGGCCAGGAAAGCAAGTTTCTGAGCCGGGTACGGCAATTTCTAACGGGAAATCCGCAGGGCGATCCTGGTTGGCCATGGTTTCCGGGGACCAGCGCGTGGGTGACGCCCACGGCGTTGTCGATGCTGGCCCTCGGCAAGGCTGGGCGGTCGGCAGGCTCTCCGCAGATTCGGGCGCGCCTGGACATGGGGGCTTCGTATCTGCTGGCGCATGCCTGCGGCGATGGAGGCTGGAACCATGGGGCTGCGCGAGCTTTGGACTATGACGCGCGTTCCTATGCGGAAACCACCGGCGTGGCGCTGCTGGCGCTGCACGGCAAGGACTCACCGGCCATTCGCAAAGCTTGCGCGTGGGCGCAGGCGCAGTTGCCGGAGTGCCGGGCGTCGGAAGCCGAAAGCTGGCTGCGTCTGGGATTGCTGGCGCACGGACAGCTTCCGCCAGACGCCCCTCGACCGATGCGCCCGCCCCGAACCATCCAAAACGCAGCCTTGGCGCTGCTGGTGTCGGCCGCCGTCACGGGCCGGAACGTGCTCCTGGAGTGAATGGCGTGGCCTGCGGCCACAACGGGGTATGAAAAAGACGCGCGCTTTGCGCGCGTTGGCGGCCTGAGAGGCCGCCGGGCCCAGAGGGCACCCCCACGGGCCTGCCCCACTGTTGTGCAGTTTGAGGCATTGTTTTTCGAAGGATCGGAATGGCTGGTTTGAATCGGCGCGAGTTTCTGACAGGGGCGGCAGCCGGTTTAGCTTTAGCTGGCTGCTCGCGGAGGCGCGCTGGCCGGCCGGTGACGGAGCTCGAGCGGCTAGTTTCGGTGTTGCGCCAGCCGGACTACACCCAGGATTTGTACGGTGAACTGCGCCGGGTGCTGGCGGAACACCGCCTCGATGTCCGCGGGAAACGGGTGCTGCTGAAGCCTAACCTGGTGGAGTTCGAGCCGGACAGCCCCATCAATACGCACCCCTTGCTGGTCGATGCGGCATTGGAAGCCTTCCGCGAGTTGGGGGCTGAAGTCTCGATCGGGGAAGGGCCGGGTCACCGCCGCAACACGCTGGACATGGCGGAGGCGGCGGGATATTTCGAAACCATCCCACGGTTCGAAGAGATCTTCACCGATCTGAACCTCGACAGGGTGACCGAGGTGCGCCTGGCGCGTCCGCAATCCCGGCTGCAGTCGATTTATCTGGCGCAGCGTGCGGTTTGCTGCGATTTGCTGGTCTCCATGCCCAAGATGAAGACGCATCACTGGGTGGGGGCCACCTTGAGCATGAAGAACCTGTTTGGAACCGTATCCGGCGGAGTCTACGGATGGCCCAAGAACATCCTGCACTGCGCCGGGATTCCGGGTTGCGTGGCGGATCTATACCACGCGCTGCCGCGACATTTTGCCATAGTCGACGGGATCGTCGGGATGGAAGGAAACGGGCCGATTCAAGGCACGCCCAAGCGGTCGGGGGTGGTGGTCGCCGGCGGAGACTTGGCGGCAGTGGATGCGGTCTGCTGCGAAATTATGTCCATCGATCCGCGCCGGATCGAGTATCTCCAGATGGCGGTTGGGGATGTGGAAGCCTTGGCGGGGTCGATCCACCAGATTGGGGAGCCGATTGCGAATGTCAGGACCCGGTTCGACCTTCTACCGGAGTGGAGCGGGATTCGCCTTTCGTGAAGGACCCATAATGCCGAGTTTTGGGCGCGGTGAAATCCGGATGGCCGCGCTCACCATGATCGGCATGGCGATTCTGCTGCAATCCACAGCCTTGATTTGGTATCCGCGGCTGCCGTTTCACCATGAGCTGGGCAGCGATTTCATGGCCTTCTACACAGCGGGAACGACCCTGAACCGGCTCCCGCCGGCCGCCCGGCTGTACGATCCCGAGCTGCAGCAACGCCTGCGCACCGAGATCATGCCGGACGCGGACCAGGCTACCCGGCTGCCTTATCTATATCCTCCTTATATAGCGGCGGCCATGAGCCCGCTGGCGCGGCTGCCGTACCGCTGGGCCTTTGCGAGCTGGCTGGTGATCGGCGGCGCCTTGTATGCCGCTGGCCTCTATCTCCTCCAATCCTGCTGCCGGCTGGGGCAGCATCGCCACACGGCCCTGCTGCTGGCGCTATCGTTTACCCCATTTCTTTTCGAAGCCTGGGGCGGAGGCCAAATCTCGGCGCTGGCGTTTTCGGCGCTGGCGGCCGCGCTTTGGCTGGAGCGCGCCGGCAGGCCGTTCGCCGCCGGCCTTTGCGCCGGGCTGTGCTGTTACAAGCCGCAGGTGTTCCTGGTGCTGGCCGGCCTGTTCGTGGTGGCGCGGCTGGGGCGGCTGGTGGCGGGAGCGCTGGTCAGCAGTTCGGTGCTGGCGGGCCTGAGTTTCCTGATGCTGGGCCGCGCCGGCGCCGCCACGTACCTGCGGTTCATGATGCAATACGGGACGGCCGTTTCCGCAAGGCCCTCGGCCTGGCCCTTGCATAAATTCGTCGATCCGAATGCATTCTTCCACCTGATATTGGGTGGCGATACATGGATTGGCCGGATGCTGTTTTACCTGGCCGCCGCCGCGGCGCTCCTGCTGGCGGCACGCGCCTGGGCGCGATACCGCCGCGCCAGCCAGGACCAGCGCATGTTGTGCTGGGCCGGCGCCATGCCTGTGCTGCTGCTGGCCAGCTTCTACGCGCCGGTGTACGACGCCACCCTGCTGGTGCTGAGCGGCTTTCTGGTAGCGGGCGTGGTTTACCGTAATGGGCGGCCGGAGACCGTCCGGTCTTTTGAGGCCATGGTGCTGCTGGTCTATTTGGGGGCCATCGTCAGCCAGCCGGTCGCGCGCGTTCTGCACGTGCAAGTTCTTACGATGATTCTGGCTTGGAGCGCCGTGTATGTTTTTTCGCTGCGCGCTTCGTTGGGGGGCTGCCGCGCCGCGAGGCGTCCGGCAGCGAAGCCTGAGTCCCAAAAACGGACGGCAGACGCGCCGGCGCTTCCGGTCGCGTCCCGCGTTTGCTAACAGATACGCGCCTCGGCGCTCCGGCAAGAAGCGTGCTACTGGCAACGCATGCTCCATGACCTTCGGTACGCGTTGCGCACCCTGCGGAAGAGCCCTGGGTTCGCTCTGGTAGCTATTATTTCGCTGGCGTTGGGAATTGGCGCCAACTCGGCCATGTTCAGCCTGGCGGACGCGATTCTGCTGCGGCCGCTGCCGGTGCCGCATGCTTCCGAGCTCATCGTGGTGCAGTCGCAATTGCGCGGCGAGGCCATCGGCGGGATCTTCCAGTACTCCGGGCTGTCCTATCCGGATTTCAAGGACCTCCGCGACCGGAACAAATCCTACAAGGGTCTGGCGGCTTCCCAATACTCGCAGTTTGGATTCGCAACCGAAAAAGGCGCACTGCCGCAGATGAGATTCGGCGAGTTGGTGAGCGGCGATTTCTTTAACGTCATGGATGTGCCGCCGGCCTTGGGGCGCGCCTTCCGGCCCGACGAAGACAGTGTGCCGGGCCGCGACGCGGTGGTAGTTCTAGGCCACGAGTTGTGGCGCACGGATTTCGCTTCGAATGCGAGCGTTATTGGGAGAACCATCTTCCTGAATAACGTCCCTTTTACGGTGATCGGAGTGGCGCCGGAGCCGTTCACCGGATCGAACGGATTGATTCATTCCGCGCTCTTTGTCCCGCTGGCGATGGGACCCCGCCTGCAGGAAGACCTGCAGAAGAGCATGCTCGAAAAACGCGATAACCGCGGCATGACCGTATACGGGCGGCTGAAACCGGGCGTCGGCGTGGCACAAGCCGCGGCCGAGGCCAGGGTAGTCTCGCAGCAACTCGCCCAGGCCTACCCGGCTACCAATCGAACCTGCTTCATGGTGGTCGACTCGGATGTCGAAGCCCGGCTCAAACAAAGTCCGCCCGACACCGCGCTGGTGTTTTTCCTGCTGGCGCTGGCCGCCGTGGTTTTGGCGATCGCTTGTGCCAACGTGATGAATATCCTATTGAGCCGTGCCCGGGCGCGCTCGCGCGAGATTGCCGTGCGGCTGGCGATCGGAGCGGGCCGGGGCCGCCTGGTGCGGCAACTGTTGACCGAGAGCCTGGTGATCGCGGCGGCCGGCGGAGCGCTGGGCCTGCTGGTGGCCAAGGCCGGCGCCGATCTGTTTGGGCAGATCAAGTTTCCCGTGGACATACCCATCGTGCTGGACGTGAGGCTGGACCCGCGGGTGCTGCTCTTCACCATACTCGCCTCGGTGGCCAGCGCCCTTGTATTTGGACTGGCGCCGGCGCTGCAGAGTACCCATCCCGACTTGGTGCCGGCGTTGAAGTCCGGAAAGTCGGATGACGGCAAGCGCCGGCGGCTCCTGGGAAGGAACACGCTGGTGATTGCGCAGGTGGCCGGAGCGCTTGTGCTCCTGGTTTTCGCGACGCAGGCTTACCGCGGCGCATCGATTGTGATGTCCAGGCCCGCCGGTTTCCGTACCAACCATCTGCTGATGGCCAGCTTCAACCCCACGCTGGCGAGGTACACGCCGGACCAGGCCAAGGGATTCTATAAGCTGCTGCTGGAGAGGGAGCGAAACTTCCCGAACGTCAAATCCGTGGCACTTACACAGGCTGTGCCGATGCTGCCGGGAGGCGACTCCAGCCGGCTGGTTCCGGAAGGCGTCAAGCTGCCGCCGGGGACCGAGGCGATCACGGTGATGTCGAACACGGTCAGCGAAGGTTACTTCGACGCCCTTAACGTGCCGATCGTCGAGGGCCGGGCCTTCCAGGAGACCGACCGGGCCGATTCCCGGCCGGTGGCCATCGTGAATGAGCTGTTCGCGCGCAAATATTATCCCAACCAGAGCCCCATCGGCAGACGGCTGCGGCTGAAAGGCGACAAGGACGAGGTCCTGGAGATCGTCGGTGTGGCCCGGCAGAGCAAGTACTTCTTCCTGGTCGAGCCGCCCATTGAATACCTCTACCGGCCGCTTTCGCAAAACCCGCAGCAAGCCATGACCATCCTGGTCGAGACCGCCGGTCCTTCCAGTGTGGCGGCCGCGCCGCTGCGCGACAGCGTCCGCTCGCTGGATGCCAGCCAGCCGATGTATGGCGTTCGCACCATGGAGGAGGTCGTCGACCAGCGTGCCAACAATACCCTCGGGATACTGACGGAAGCAATCGGGGGGATGGGGCTGCTCGGGCTGATTCTGGCGATGGTGGGCCTCTATGGCCTGATGTCGTATTCGGTAAGCCTGCGATCGCGGGAGATCGGAATCCGCATGGCCATCGGCGCGGGCCGCTCCGGAGTGCTGGGCATGGTCATGAAGCAGGGTATGGTGCTGACGGCCGCCGGTGTTTCGCTCGGTCTGCTGCTTTGCCTGCTGGCGAGCAAGGCGGTCACCGCCGCGCTGAGCGTGCCGGCATTCAATGTGCCTTTCGTTGGGCTGGTGACGGGCGGTCTGGTGGTTGCGGCGGCGCTGGGCGCGTATGCTCCGGCGTGGCGCGCATCGCGGCTGGATCCGAATGCCGTGCTGCGGCAGGAGTAGGGTGGGGCGGGCGTCCACGCCTGCGGCGGGTCTCCAGACCCGCCCTAACTCCCAATAGCGTTGCAGCGGGTTTTCGACCCTCCGCGAATCCTCCGCATTCCCCCCGGTGTCCTGGCGCAGACGATCATTGTTTGTCGTCTGCGCACCTTGCTCGAACTCGGCAGGCCACGAAAAACGATGGCCTGCCCCACAGCTAATCTGCAGCACAGTTGTTTCTTGGACACCAACCGCTCGCCCCTCCTGGACATCCTTTTGCGGTTAGCTTACCGCCGCATAGCACGCAGAACCTCACGAGACGGTGCGGTCATTTCCGACAAGGCCGTCGATAAATCCAACAACAACCAATCATGCTGAAGACTCAAGGGGTTAGCTGGCTTCGCCAGAACGGGGTGTCGAGAAACACGGCACCGTCGGCCGGTGTCGAATTTTGCCACGCCTGTAACTGCCTGCAAATACAACAGATAATCAGCTATTAAACTACACACTTTGGCCCGAGACGTGCCCTGTATGGCATTGGAAAAAGGAGGCACGTCATGACAGTCATTCTGGTTTTGGTAACATTCTCGATTTTCATCCTATTGGATTGGGTAGTCAACCGGCGGAAAGCGCCACAGGTCGCTGCGGTGCCGGCACACACGACAGCCTTGTCGTTGGATCAATCCTATGTAGAAGGGTTTCTGGTTCCCGAGCAGTTGTCTTATCACCCCGGTCACAGTTGGGCTATGCAGGAACGCCGCAATCTGGTTCGGATCGGCATAGACGACTTCGCGGCCGCCTTGGCGGGACATGTCGAGCGCATCGAGTTGCCGAAGCCAGGGCAGTGGATCCGGCAAGGCCAGAAGGCATGGTCATTGTTCCGGGATGGCGAAAAGACCGAGATGGTGTCGCCGACCGAAGGCGAAGTCATTGAAATCAATCCGGAAGTGGCTGCCAATCCGGAGTTGCTGCGGAAAGACCCATACGGCAAGGGGTGGCTGGCGCTGGTCCACGTACCCGACGAAGAGAGCACCACGCGCAACCTGGTTCCGAAGGGGCTGGTGCGGAGCTGGATGCGGGAAGCCGTCGGGCGGCTGTATGCGCACCAACCTCAGCTTGCGGGCGCGGTGGCGGCCGATGGCGGTCTGCCCACGGAAGATCTGCTGGCGAACCTGCCGGACGCCAACTGGCGGCAGGTGACTAGCGAATTCTTCCTCACTGCGTAGATTTCCCACACTTTTGCAGGGAATTGCGGTATAAAGGAGTTAGACACCCGATTATGTCTAAAGCCATCCTTTACGACAGCACCATGTGTATCGGCTGCAAGGCGTGCGAGGGCGCCTGCGCCGAGCGCTGGCACCTGCCTTACGACGATAAAGTAGCATCCGAGACCCGGCTCTCGGCGCACAAGCTAACGGCCATTCAGACCTTTGGCGAGCACTTCAGCCGGCGGCTGTGCATGCACTGCGCAGAGCCGACCTGCGCCTCGGTCTGCCCGGTGGGAGCGCTGCACAAGACCAGCCTGGGGCCGGTGGTTTACGACGCCGAAAAGTGCATGGGATGCCGGTATTGCATGACGGCCTGTCCATTCCAGGTGCCGGCTTACGAATGGAACAGCCGGCTTCCCAAGGTGCGCAAGTGCGACATGTGCTACGACCGGCAGCGTGCGGGCAAGGTCACAGCCTGCGCGGAGGCCTGTCCAACCGGCGCCACGACGTGCGGCGACCGGGATGCGCTGGTGGCGGAGGCGCGCCGCCGGCTGGCGGAGAAGCCGGGCAGCTACTATCAGCGCATTTATGGCTTGCAGGAGGTGGGCGGGACATCGGTGCTGTATCTTTCCGCGGTGCCCTTCGAGCAGATCGGGCTGCGCACTAACCTGCCGCAGCAACCCCTGCCGCAACTGACCTGGCGGGTGCTGGAGGCGGTCCCGGACGTGGTTTCCGTCGGTTCGGTGCTGCTGGGCGGAATCTGGTGGATCACCAACCGCCGCGACGAGGTCGCCCGGGCGGAAGGGGGCAAGCGATGAACGGCCGCAAGCTGCCGAGCTTCACCATCTGGCGCGCCATCTTTGTTCTGCTGATGGCGGCGGGCGCATACTCCACTTACCTGCGCGTGCGCTACGGTCTGGGCGGCGTCACCAACCTGAGCGACCAGTTTCCGTGGGGCATCTGGATCGGCTTCGACATCCTGTGCGGCGTCGGTCTGGCGGCCGGCGGATTTACGCTGGTGGCGGTTGTCCACATTTTCAACATCGAACGCTACAAGCCGATTCTGCGGCCCGCGATCCTCACGGCCTTTCTTGGATACGTGCTGGTGGTATTGGCGCTGCTGTTCGACCTGGGGCGGCCCGACCGCGTATGGCATCCGCTGGTGATGTGGAACCCGCATTCGGTGATGTTCGAAGTGGCGTGGTGCGTGACGCTTTACACCACGGTGCTGGCGTTGGAATTCGCGCCTACCGTTTTCGAAAAATTGGGATGGCACAAGCCGCTGGACTGGCTCAAGTTCATTTCCGTGCCGCTGATGATCGTGGGCGTCATCCTTTCCACGCTGCATCAGTCTTCGCTCGGCAGCCTCTACCTGATCGTGCCGCATAAACTGTACGCGCTTTGGTACACGCCGGTGCTGCCGGTCTTCTTTTACTTGTCGGCCATCTGCGCGGGGCTGGCCATGACCATTTTCGAATCGTGGCACAGCAGCCGGGTGTTCGGTAGGGCGTTGGAACTGCCGCTGGCCGCCGGACTGGCGCGAGTGCTGGCGGTGCTGCTGATGGTTCTCCTGTTTGTCCGCTTCCTGGATCTGGAGCAGCGCGGCGTGCTGGGGCTGTTGCGCGAGAACCGGACCGAAACATGGCTGTTCGGACTGGAAATCGTGCTGCTGGCCGTGCCCATGGTGCTGCTGTTCAAGCGCCGCGTGCGTTGGAATCCGGCGAAACTGTACGGCTGCGCGGTGCTGGTTATTTTCGGTTTCATCGCCAACCGCCTGAATGTGAGCGTAACGGGTATGGAAGCCGGGTCCGGCACGCACTACGTGCCGCGCTGGACCGAAATCGCGGTGACTCTGGCGATCATCGCGCTGGGCTTCGCCGTGTTCCGGGTGATCGCGCAGTATTTCCCGGTCTTTGAGGAACATCGCGAAGACCAGGCGCACGCTCCCCGCGAGGCCCGCGAAGCAGCCGAGGAGGGTATTCCCGCGGGCGTTGGCTAAGGACAACCGTGCTGAAGAAGCGCCATTCCGAATCCGGGCTCCCGACTCCTGGCTTCCGCGTTGGATTAGCCGCCAAGCTCGCCGTATCTCTGATCGCGAGCACGGCGGCTTTGTTCGTGGTGTTCGGCTACTTCAACATCACCGAGCAGCGGCGCCGCTCCGAGGAGATGGTGCTGCAATCGGCGGAGCGCATTACCGATGTGATCCAGCGCAGCACGCACTATGAGATGCTGCGCAACGACCGCCAAGCGCTCTACAACGTCATCCAGGAACTGGGCAGCGAGCCGGGCATCCGGCGCATCCGGATCTTCAATAAGGAAGGCCGCATTTCGTTTTCGACCGAGGCGGCGGAGGTCAACCGGGTGGTCGATAAGAGGGCCGAAGCGTGTTACGGATGCCACGCCCAAAGCGCGCCGCTGGTGAAGCTGAACCGTCCGGACCGAGCGCGCATTTTCCCGGGGCAAGGGGAACGTCTGCTGGGCGTGATCCGGCCCATTGAAAACGCGCCGGCCTGCACGGGCTGCCATCCCGCTTCGCAGCGCGTGTTGGGGGTCATCGACGCCAACCTGTCGCTGGCGCTGGTGGACGCGCAAATGGCGGAGCACCGCGCGCACCTGATCCTGTTCATGGCGATCACGCTGGCGATGATCTGGGTGATCAGCATGATCTTCATTTGGGGCGTGGTCTACCGGCCCGTCAAAGAGCTGATCGCGGGCACCCACCGGGTGGCGGACGGCGACCTGGACTACCGCCTGCCTGTGCGCTCCGCCGACGAGCTCAGCGACCTGGCGGCCTCCTTCAACAAAATGACCGCGGAGGTGGCCGGGGTGCATGCCGAGATCGAGGAGCGGGTCAAGCGCAAGACGGCGGAACTGGATCAGGCGCACCGTTCGCTGCTTTCCAGCGAGAAGATGGCCTCCATCGGCAAATTGGCCGCCACGGTCGCGCACGAAGTGAATAACCCATTGTTCGGGATTCTCACCTACGCCCGGCTGACGCTCAAGGAAGTGGAGAAGGGGCCGGCCGGATCGCGCACGGAGATGGCCGAGCACCTTCACATTATTGAGCGCGAGAGCAAGCGCTGCGGCGACATCATGCGCAACTTGCTGACCTTCGCGCGGCAGGCGCCCAGCCACCGCGAATCCAACGATCTGAATACGCTGATCGGCCGCGCGGTGGTGCTGGTGCGGCACCAGGCCGAATTGCTGGGAATCGAGTTGCGCAGCCGCTTGGGAGAGAACGTGCCGCCGGTTTTGTGCGACGCGGGGCAGATCCAGCAGGTGGTGCTGGTGCTGCTGGTGAATGCCACCGAAGCCATGCCGCGCGGCGGAGTACTGGAGGTGGCTACGGAGATGGACTCCGCGGCTGGAGAAGCGCGGATCCGGGTGCGCGACACCGGGGCGGGCATCCCGCCCGAAGTGATGGCGCAGATTTTCGATCCGTTTTTTACGACGAAGGAGGATCAACAGCGCACGGGCTTGGGATTGGCCGTGGCGCGCAGCATCGTCGAACAGCATGGCGGTGAGATCGCGGTGGAGTCCACGCCGGGCAAGGGCACGGAGTTTGTGGTGGCTCTGCCGGTTGTCGGGCCCGCTCCGATGATTCAGAGCCGCGACCGTGAGGGAGCGGTCCTTAAAGGCTAGGCGGCGGCCAAAACGCCGGAGGAAAACATGGTGACGGAAGTGGAAGAGCCGGTCGAAACAAAAACCAAGGGCAAAATTCTGATCGTGGACGACGAGACGGTGGTGCGCGATTCCCTGGGGAAGTGGTTCGCGAGCGAGGGTTATCAAACCCGGCCCGTAGCCAGCGCGCGCGAAGCGCTGGAATCCATAACGCATACCGAGTACGACGTCGCGCTGCTGGACATCAAGATGCCGGGCATGGACGGCATGGAACTGCAATCCCGGCTGAAGGAAGCGGACCCGGAACTTACGGTCATTATCATGACCGGTTACGCGTCGGTGGAAACGGCGGTGCAAGCGCTGAAGCACGGCGCCTACGACTACATCACCAAGCCCATCGATCCCGATGAGCTGTCGCACCTGGTGGCCAACGCCATAGAACACCGGCACGCGCGGCGCGAAGTCGTGCGGTTGCGCGAGAACCTGCAAGAGGTGTCTCCCTCGACGGAGCTGATCGGCAAAGCTCCGTCGATGAAGAAAGTGTGCGAGCTGATCGAAATGGTGGCGCCCACCGAGGCCACCGTGCTGATCACGGGGGAAAGCGGGACGGGTAAGGAAGTGGTGGCGCGGGCGATCCACGCGGCCGGTCCGCGGCGCTACATGCCGATGGTGACTATTCACTGCGGTGCGCTTACCGAGACGCTGCTCGAAAGCGAGTTGTTCGGGCACGAGAAGGGCGCGTTCACCGGCGCGCAGTACCGCAAGAAGGGCAAGTTCGAAGTGGCCGACGGCGGCACCGTGTTTCTGGACGAGATCAGCGACATCAGCCTGAAGACGCAAACCGATTTGCTGCGCGTGCTGCAGGAGAAGGAGATCGTAAGGGTGGGCGGCAACCAGCCCATCAAGGTGGATTTCCGCTGCGTGGCCGCCACCAACAAAAACCTCGAGGACCTGGTGAAGGCGGGCACCTTCCGCCCCGACCTGTATTACCGGCTGCACATCTTCTGCATCGACCTGCCGCCCTTGCGCGAGCGCCGCGAAGATATTCCGCTGCTGGTGGCGCACTTCCTGAACAAGTTCTGCATGATGACCAGCCGGCCCGTGCCGCAGATCTCGGCGGAAGCGCTGCAGGTGCTGATGAATCACGAATGGCCCGGCAACGTGCGCGAGTTGGAGAACGCCCTGGAGCGCGCCCTGGTGGTCTGCCGCGGCCCGGAGGTGAAACCCGCGGACTTCTCCTTCCAATTTCAGACCAACGGCGCGCCCACTGGCCGCACGCTGGACGATGTGGAGCGCGTGCACATCGAGCGGGTGCTGCGGGAGACGGATCACAACCTGTCGCGCGCGGCCCGTATTCTGGATATCGATCGCACCACGCTGTACAACAAACTGAAGCGCTACGGCTTGAAGTGACGTGATCCACCTGCTGGGCATCGAGGTCGCGGCGGACGTGCTGGCCGATCTGGCCGCCGAGTTGGCGCCTGTCTTCCGCATGGCGTGCCAGGTGCGGCCGGAGCGCCTGGATGTGGCGTTCGCGCACGACCGCATGCGCAATCAGCATCACTCGACCGCCATTCTGCAAGCCATGCAGCCGCTCGCAGAGTCAGGCGCGCGGCTGCTGGCGGTGACCTCGGTGGACCTGTATGTTCCGGTGCTGACCTTCGTGTTCGGCGAGGCGCAATTGACCGGCAGTTGCGCGGTGGTGTCGCTGCACCGGTTGCGTGAGGAGTTCTATGGCCTGCCCGCGCGCGAAGAACTGATGCGGGAGCGGTTGGTGAAGGAAGCGGTTCATGAGCTGGGCCACACGTTTGGCCTGCGTCACTGCGACGACTGGCGCTGCGTGATGACGTCCAGCCACGGCGTGGAACGGCTGGATGTGAAGGGCGCGGGGTTCTGCGTTCTGTGCGGGCGCGCGGTGACAGGGGCGCGGGCGCGCGCGGCGGCAATGGTGTAAGCGGAGCCGAAGCCGGAACCACAGATGCACACAGATAGACACAGATAAGACTGCGAGCGCGAGATATCGCTGAAGGAGCACACACGTTTCTTATCTGTGTGCATCTGTGTCCATCTGTGGTTCCTGTCTTATTGCACGCTTTGAATCATGGATGCGGCGCTGCCCGCCACGTTGGCGCTTCCCGAATAGGTAGCCGTCACAGTGCTGGCGCCCGCCGGCAGCGTGGTGACGGCCAATTTGGCCGAACCGGTAACCAGGGTCGCGGTCCCTAAAACCGTGGAGCCGGCGGCGAAAGTCACCGATCCGGTGGCGAACGCCGTGGCGGATCTCACGATCGCCGTAAACGCGATCGATTCGCCGAGCGCCGCCGGGCTGACCGACGAAACGAGCTGGGTGGTGGTCGCGGCTGCGTTCACGGTCTGGTTCAAGGCCCCGGATGTGCTCTTCGCCGACGACGTATCTCCGTTATACGCGACCGTAATCGCATAGACTCCGGCGCCCAGAGTCACAGTAGTCAGGGTGGCCGATCCTTGCGGGTTGAGCGTCGCCACGCCTAGCGCGACCGTGCCGTTCTTGAACGTGACGGTGCCGGTAGGCGTGGGTCCGCCGGAAAGCACGCTGCTCACGGTGACGGTAAAGGTGACAGGCAGCCCGTAAGCGGCGGGATTCGCATTGGTGGTCAACAGAATCGTCGTGGTGTTGAGGCTAATCGTCTGGTTGATGGCCCTGGAAGTGCTTGACTCGAACGAAGAGTCGCCGGCATAGGTCGCAGTGATGGTATGCGCGCCGGCGGTCAAAGACGATGTAGTCATACTGGCCGCGCCGCCCTGGGTGTTGCCGGCGCCGATACGCGTACCGGAATCGTAGAACGTGACCAACTCGCCGTTGGGTATTGCGCCATAGGAGGATGTCACCGTGGCCGTAAATGTTACCGGCTGTCCGTCGAACGCCGGCGAGCCTGACGACGCGACCGTGGTGGTTGTAGGGGCGTTGGTCACCACCTGGCTCAGCGCCTGGGAGCTGCTGGTCAGGTTGTTCGCATCGCCGGTGTAGACCGCTGTGATCGAATCTGTTCCAGTAGTGGAAAAAGCGCTTGTGAAGGTCGCCTTGTTCTTCGCGATAGGCGCGCTGCCCAGAGTTGCGGATCCGTTCATGAACGTCACCGACCCGGTTATGGTTGCCTGGTACTGCGCGGCGACGGTGGCGGTGAACGTGACGGTCTGGCTCAGCGACGATGGGTTCGGATTCGAGATGAGCGTAGTTGTGGTTGAAGCCTGGCTCACGACTTGAGTCAACGCCGCGGAACTGGCCGAATAGTTAGCGTCGCCGGAGTAGGATGCCGTCAGCGGCAGAGAACCCGCAGCCAGGGCCGATGTGGTGAAAGGCGCGGAACCGTTGACCAACGCAACGGAGCCGAGCGGACTGGAGCCGTTTCTAAATATGACGTTGCCGGTGGGCACAACCGCACCGGTCACTGGAGTTACAGTAGCCGTGAGGGTCAGAGCCTGGCCATACACGGACGGATTGGCGCTCGGAACCAGCGTAGTCGCGCTGGTATTGTGGTTCACCACCTGCAGCAACGCTTTCGAAGTGCTGGTCTGGTAGCTGGCGTCGCCCGCGTAGACCGCGGCGATCACGTGCGTGCCCGCGATCAGTGCGGCCGTGGCAAAAGTGGCTATACCGCTCTTCGTGGCGCCCGTGCCGATGGCGGCTCCGCTATCGTTGAACGTAACTGTCTCGCCGTCCGGTATGGCGCCTGAATTAGGAGTTACGGTAGCTGTGAGCGTGACGGTTTGTCCGGCCAGCGAGGGGGAGCCGGATGAAGTAAGGGTGGTAGTGGTGGAGATATTGGTCACCACCTGATTCAATGCCGCGGAGGCGCTGGCGCCGTCGCTCACGTCGCCAGAGTAAGTTGCAATAACCGGATATGTGCCGGTGGCGGAGAACGCGGCCGTTATGGCGGCCCTGCCATAATTCGGCGCGGCGCTTCCCAGGATTGTGGATCCCTCGGTGAACGTTACCGTGCCGCCCGGCGTCCCGCCATATTGTCCGGCTACTGTGGCCGTGAAGGTAACCGTTTGATTCAGCGACGATGGGTTGGGCGTGGAAGTCAACGCCGTGGCCGTGGACGCCACATTGACAGACTGCGCCAAGGTAGCGGAGCTGGTGGCGAAGTTCGTGTCGCCGTTATAGAACGCATTAATCGATAACGCGCCGGCTGGCAGCACCGACGTGGTCAGGGTCCCGGCGCCGTTGCTCAGCGCGACGGAGGCAAAGGGGGTAGTGCCGTTCTTCAGGGTGACATTGCCGGTGGGCGTGCCCGTATCCGATTGCGGCGCCACAGCGACGGTGAATGTCACGGGTTGGCCGTAGGTGGACGGGTTCAGACTGGACGACAAGGTCATAGCCGTTGGGTTCAATTGAACGGTCTGGTACAACGTGCGCGATGTGCTGCTTTGGTATGTTCCGTCGCCAGGATAACTGGCGGTGATAATGTTGGCGCCCGCCGGCAGGGACGAAGTGGTGAAAGCGGCTACGCCGTTGGCCGTCGCGGCGGATCCCAGCGTGTTGCTTCCGTTGTAGAAAGTGACGAGCTCGCCGTTAGGTATGGCGCCGGATGCCGGACTGACTGTGGCCGTGAAGGTCACCGGCTGGCCAACGAAGGACGGTGTGCCGGACGACGTTAGTGAAGTCGTTGTGGTCACAGCCTGGCTTCCGTTCACCACCTGACTGAATACCGCCGCAGTGCCGCTCTGGTAACCGGGACTGCCCAGATACGCCGCCGTGACTGGATAGGTGTTGGCACTGTTGAAGGTGTTCGCGATACTGGCCTGGCCGTTCACCAGCGGCGCCGTGCCCCAAATTGTGGGCGGACTGCCTGCCAGGAAAGCTACCGCGCCTGTTGCCGCGCTGCCGTCCTGGCCGGTTACAGTCGCGGTAAATAGGATGGATTGGTTCACGTTGGCTGGATTGCCGTTGGATGCCAGGGCCGTCGTCGTGGCCTGGCTCACCGCTTGGATCAGGACCGCGAGACCCGGCTGGAAGTTAGCGTCGCCGCTGTAGGCGGCGGTTATGGAGTGGCTGCCGGCGACCGGCGCCGATTCGGTAACGGAGACGCTGCCATTAGTCAGGCTGTAAGTGCCCAGCGAGTTAGCGCCGTCCATGAAGGTGACGTAACCCGTGGCCCTGCCGGTGCTCCCACCGGCGGTTGCGGTGAAGATGACAGCTTGATTCGACGGGGACGGGTTCAACGGCGACGTTAGTGTCACCGGAGTACCTACCGTTTCGCTCAAGAACGCCGAGGAGCTGGCGGCATAATTCGTATCGCCCGAATAAATGGCCTGGAGAGCGTGGCGCCCGGCCGCGGTGAATCGAGCGGTGTATGCAGCCTGCCCGCTGGAAACGGCTACCGTCGAAAGGGCGATGGCGCCGTCGTAGAAGGTGACACTGCCAGTGGGCGCTCCGCCGCTGAAGCCGGGTGCGATGGTGGCGGTCAAAGTGACGGCCTCGTTGAACCCGGCCGGACTGACCGAAGCGCTCAGCGCGGTGGAGCTGGCAGTCGACTGGAACGGGGAAACGGCGTTCGCTAGCACGCCCACTAAACTGTTGGTGCAACTCCCGGACGAGGAGCACTGGTTGACCACCGCTAAGCCGGGTTGGCCGTTGCCGCTGAAGTAACCCGCGGAGACAGATGCGGCTAGGCTGCCCCCTGAAAAGAAGCCGGCTGCCGGCTGGAAGGTGCCGTCGCCATTGCCCAGCAACAGACTCAGCACGCCGGCGCCACCGCCAGCCGAAGGACCGAGGTTGCTCACGGCCAAGTCGAGATTGCCGTCGCTATTGAAATCCGCCAACGTTACGAAGGTGGCGCTATTTCCTCCGGACCCATACGCGACGGGCGGCTGAAAAGTTCCATCGCCATTTCCCAACAGCACCGCTACGGAGCCGCTCGCCGAGCAACCCACGGCGGTATTGTCGCTCGCGCATCCGTTGGCCACCGCCAGGTCGGGCGCACCGTCGCCATTGAAGTCGCCCACCGCGAGGGAGTTAGCAAAGGCTCCGCCGGATGCGTAGACCACCGCGGTCTGAAAGGTTCCATCGCCATTGCCCAACAGAATGCTCACCGAATCGCCGGCGCCGTTGGCCACCGCCAAATCGGGCGCGCCGTCTTCATTGAAATCGCCCACCGCCAGGGACGTGGCAGTCGTCGCCCCAGTTGAATAACTGACGGGCGCCCCGAAAGTGCCGTCGCCATTGCCCAATAGAATCACGACTACACTGTTCGCGCTGGGGCCGATCTGATTGGCCACCGCCAGATCCAGGTTGCCGTCCCCGTTGAAATCGCCAGTCGCGACAAAGTAGCTATTGCCCGTCCCGGTCGAGTAAGGGACGGGCGATTGGAAGGTGCCGTCGCCATTGCCCAGAAGCACACTTACCAGGCCTGTTACGCAATTGACGCTGGAGGCGCACTGAGACGCCACCACCAAGTCCGGCACTCCGTCCGCGTTAAAATCGCCGGCGGCCAGTGACATAGGTTGGTACGAGCCGGTGGCATAGATTACCGGCGCTTGAAAACTGCCGTCGCCGTTGCCGATCAGTACAGCCACCGAAGCGTAGCCGCTGCCACAGTCGGACCCATTGCAGGGATTGACAACCGCGAGATCGGGTATGCCGTCGCCGTTGAAGTCGGCCGCAACCGATTGAGAAGCTCCTCCGAAGCCCGCGGGATAACTCCGCGCTGCGCTAAGTACAGGGCCGGCGGCGGTCGCGCCGGCCTTGACTGATGCGTTGGTTTGTGCGCGGGGTATTCGTTTCTGGGCCGCAGCGTTTGGTATTACACTTAGGAGGATAAGAAGCAGGGATAATGTTCTAACCAGGTACGGGGCGTGTTTCATCGGATCGCCTCTCGAACAACAATGTAGTTAACTTGCGGGGGCTTTGCAATGCTTTCTCTGGTTAGTAGGGACAAGCCCCGATTCGCCCAACCGCCTTTTTAGGCGGCCTGAGCCGGCTGAAAGCCGGCTGCGGGGCTAAAGCCCCGCGCGGGCTCAAGCCCAATGCCACTTAGTTTTGGGAGGGCCAGAAATAAAACATAATACATGGTTTATGTTTTAAGCATGACCTCTCCCGAATTGATCGATCTCGTTTCATTCG
>Ga0224555_1000994_pt1 | contig 41890 bp, 37 predicted proteins | sample 714S23034metaG_FD_180687 | JGI IMG/M metagenome (GOLD analysis project Ga0224555, IMG submission 180687) | Peat soil microbial communities from Stordalen Mire, Sweden - 717 S2 30-34 | ecosystem: Environmental > Terrestrial > Soil > Wetlands > Peat | place: Sweden: Norrbotten County, Stordalen...
CCCGCCCAGACTCGCCACGCACACGCCGTAGGACGCGGCCGTCACAGACTGCGGATGAATCGAGGCAATCGGATCGTTCTCAAAAACGATGCGGGCCTTGGGAAAATCCACCGCGAGCTTGTCCATGTTGGCCTGCGCCTCCTTGCAATGGGGGCATTGGAAATCGGCGAACTCAACCATCTCCAGGTCCTTGGACGCTGCTCCGCGATACGGACCGGCTGCCTGCTGCTGCAACTGTGCGCGAAAATCGGCAAACGGCTTCTCTCCAAACGCGACAATATCGTCCGCGGCAATGATGTGTTTGCCATCGGGAAGGGCAAAGAACTGGAGCACAGCGGGTTTCTCCTTGCCGGTCTTGTCGCCCACCAGAATGAGCACCTTGCTGATCCCTTCCACCGGCGTCTTGAGAATCGCCTGCACCTGCCAGATGCGGCTATCCTCGTAGCCCCAACTGGCCGTAAGGAAGGCATCGACGGTCTCCTTCGTTGGCGAGGAAGCGGTAAAGTTCTTGGGATCTGGCTTCGGAAATACGGGCGCAGCGGCAGGAGCCGGCGCTGCAAGAGTCGTCGCAGCCGGCGCGGCCGGAACCTGGGTCTGCGCGGACGCCTGCATCAAAGGTAGGGACAATGCAACCAGCACAGCAGTGCCGGCAAAATGAATGGACGGACGAATCAAGCTATTTCTCCTTATTTCGCGGAAATCTTCCTAGACACTAGCTTATACCTCGACTTTGACGGCGATGGGGAATCTGCGGCCCATACCAAAGGACTTGGGAGTCACTTTCAGCACCGGAGCGGCTTGCTGGCGCTTGTACTCGGATCGCTCCACCAGCCGCACCACCTGTTGGACGAGGGGCAATGGAAATCGGTTTGCTTCCGCAATGCGTTCGGGGGTTTCGTAGCGCTCCACGTAGGCCTCCAGAATCGGGTCCAGCACTTCGTAGGGGGGCAGCGAGTCGGTATCCTTCTGGTCCGGCCTCAGCTCCGCCGAGGGGGGCTTTTCCAGGATCGCCCCCGGAATCAGCTCGCGGTCGCGGTTCAGCCAATGGCAAACCGCATACACCCGCGTCTTCACCAGGTCGCCAATCACCGCCAGCGCGCCCACCATATCCCCGTAGAGCGTGCAGTAGCCCACTGCCATCTCCGACTTGTTCCCCGTGGTCAGCACCAGCGCCGAAAACTTGTTCGAAAGCGCCATCAGCAGCGTCCCGCGAATGCGCGACTGGATGTTCTCCTCGGTCGTATCCACCTTCATGCCGGCAAACTGCGGTTCAAGCGCATGAGTAAACTCCCCGAACAGCCCACTGATTCCGATCACCTCAAACCGGATGCCCAGGTTGGCTGCCAGCTTGCGGCTGTCGTCGATCGAACCCTGCGAGGAATACGGGCTGGGCATGCCCACGGCGATCACGTTTTCCGCGCCCAGGGCTTCCGTCGCTATACATGCGACCAGCGCCGAATCGATGCCCCCGCTCAGGCCAACCAGCGCCTTGCGGAAGCCGCACTTGCGCACGTAATCGCGCGTTCCCAGCACCAGCGCGCCGTAGGCGGCCGCGGTATCGTCATCCTCCGGCGCCGGCATCACCGGCGCTGCAAATGGATCCAGCACAATCAAATCCTCTTCGAAGGAGGCGGCTTGCGCAATCAATTCTCCGCGCGCATTCAATGCCAGCGAGGAGCCGTCGAAGATAAGGCTGTCGTTGCCGCCCACCTGGTTCGACATCAGCACCGGCACGCCGTCGCGCCGCGCAATGGCCGCCAGCATCTCGCGCCGCATCGCGCGCTTGGAGTGCCAGAAGGGCGACGAGGACAAATTGATATGCACGTCGGGATGCTGGCGCATCAGCTCTTCCATCGGATCTACCGTGTAGAGCCGGCTCGGCCAGAAGTTCTTGTCGTTCCAGGCATCCTCGCAGATGGTGATGGCCAGCCGCACGCCGTCCAACTCCACCACTTGCTGCGCCCGCGCCGGCGCAAAGTAGCGCTGCTCATCGAAGACATCGTAAAACGGCAGCAACCGCTTGTGCTGCTCCAGCAGTAGACGCCCCCCGTCCAGCAGCACAGCGGCGTTCACGGCTGGCTTGCCGCGGTCGCCGTCAGCCGCAAGCGCCACCCCCGCCAGCACCGCGGTCGATAACCCGCTTGTGGCAGCGGCCAGTTCATCCACAGCCGAGCGGCAGCGGGCAAGAAAGCTCGGTTTTTCAAGGAAGTCGGCGGGAGGGTAGCCGCAGATCGCCAGTTCTGAAAACACGGCAAGCCTGGCGCCCAAAGCAGCGGCGCGGCTGCTGGCAGTAACGATCTTGTCAAGATTTCCGGTAAAGTCTCCGACCGTCGGATCAATCTGGACCAGTGCAATCTTCACACTCTAAGTGTAAAGGCTGAAAGCTGAGAGCTGTCCTCTACGACCCGGTCCCGGCAAAGACCACGCCCACCGTGCGCGCAATAATCTTGAAATCCAGCCAGATGCTCCAGTTGTCGATGTAGGTCACATCCAACGAAACATAACTGGCAAAGGACGGATCCTGGCGCCCTTGCACCTGCCACAGCCCGGTGATTCCCGGCATCACATCGAGCCGGCGCAGGTGGTTGAGCTTGTACTCTTTCACCTCGCTGGCAATCGGCGGGCGCGGACCCACTATGCTCATCTCGCCTCTGAGCACATTAAAAAATTGCGGCAGCTCGTCAAACGAGTACTTGCGCAGAAAGCGGCCTAGCTTGGTGATGCGGGGATCGTTCGAAATCTTGAAGAGCACGCCGTCGCGTTCGTTCATGTGCATCACATCGGCGCGTCGCTCTTCCGCGTCCTCCACCATGGTGCGAAACTTGATGCAGTGAAATACGCGGCCCTTCTTGCCGATGCGCTCCGACTTGTAGAAAGCCGGTCCCGGCGAGTCCATCTTCACCGCAATCGCAATGATCAGCAGGATCGGCGCAAGAAAGATAAGAAAGAGAACAGAGAACAGCAGATCGAAAACGCGCTTGAACAGGAGCCCAAGCTCGGGAACGTGACCGCAGTGCAGCGGGATGGTCGGAAACTGCCCGATGTACTCGATGGGGCTGTTCCAGGCCAGCCCGTTGTACATATCGGGAACGATGCGTAGATCTACGCCATGGATGCGGGCCTGTTCGAGTACATTCTGCACCAGTTCGCGTTCGCACGGCGAGGTGAAGAAAATCTCATCCACAAACAGCGAACGCGCATGCTGAAAAAGAGTCTCAAACGAACCGACCACCTCTCCGGATTCCGCCGTAAAGCGCGGCGTGGTTCCAGGAAAGTCAACGAATCCTTTGAATGTGTAACCCAGATGCCGAATACTCTCCAGGTGATGGCGCAGGGCGTGAGCCTCCGGCCCGGTGCCGACGATCAGCACGTTGCGCGTGCCCACGCCGCGATCGTAACGGTTATAGAGAAAGAGGCGATACACCAGCCTGCGCAGGCCCAGGAAAACTGCTACCAGCCCCAGGGTAATCAACACAATGCTGCGCGGTATGTCTGCGGCATGAACCACGTAAAGTGTGCCGGTAAGCAAGAGGCCGGAAGTGAAACATGCCTGCAGGCTCCGTCTCTGCTCGCCCAATACGCTGGTCAGCTTGGCAGGGACATATAAACTCAGCCGCTTGCTGGCGATGATCAGCGCCATCGTGAATCCGCAAAGCAGTGCCAGCAGAATCCACATCGAGCGGCCATGAATCAGCGTTCCCCGCCAGAAAGCCTCGATCTCTTCAACCGGCCCGGTGTGCAAATCGTACATTGTGGCAATGATCGCGGCCCCCAGGATGGAAACCACATCCAGAACCATCCACAGCTTGACCGTCCCCCGCGTCCCGCGCGGAGTTTCTCCCGACAGGCTCCCCTCCCACTCATGGGAAGAAGCCATTGAAGCTGATAATCTCTGCCAGAACTCAGAAGTCGCCATGTCCTTCTCGCTGACCTCAAATTCTACAAAAAATCATGGGATTGAACAGGGATCGACTCCCCGTGGAAGAAAAAAGAAAGACACTTTTGTTACGAGTTTGCTAAATTCTTGACGAGCGGGTGCACTCTTGAATTTGCTATGCCATTCCCGGCGCAGACTCTCCGGCAGAATGCCCGGAGCCCCAACGGCCTGAATCTTGCCAAGGCGCAATTCTTTCACTCCTGGTTAACTGTTCCTGGGCGTCAAAGTACTCCACGTACTCCACCCTGTTTACAGCCTACTCGGATTGCATCGAACGCGAGCGGCGAATATGGGCCGCCTCTCCCATAAAACCTCTCCCATAAAAGCAGACAGAATTCCCGAATCACGAAACAAAACCAAAACGGAAATCAATGACAATAAAGCGATTCTAGCAAACTCGCTCGCCTTGATTTGCACAAACACGGTCCGGCTGTTCCCCGTTTCTTCGTCGTCCTTGCTTCGTCGCCTTTAACCGCGAAGAAAACCCCTACACCTTTAGCATCCCTCTGAGTACAAGAGAACCGCAAGGAAAATCGTCTACAACTTTGGTACTGGCGTGACTTACCTGTCAAACCGAAGGAACCAGGTAGGAGTCGAGAGTCAGAAATCGTTTGATATTCGGATCGGGGGAGGCCATGAAGCCGCTCAGAGGCCCAAAATAGCTTGCCCGGCCCTGATCGAGGAACAGAACCGTGTCCGCAAGCCGCTCGGCAAAACGCATATCGTGCGTCACCACAATGCTGGTAAATCCAAGCTGCTTTTTGAGCCGCTGGATCAGGTTGCCGAGCCGCCGGGCAATAATCGGGTCAACCATCGTCGTGGGCTCGTCGTAAAGCACCACGTCCGGTTGCGCAGCCAGGGCCCGGGCGATGGCCACGGCACGTTTGCGCCCCGTCGAAAGACTCGCCGGCAACGCATCCGCCACATCTTCCGCGCCCACCATGCCGATCAGGCGTTCCACAATTTGAACCACCTGGTCTTCGGCCAGCCCGCCTCGCTCGCGCAGCGCGAAAGCGACATTCTCGCGCACGCTCATCGAGTCGAACAAGGCGCCGTTTTGGAAGACCATGGTCACGCGCTTGCGGATCGCGTTCATTCCCTCTTCATCGAGACCGGAAATCTCCTGGCCCTCCACGTGAATTGACCCCGCATCCGGCTTGAGAAAGCCCATCAAAAGGCGCAAAGCCACTGATTTGCCCACGCCGCTGCGGCCTAGAATACAGAGCGTTTGACCTCGCCAAACCTGAAAGCTCAAGTCCTCCAGGACAGGCCGGCCGCTGAATGAGATGTTCACATGGCTGAACGAAATGATAGGCTCGCCCGCGGCTTCGACCAACTGTTCCACGCCATGGCCCGCGCCTTCCCCGTTCTCCTGGTCATTCGCTCCCGCGTGCCCCCCGGAAAGAGCTTCAACAAGCGCCTCCGGCAACTCCGGATTGGATGAGGAATCGGTCATCTCGGTAAACCCAGCTTACGCGATGAAGCCCGGAAAATGCTCCTCGGCCCGGCGTAGATCTTCAGCGGAGTTGATGTTTGAAAACCAGCTTGCCGCCGGCAACCCCTCCGGATGGGTAACCTGGCCGCCCTCGGCCAGCAACTCCGCTGAAACCACGTTCACCGTTTGTCCAAGGCCGTTGGCGGCAGCCTGAAAGGCAGAGAAGCACCCGCGCCGACCGGCTTCGAGCTCGGCTTCGAGACCCGGCAACACGGCCCTGTCCAGCACTGCCGGAAATGTCTGAACAAACCCCGCTACAGATGTCAGTGTTATCGCACAGCCGCTCATCCGTGCGTGTTTCAGCAGAAACCGAACCAGCGCCGCAGGCAGCAATGGCAGATCGACTGGCAGAAAGACTGCCCAGCGCGCCACGGTCGACGCCAATGCCGGGCAGATGCCGCCCAAGGGCCCCAATCCCGGCCCGGCATCTTCAACCACCGGAGCATAGGCGCGGAGGTCCGCGCGGGAGCCGGCGATGGAGACACTTAGCCCCGCACCCGTCAGGATTTTCAGCGCATGAACCACCAGCGGCCGCCCGCGAAACGCTAGCGTGGCCTTGTCCGCGCCCATCCGGCTCGAACGTCCCCCGGCCAGCACAAACCCCGCTGCGTCCGGCTCAGGCATCGGCCGGGACCCACACATCGGCCCGTTCTGGCTCAGTCTGCCGCCTCCTCCAGAAAGCGGATCAGCGATTCGATCCCCAACGAGAAGTTCTTAAGATGAAACTTCTCGTTCGGCGCATGCAGGTTGTCGTCGGGCAGGCCAAAGCCCATCATCACGCTGGGCAGCCCCAGATGGCGGTCAAAGTCGCCCACAATGGGAATCGATCCGCCGGAACGGATAAACACCGTGTCCTTGCCCCACACCTCGTGCAGCGCCCGCGTTGCCGCCTGGATGTACCGGTTGTTCACCGGGATCAGGCACGGGTCGCCCGCATGAATCAGCCGCACTTCCACATCCACGCCGTCCGGCGCAATCTTTTCCACGTAGCTCTTATAGAGAGCAAAGGCCTTGGCCGGCGTCATGCCCGGAACCAGCCGCATGGAAACCTTGGCCGTCGCCTTGGCCGGAATCACGGTCTTGGCCCCCGCGCCCGTAAAGCCTCCAGGAATCCCGTGCACATCCACCGTCGGCCGCGCCCAGGTCCGCTCCAGCACGCTGTAGCCCTTCTCGCCCACCAGTTGCTTCGAGCCCACTTCCTTGGTGCGGTATTCTTCCTCGTCGAAGGGCAGGCTCTTCCAGGCGGCAAGCTCTTCGGGGCTGGGCGGGATGATGTCGTCGTAGAAACCGGGGATGAGGATGTGCCCGTTTTCATCCTTCAGCTTGGCTAGAATCTGCGCTAGCGAAACGAAGGAGTTCGGCGCCGCGCCGCCATACATGCCCGAATGCAGATCGCTGCGCGCGCTGCGCACTTCAAGCTCCGTGTAGATCATGCCCCGCAACCCGACGCACAAAGTCGGCAAGCCCGGCGCAAACAGCTCGGTGTCGGAAACCAGCGCGAAGTCAGCCTTCAGCTCCGGCGGCTTGGAGGCGACATATTTCGCAATGGCCTCGCCGCCCACTTCTTCTTCGCCCTCCAGCAGCACGCGCACATTCAAGGGCAGCTTGCCGGTCGCAGCCAGCAACGACTCCAGCGCCTTGACCTGCGCCACCACCTGGCCCTTGTCGTCCACGGCCCCGCGGGCATAGATATTGCCATCGCGCACCGTGGGTTCAAAGGGCGGCGAGAGCCACTCGTCCAGCGGATCGGGCGGCTGCACATCGTAGTGCCCATACACCAGCACGGTTGGCTTGCCCTCGGCATGAAGCCAGTCCGCATAGACCAGCGGGTTGCCCGGGTTCTCGATCAGCCGCACATTCTCCATGCCAATGCGTTTCAGTTCCGCCGCCAGCACCTCGGCGGCATGACGGCAATCGCCCTTGTTCTCGGGCAGTGTCGAAATCGACGGAATGCGCAGCAGCGCCTTCAACTCATCGAGAAAACGAGGATGGTTCTTTCGTGCAAATTCAACCGCGGGCGAAGACATAGGAAAGCTCCCTTCCAAATCGGACAGAAGAGAGTATAGACCGCGAAGGCGCCTCGCCGCTTGCATGGCAGCCGCTTCAATGCGCGACGGCTAGTACCGGCCCACTCCGGGATCGACCTCCGCCGACCAGGCGTCGATGCCGCCGCGCAACGACTGCGCCTGCTCGAAGCCCTGATTGCGCAGCCACACCGTGACATTCATCGACCGGATGCCGTGGTGACAGACCACCACCAGCCGTTCCTCCGGATCCAGCTCCTGGTGAGCGCGCGCAGGCACTTCGCCCATGGGCATCTCCAGGCAGCCCTCGATGCGCGCCGTCGCCAGCTCCCACGGCTCGCGCACGTCGATCAGTCGTGCACCCTTTTCTTTTAGCAGCGCCGCCGCATCGGCCGCGGAAATCTCGTAGTCCAGCATGAATCCAGTTTAGAGCCTTCCTGCCAGCGCCGGCGGCGTCCCAGCCACCGGCGCGGGCATAGAAGGTCTATTTCGCCGCCGGCTCCAATCCGCGATCTTTCAACATCGGCCCAATACCCGGCTCCGCGCCCATCCACGCCGCATACGCCTTGGCCAGGTCTTCCGTGTTGCCGCGCGACAGAATCATCTGCCGGAAGCGATCGCCGTTGGCCCGCGTCAATCCGCCGTGATCTTCAAACCACTGGAACGCGTCGTCGTCCAGCATCTCGCACCACAGATAGGCGTAGTAGCCGGCCTGATAGCCGTTGCCCCAGATGTGCATGAAGTAGCTCGACCGGTAACGCGGCGGAACCGTGCTGAGAGCCAGGTGCGTTTTGCTCAGCGCGGCCGTTTCAAACGTGTCGGGATTCTCGATCGGCGCATCGGCTGGAAGCGTGTGCCACTGCATATCGAGCTCCGCCGCGGCCAGCAACTCCGTGAGCATGTATCCCTGGTTGAAGGTCTCCGCCTTCTTGATCTTCGCGGCCAGTTCCGCGGGCATGGGCGCGCCGGTCTTGTAGTGCTTGGCAAAATTGTTGAACACCGCCGGATAGCTGGCCCAATGCTCGTTGAACTGCGACGGAAACTCGACAAAATCGCGCGGCACCGCGGTTCCGGAGAGGCTTGGATACGTGGTGTCGGCAAACATCCCATGCAAACCGTGGCCGAATTCGTGAAACATCGTAGTCACATCGGAGAAGCTGAGCAGCGCCGGCTCTCCGGCTACGGGCTTGGCGAAGTTGGCGACGTTGTAAACCACCGGCAGCGTGCCCAGCAGTGTGGACTGGCCAACAAAGACGTCCATCCACGCTCCGCCGTTCTTGTTGTCGCGCTTGAAGTAGTCGCAGTACCACAGCGCCAGCGGCTTGCCATCCGCGTCGAACACCTCGTACACCTGCACATCGGGGTCGTAGACGGGAATGTCGGTGCGCTGCTTGAAGGTGATGCCGTAAAGCATTTGCGCCGCGTAGAACACGCCGTTGTGCAGCACGTTGTTCAGTTCGAAGTAGGGCTTGATCTCGGACTCGTCCAGATCGTATTTCGCTTTGCGCACCTGCTCGGAATAAAAGTCCCAGTCCCACGGTTCCAGCTTGAATCCGCCCTTCTGCGCGTCGATCAAAGCCTGGATGTCCTTGCCCTCGCCCTCAGCCTTGGCGGTTGAGGCCGGCACCAGTGCGTCCATGAATTTCAGCGCCGCCTCCGGTGTCTTGGCCATCTGGTCTGTCAGCCTCCAGGCCGCGTAATTCGGGAAGCCGAGCAGCTTGGCTTTCTGCGCGCGCAACTGTGCCAGGCGGGCAATGGTAGCCCGAGTATCGTTGTCGCCGCCACGCTCGGCCCGATCCCATGAATTCTTGAAAATCGCTTGACGCGTATCGCGATTGGCAAGCGATTGCAGGTCCGGCTGCTGGGTCGTGTTCTGCATCGGCAACACGTAGCCCTCCACCTTGCGGCCCTTGGCCGCATCGGCAGCGGCGGCCACTTCCGCATCGGTCAATCCCGCCAGCGCGGACTTGTCTTTGCTCACAAAGGCAGCGTCCTTGGTAGCCGCCAGCAGCTTGGAGATGAACGCCGTGGTCAGATTCGCTTCTTCTTCATTTAGCTTCTTTAGCTGCGCCTTGTCGGCATCGGAGAGATTGGCGCCGGCCAGCACAAACTGCTGGTAGTCGTACTCCACCAGGCGCAGCGACTCGGCATCCAGATTCAGCGAGTGGCGCTTTTCGTAAATATCCGACACGCGCTTGAACAGCTTCGCGTTCAGGTAGATTCCATCCTGTAGCGCGGCCAGCTTCGGCGCCACTTCATCCTGAACCTTTTGCAGCACCGGGTTGATGTTCGCGGCGGTTACTCCGTTGAAGACGTCCATCACGCGAGTAGCCAGTTGCCCGCTCTTTTCCATGGCCACGATGGTGTTCTCGAAGGTCGGCTCCGCGGGATTGTCGGCGATGACGCGAATCTCTTCGAGATTCTGCGCAATGCCTGCCTCGATCGCCGGCTGATAGTCGCTGTCCTTGATCTTGTCGAAGGGCGGCGCATGAAAGGGCAGCGTGCTTTCCGCATAGAAAGGATTGGACGGGCCAAAGGGCGCCTTCGCGGTTTGCGCGGCCTGCGCATTGCCCGCGCCCGGTGTCAGCGCAATCGCGCCTGCGGTAATCAAAGTGGAGATTTGCGACAAAAGAAACCTCGTCTTGTATTGGTCGATTCTAGTCATGATTGCGTAAACTCCCTGCATCCGCCGACCATTGTATTCCTGTGCGCAGCCTGAAGACTGTGCGTCAGACTGCCTCTGTGACTTGCCGCAATGGCTCCGGGATCGATTGATCCTCTCGCGACGGGCCGGCACAGTAGTCTTAAAGAGATGCCCCCGATCCTCAACGCCCAGTCCGTAACCAAGCAATTCGGCGCCACACCCCTGTTTCGCGACATTTCGCTCACCGTGGAAGACGGCGACCGCATCGGCCTCATCGGCCCCAACGGCGCAGGAAAGTCCACGCTGCTGGCTCTCTTGGCCGGACTGGTCGAGCCCGACTCCGGCGAACTCGCCGTCCGCAAGCGTGCCCGCGCCGCCTATGTACCGCAGGACTCGCGTTTTGCCGCCGGCCTCACCATCCGCAATGTGCTCGAAAACGCCCTGACCTCTGCGCACGTGAATGAAGCCGAGCGCGAAGGCCGTCTGCGCGAGTTGGCCGGCCGCGCGGGCTTTGCCGATCTCAACGCCCAGGCCGCTTCTCTCTCCGGCGGATGGCGCAAGCGGCTCGCCATCATTGAAGCCCTGGTCGGCGATCCCGACGTGATGCTCCTCGACGAGCCCACAAACCACCTCGACCTGGCAGGCATTGAATGGCTCGAAGAGCTGCTTGCCTCCTCCTCTTTCGCTGCCGTCACCGTGAGCCACGATCGCTACTTTCTGGAAAGCACATCGAGCCAGATCGTCGAGCTGAATCGCATCTTTGCCGACGGGCTCTTCCGCGTGAAGGGCACGTTCAGCCGCTTCCTCGAAGAGAAGCAGGCGTATCTCGAATCGCAAAGCCGCCAGCAGGAGAGCCTGCGCAATCGCGTGCGCACCGAGATCGAATGGCTGCGCCGCGGCCCCAAAGCCCGCACCACAAAATCCAAGGCGCGCATCGACACCGCCAACGCCATGATCGGCCAACTGGCCACGATGGACGCGCGCACCGTGGTCAACTCGGCCGGAATTGACTTTGAAGCCAGCATGCGCAAGACCAAGCGCCTGGTCGAATTCGACAACGTGGCCTGCGACGTCCCGGCTGGCGATGACGGTTCAACAGAAACTCGTCCAAAAAGTAAAAACAGCCCACGGTTGTTCACGGGTCTCAATTTCATTCTCACCGCCGGAATGAAAGTCGGCCTCGTCGGCCCCAACGGCAGCGGCAAAACCACGCTGCTGCGTCTGCTGCGCGGAGAACTCGAGCCCGCCGAAGGCTCCATCCGCCGCGCCGAAGCGCTGCGCCTGGTCTACTTCAGCCAGATGCGCGAGCTCGACGAAAACCTGACCCTCCGCCGCGCTCTCGCCCCTGAAGGCGACGGCCTCACCTACCAGGGCCGCACCGTTCACGTCGCCAGTTGGGCCGCGCGCTTTCTGTTCACCAGCGAGCAGCTCAATCAGCCCGTCCGCAATCTCTCCGGCGGCGAGCGGGCGCGCGTCCTCATCGCCAAGTTGATGCTCGAGCCCGCCGACGTTCTCCTCCTCGACGAGCCCACCAACGACCTCGACATTCCCACGCTCGAAATCCTGGAAGAAAATCTCCTCGACTTTCCCGGCGCGCTGGTCCTGGTCACCCACGACCGCTATCTGCTCAACCGCGTTGCCTCCACCGTGCTGGGCCTCGATGGCCGCGGCCACACCGGCCGCTTCGCCGACTTCGCGCAGTGGGAAGACTGGATCGCCCAGCAGGACGACGCCGAAGCAGACAAACCCAGCCGGCGTTCCGACGGCTCGAGCCCCGCGCAGCGCACAGCCGAAGCTTCGCCCGCAGCGAGCGCAAAAAAGAAACTCTCCTACCTCGAAGCCCGCGAGTTCGCTGCGATTGAAGAGCATGTTGAAGCCTCCGACCAGCGCCTCGCCGCCGCCCGCACCCGCGTCGAAGACCCCGCCATCGCCTCCGACGCCACCGCACTCCAAGAGGCGCTCGCCGAACTCGATGCCTCGCAAGACGAAAACGACACCCTCTACGCCCGCTGGGCCGAACTCACTGAAAAAACCGGCCATCCCACCCTGGGCGCATAGCCCTGACCCGCGCAGGTGCATAGAATAGATAAGTCGGCACGTTCGCACTTCGACAAGCCGTCCCGTTGTTCGCGTAACTTGAAGAAAAGCCTATGCACAACGCCGTAAAGGTCCTGATTGCCGAAGACGAGCCCAACGCACTGATGGGCCTGGCCGAGCTGATCTCCGGCTGGGGATACCGCACCGAGACCGCGCGCGACGGCCTTGAGGCTTGGGAAAAGGTTCAGGCCTGGGACCCGGCCATTGTAGTCACCGACCTCAAAATGCCCCGCCTCGACGGCATAGGCCTGCTCACCAAGCTTGGCGAAGAGGGCGCCGGCCTCAGCTCCAACCTGGCCGTCATTGTCCTCACCGCCATGGGCTCCATTCAACTGGCCGTTGAAGCCATGAAGCTGGGTGCCTACGACTTTTTGCAAAAGCCGGTCGATGCCACGCGCCTGCGCACCATCCTGGCCAACGCAACGCGCCAGCGCGCAACGGAAATCGAGCTGGAAGTGGCTCGCCGCCGCCTGCGCGAGAGCGGTGTCCTCGGCACCATGGTTGGCAACTCAAAGGCCATGCGCGAGATCTTCGGACTCATCGAGCAGATCGCGCCCTCCAACGTCCACGTGCTCATCACTGGCGAAAGCGGCACGGGCAAAGAGCTTGTGGCGCGCACCCTGCACGACCTGAGCCCTCGCAAGGCAAAGCCTTTTGTCGGCGTCAACTGCGCCGCTATTCCTGAAACCTTGATCGAGAGCGAGATCTTCGGCCACGAAAAAGGTGCATTCACCGGCGCGGCCGAACGGCGCGCCGGCTGCTTCGAACTGGCTGCCGGCGGTACTCTGCTCCTGGACGAAATCGGCGAGATGCCCTCCGGTACTCAGGCAAAATTGCTCCGCGTCCTCGAAGAACGGAAGCTCCGCCGCCTGGGCGCCCGCAACGAGCAGGATGTGGACGTAAGAGTGCTGGCCGCCACCAACCGCGACCCCAACACCGCGGTTGCCGAGGGCCACCTGCGCGCCGATCTCTTCTACCGCCTCAACGTCTTCAACATCCACATGCCGCCGCTCCGCGATCACATGGAAGACCTGCCCGCCATGGCCGAAGCCATGCTCGGCCAGATGAATCAGAAACACAATCGCCGCGTCTCCGGCGTGGCCCCGTCCATGCTGGACCGCATGATGGCCTATAACTGGCCCGGCAACGCGCGCGAACTGCGCAACACCATTGAACGCGCGGTGATTCTCTGTCCCGACGGCGCGCCGCTCGATGTCGGTCACCTGCCTCCCGGCTTTGCCAAGCAGCAGCCGCAGACCTATCATGCCTTCGACGCCGGCATGGTTCCGGTACACGTGGGCACCACGGTGGATGAGGCCGAGCGCCTGCTGATTCTACGCACCCTCGAAGCCACCGGCCAAAACAAGACCCGCGCCGCTGAAATCCTGGGCGTCAGTCTCAAGACCCTGCACAACAAACTCAAAGAGTACAGCCGCACCCGCCAGGACACGGTTGCCTGAGCCATGCGCCTCAAGACCCAACTCGTTCTGGCCATCACGACGCTGGTGTTCATCATCGCAGCGGCCGTTTCGCTGGTCTATGCGAGCCAGTTGCTGCAGGCAGCCGTGCAGCAGTCTTACGACACCAATCACATGGTGGCCGAACAGATCCGGTTTGCCTTGCAAAATGCACTGGAAACCGGGCTCAGGGACCAAACCGTCAATCCCAACGACCCCGGCCAGTTGCGCGCCCTGATGACCGAGGCCGTGCGCGACAATGCCGAGTTGCAGGCCGTCGTCCAGTCAGTCAATCGCTACTCGCTCACCGTCTACGACATCAACATCGGCGACAGCCATTCCATCACCCTGCTCAGCACCAATCCTGAAAACGAAGACAAGCCGCTGCCCGTCCGGCCCGACTACTCGCAGCTTCTCAATGCCACTTCCATTCAGTTGGTGCCCAAAGTCTTCGGCCCGCCCATGGTCTATGACGTGGTGGCGCCTCTCAACAACAACGGCGCGCCCTTCGCCACCGTGCACGTGGGCGTGCGGACCACACTGCTGCTGGCCTTCTATGCGCCATGGCGCAGCGAAGCGCTCACATTGATGGTGATTGCGCTCCTTGCGGCTTTGATTGCGGCTTTCCTGCTCAGCAACCTCGCCCTGCAGCCAATGGAAAGAATCAGCCTCCAGCTTGACCGCTACGCCGCGGCCGGCGAAACGCCAAACCAACCGAAAGCCGCGCCCCGGCAGGATACGGCCGCCCAGGTTTCCACAAAGATCGAGCGCATCGGCCAGCGCATGCGTAATGTGGAGGAGGTCTTCTCCGCGTTGACTGAAAATCTCGACCAGATTCTCGGCAACCTTCAGGACGGCATCCTGCTCTTCACCGGCGATGGGCGCGCCGTCCTCGTGTCTGAGGCGGCGCGGCGCTTCCTTGAAATTCCGCGCGAGAACATTCTCGGCCTTCACGCTCACGATGTCTTCGATCCCTCCACAGCCCTGGGCCGCGTTCTCAGCGAAGCGTTCGATGCCGGCGCCACTCTCAACAAGGAGGAGATTCGTACTGAAACCGGACGCCGCATTCAAGCCTCGCTGGAGTTTATCCACGACGAAGACACCCAACAGGGCCTGGGCGCGCTGGTCGTGCTGCACGATCTGGAATCCGCTGAAGCCATCGAGTCCGAGCTTGAGCTCTCACGGCGCATGGCTGCCATCGGCAGACTCACCTCCGGCGTCGGCCACGAAGTCAAGAACCCCATTAACGCAATCGTCGTTCACCTTGAGTTGCTCAAAACCAAGCTCGGCGACTCCAATGGCCCCGCGGCGCGGCACCTCAAGGTCATCGACACTGAAATACATCGCCTCGACCGTGTCGTCCAAATGCTTGTGGATTTCTCGCGCCCCGTCGAACTCGATCTCCGCGAACAGGACCTGCGCAAGGTCGTCGGCGACGTCCTCTCCCTGGCCACGGTGGAACTGTCTACCCGCAACGTCACGCTGATCAGCCACATGCCTTCCGTTCCTTTGGTGGCCAATGTTGATGCCGATCTGCTCAAACAGGCGGTCCTCAACGTGATTCTGAACGGCGCCCAGTCCATGCCCGATGGCGGCAAACTCGAAGTGATTCTGGAGGAAGATAGAAGAGCTGGAGTGCTCCGCATCTCCGATGAAGGCTCCGGCATTCCCGACGAAATTCGGGAGAAGATCTTCGACTTATACTTCACCACCAAAAGCGATGGCAGCGGCATTGGGCTGGCCATGACTTATCGCATTCTCCAGTTACACCACGGCAGCATCGAAGTACAATCGAAGACAGGCCGTGGCTCGGAGTTCCTCTTGCGAATTCCACTCACCTCCGCGGACTGGGGACGCCGGCATCTTCAGCCAGCGAGTGCTGAAACCGAGAAGGGGTTTGCAGGATGAAGTTACCTGCCAGGATCGTCGCGTGGGTTCTGCCGTTGCTTCTTTCAGGATGTTTCCTGCAAAAAAAGCCCAAAACCCCTCCGCCTGCGCTTGCGCCCAAACTCGAAGACTCGACTGCGCCGCCGCCCACACAACTGCTTCCGCCCGCGGTCACCATCCCCCCCGCGCCCACTGTCAACGCCACCAACCTGCCCGAGCAGACGCCGAACCCGCCGGTTAAGCACAGAAAGCCGCCGGCTTCCGACGCCGACGCCCAGCAAGCCGCCGCCGCCCCTGAAGTCAGTGCGATCGGCCAGCTCTCGTCCGGCGATCCCGCCGAACTTCGCCGCCAGACTCAGGGCTCCATCGCTGCCACCGAGCGCGGCTTGAACGGAATCAACCGCAGACTGAACGACCAGGAGCAGAAGACCGCGGAACACATCCGCGAGTTCATCAAGCAGGCCAAAGCAGCTTTGGCCTCCGGCGACATAGACGGCGCCAGCACCCTGGCCGCCAAAGCCAAAGTCCTGCTCACCGAACTCCAGCCCTAACCAGGCGCGCCTGGCAACTCATCGCCATTAATCTTGGGTGCCCCAGGTCTCGTCATTGAGACCTGGAAGACCACACACCGCCTACGGGTTTTTTCTGATCCCTGTTCCCTGTTCCCTGATCCCTGTTCCCTGCTCTTCTACCGCTCTCCCCAGCTCAGCTTGCTGCGCAGCGCCTCAAAGAACCCGCCCTCGCTCAGCCGCACCAGTTTCACGGCGTAGCTGGACTTGTGGCAGCGCAGCTCGTCGCCGCGCAGCAACTCCACAGCCTGCTGGCCGTCCACGGTCAGCAGCGCCAGGTCCGGAATCCCTTCCACTCTCACCGTGAGCCGCGCGTCGCCACGCACCACGATCGGCCGCAGCGTCAAAAGATGGGGGCAGATGGGCGTCACCACCATCGCATCCACATCCGGGGTCAGGATCGGGCCATTGGCCGCCAGCGTGTAAGCGGTCGAGCCGGTAGGTGTGGACACAATCACGCCGTCGGCGCGAAAGCTGGCCACGCTCTTGCCATCCAGTTCCACGGCGAACTCGCCCATGCGCGCAATATCGCCCTTGGACACCACAATTTCGTTCAGCGCCTCGTAGCTCGAGCGCTGGGCGCCCCCGCGCCACAATTCAGCGTGCAGCATGGCCCGCTCGTCGAGATCGTGGCAGCCGGCGCACCAGCTCTCCAGCGTCGAATACAGGTCCGCCAGCCGAACCTCGGTGAGGAACCCAAGGTAGCCCAGGTTGACGCTCAAAATCGGCGTGTTTGTGGAAGCAAACACGCGCGCCGCGGCCAGCAGCGTCCCATCCCCGCCCAGAACGATCACCAGTTCCGGTTTCCAGGCCGGCATCTCGGCGCGATCTGCCGCCGGCGCAGCATCGGTATACGCGCCGCCCTCGCGGTCCAGCATTGGATCGAACCCATGCTGGCGCAGCCACGCGATCAAATCCGGCAGAAGCCGGCTGAGCTCGTCCTTATTCGGTTTCGAGACGATCGCGACGCGAACCATGGGGTCAAGTGTAACGGATTCGGGCTTCGCGGCGGGATGCGGGACTGGATTCAGGCTTTGCCGCACCGCGCATAGAGCAGAAATTCCTTGTTCCCCTCCGCTCCCGTGATCGGCGAGGGAATCGTCTCCACCACTTCCCACCCCAGCAACCGCACGCACTCGGCGACCTTGTCGACCGCCAACTGGTGCGCCGCCGGATCGCGGACGATGCCTCCTTTGCCGACGTGCCCGCGCCCGGCTTCAAACTGCGGCTTTACCAGAACAACAGCTTCGGCAAGCGAGGGCGCCGCCGCCAGCACCGGCCCCAGCAGCAGAGTCGCCGAGATAAACGAAACATCCATCACCAGCAGCGTCAGTTCCGGACTTCCCTGGGCGGGAGTTCCTGCGGCGAGCGAACCGGGCTCAAGAAACCGTGCATTCGTCCGTTCCATCAGCCGCACGCGCGCATCGTTGCGCAGCTTCATGGCGATCTGTCCAAAGCCGGTATCGACGGCCGTCACCCGTGCCGCGCCATGTTGCAGCAGGCAATCCGTAAAACCGCCGGTGGATGCGCCCACATCCAGGCAGGCCCTGCCTTCAACTGCAATCTGCCAGTGCTCCAGCGCCGCCGCCAGCTTGAGCCCGCCCCGGCTCACGTAGGGGGGATCGTCGCCCAGCAGCCGCACTGGCGCGTCCCCAGCCACTGTCGCGCCCGGCTTATCGATCTTCTGCTCGCTCACCAGCACCCGCCCGGCAAGGATGTAAGCCCGCGCCCGCTCGCGGCTGGGAGCCAGACCGCGCTCCACCAGCAGTAGATCCACGCGTGTTTTGGCTCCAGGGGTCATGGTCGCCGCAAACTCCTTGCTTAAACCGGACAAAAGGCCATTCCCGCTGCCGGAAATGACCCTTTGGCTTTTTTTTGCGTTGCGGAATTTCCGGCTGCGCTCTACGGGATTGCCCGGCAGGCTTCTAACAGCGTCTGCGTGCCCGTAGGCGCGGGTGTCGGGTTGCCCGGCGTGGGCGGCAAATTGCAAGGCTGGCCATACCCGGGAGTCCGGCTGACCATGTTGCTGTTGCCGGCGGAACCATTCTGCGTACTCACGCGCACGTCCACCACGTTGCCCTCGGTAAGAATCGTAGTGTCCACCAGGTCGGTCAAAGTGGCGAGAATCGTGAGGTAAGGGCTGTCGGGCGAAGCGGCATAGACTTTGCCGTAAAGAGAGTTCTGCGTCGACACCACCGTCCGCGGATGGCCGACCACCGTCAGCGTCTTTTCCACGCTATGGCTGGCCAGAACGGCGATCGTCACCGTCCCATCGCTCTGATTGGCGGTATACGCGCGGCTGCCATCGGCAAGAACGGTCACGCTGGCCGGATACTTGCCCACCGGAATTGTGTAGGTGGTTCCGAAGGTCGGGCCATCGTTGCCGTATTCGTCCAGGCCAACATCGACGACGCTGATCGTTCCACCGTCGTAATTGGCCACCACCAGTTGGCTCGTCGCCGAATTGTACTCGGCATAGACAGGTCCGGCGATTGTGCCCATACCGGTGGTTCCGTTGGGCGGCGTGATGCCTGTAGCCGTGACTGCGGCCGTAGAAAGCGGCAGAGTGGGATGGCACGTAACAGTCTGGCCGCTTAGATTCAGATATGGTGTGCACTGGTCCAGGGTGTTGTTCTGAGCATTGATCACCGTAATCGTGTCGTCGCCCCGGTTCATCACAAACAGACGCCTTTGATCGGGACTTGCCACGGCGAAGACGGGGCATTTGCCCAGGGCAATAGGCGTGTCGGCCGTATAGGTGGAAAGTTCTATTGGGGTTGCCAGTCCGGTTGGTTCGGCGGTCGGCGTCGTGTTGCACGTCACCCCGGTTGGGTCGATGAAGTTCTGGCTGATGACGTATTCGCGCTGTCCTGTAGAGTTGGGTGCTCCGGCGACAGTCACCGGCGTCGGAGCAACCGAAATGGCCTGCTTGAAATCCTGAGGAGACCCCTGGAACAAGTCGACAACGTTCCCATTGAGATCGGCTGCCCAGAGTCCCGCCGCCGGCCCCATCAGGTTGACGATATTCGCGGTGGAAGACAGCGTCGAGTAATGGATATCCTTGGCCTGCAGAGAGGTTGTAATTCCGAAGTTGGCCAGGGTGCCATCGCTGTCTACTGTGTAACCGTTGTAGCCCCCTGAATCCATGACAAACGAACGCGGCCCGGGGCCGATCGGCACTATCGTCATGACCGTATCGCCGGAATAATCGACGATGGTTAGAATGCCCGCGGAAGTGGGCGATGGCGACGAAACCACCACCGCGTAAGACGTAACCTGCGCGGCTGGACCACTGGGATTCACCGGCGTAACTACCGGCCGGTATGAGTTGCCGCAACCGGCAATTAGAGCCACAGCCACAAGGGCCGCGCCCGCCTGAACCAAACGCACGCGCGCCCGGCCTGAATTCATGGGAAAAAGCCTCATTCAGATCTTTCCTGCTTACTTCGTGATTGTAAATCAGGGAGCCGGGACAACAGCATCCTCCACCTCCCTTGGACGCCACGCCAGCCGCACAAGTTAGCTCCCCTTTTGAAGGAAAGCCCCGGCTGTTTTTGCCGCGGGGCCTTCTCTTAGTCCAATCAATGCGCGGAGACCTCCAGAATCTCGCTATCCGGCACGTTCCAGGCAGCCGCTCCCTCGTGGGTGAGCCGGTGTCCTGCTTCATCCCAATGCAGCCGGGTCACCGAGCCTGCTCCCTTCTCGTAGGCGTAGGTCCGGCCGTCGTCTGAAAACAACGTGAAGCTGGCGTCCGCTCCGGGATAGACGCGGATCTTCTCGATCGTCTGCGCCTGATGCGTACTCTCGACCGGGCTGCCGAGCGGAACAATCGAACCGGCCCGCACGAACAGCGGGATCGTGTCGATCGGCGCAGGCACTGAGATGGTCTGCCCGCCCGGCACGCGCTCGGCTGTCCAGAAGTTGTACCAGTCGGCTCCGGCGGGAAGATAGACCGCGCGGCTGGTGGCTCCCTGCTCCGTTACCGGCGCCACCAGAAAGGCCGGCCCGAACATGTACTCGTCGCCGATCTGGGCTACCTTCGGATCGTTGGGAAAATCCAGCGGCAAGGCGCGCATGATGGGCGCGCCCGTCTGCCAATTTCGGTATCCGAGCGAATAGATGTACGGCATCAGCTCGTAGCGCAGGCGCAGGTACTTCTCCAGAATCGGCTCGGCCGCCCTGCCATACGACCAGACCTCATTCGCCGGCCGGCTGCCATGGGTGCGGAAGATGGGCAGGAACGTGGCGTACTGGAACCAGCGCGTGTAGAGCTCCGGGTAATCGTCGTAGCCGCCCACGGTGGCGCGCGCGTCTGAAGGGTCCAGCAGCGGCTTGTGCGCGGGGTGATGCACGGCTGGCAAATATTGCCACCCGCCCGTGTCGTTGGACCAGTACGGTATCCCCGAAGCGGTCACATCGAGGCCGGTGGGAATCTGCCTCCTGAGCGTGTCCCAGGTGGGATAGATGTCGGACGACCAGACGATGGTTCCGTTGCGCTGTATGCCAGTGTATGCGTCGCGGGAGAGGATCAGCGCTCGCCGGTCTGGATCGTCTCTGCGAAATCCGTCGTAGAGCGCGCCCGCGTGGAAGAGCGGGTAAACGTTGAAATACTGCGTCCCCGGCCCGATGTGGAAGTAGGCTCCGTTGGGAGGCAGGTCGGGCTCGGTCTCGTCGGCCCACAGCGAGTCAAAGCCTTTGCTCAGAATATTGTCGTGGATCGTCTTCCAATACCACCGGGCCGCATCGGGATTGGTGGTGTCGATGTCGGAACCGGCGCGGTCGTAGGGCAGCCCATCGGTCGGCGTCCCATCCGCCAGATCGATAAACCATCCCTTTCTGCGCAGCTCGGCGTAGAAACTGACGTCCGGCACAAAGCGCGGCCACACGCTGATCATGGTTTCGAAGCCCATGTCGTGGAGCTGCTTATTCATCGCCGCCGGGTCGGGCCAGTACTTTGGGTCGAAATCCATCTGCCCCATCTTCGTGTAATAGAACCAGTCCACCACCAGCACATCGGCGGGCAAATGGCGATCGCGATACCCTTTTGCAACCGCAAGCAGCTCATCCTGGCTCGCGTAACGCTGTTTGCACTGAATGTAGCCGTAGGCGGCCTTGGGCAGCAGCGGCGCGGGGCCTGTCAGCAGACGGTAGCCCGCGTAGATCTCATCCGCCGTATTGCCGGCAATCACGAAGAACGAGACCCGGTTTCCTACCTCTGAACTCCAGCGCGTCTGTTCATTGAAACCCGGCTCGATGGTCGTCTTCGAGGGGTTGTCCCAAAGCAGTCCATAGCCCTTGTTTGTCACCAGGAAGGGCACGCAGAAGCTGGGGCCCGCCGTGGCCAGGTAATCGGCCCAGCAGCGCACCGCGTGGCCGCGATGATCGAGAAAGCCCTCCTGGTCCTGCCCCAGGCCGTAGTAGTGTTCGTCGTCCGGCGAAGCGAATGTCGCGCCGACCGTGAAGAACTCCGCATCGCCGGGACGCCGGTCCGCCGCAAGGCCGGCTGTGCCTTCCTTCTGGTTGGGCACGTCCTGCGACCAGCCAGTCAGTTCCAGCAGCTTCTTGCCGTCGGCGGTGCGGAATGTAATATGTGCCCCCGGCGTCGACCCGTTGAAATACTTGCCGATGTCCACCTGCGTCTGCACCGGAGGCGTGGTGCTGGGTTGTGGCCGGTCCACGGTAACCACCATGCCTGCCGACTGGTAAGTGTCGGCCTTCTCATTCCTGCTCCCGCTCCAGCCCGATGCGGCGGGCGAAGCCGCAATTCCGTATCCCGGCGCCGCCTGCGCAGGCTCGCGCGTCAGGCTCAGCGTTACCCGTAGAATGTTCGGCGCATAAGGCTCAAGCACAATGGTCTGGCCCTGGCGATCGAGCTTAAGCCCCCGGCTGGCCTCCTGCGCCCGGCAAGAGGCAGTTGACAGAACAGCTCCAACAATCAAAGCAAGCGCAAATGAAGACTGACGCATGGAGCACCCCTTCAGCAGCGCAAGACCATAAGCGAAGGCCGCTGCAGTCGAGTCTAACCCGATGCACCGAAGCGACTCCAATCTCAACAAAGTCCTCTCTGTTCCCTGTTCCCTGTTCCCTGTCCACTGTTCCCTGTGCACTGTTCACTGTCCTCTGTTCTACGATGAGACGTGGCTCAATCGAAGTTGGAATGGCAATCGAAGCTGATACTGCTGCTCGTGCTCCCCTTTGCGGGCGCCGATCTGGTGCTGGAAATACACTGGTGGGCGCTACAGGCGACCCCGGTAGCCGTCTGGACCGTAGGTCTGAGCGTTCTTCTGGGCCTGGTGACCTGGAAGCTGCATGCGGCTGCGCCGTGGGGAGCCTTCGCCGGCGCCGCCATCACCGCATGCCTCATGTTCTCCACCGTCACCTTTCCCTATCAGCCCTGGCACACGGCCCTGATGCCGGTGCTGGCGGTCGCGGTGTTGGCCTTTGTCTCCACCTTGCTGGGCCGGGCGAAAAAGGAGCGGCTCGGCACGGCGGAGAGCCGGCGCGGACGATCCGCCTCCCAGGTGGCAGCCAACCTCGGCGTGGCAGCCATCGCATCCAGTGCAGTCGTGCAGTCCTGGTCCATCGACTCCCGTTGGTTCGCGCAAACCACCCTCTCACCGGCGTTGCTCTTCGCCATGGCGCTGGCGGCGCTGGCTGAGGCCGCCGCGGACACGGCTTCATCGGAGGTTGGACAAGTCTTCGGCGGACTCCCGCGCATGATTACCACCCTGCGCCAGGTGAAGCCGGGCAGGAACGGCGCAATCAGCCTGGCCGGCACGCTGGCCGGAGTGATTGCCGCGGGCCTTGTCGCCGCAGCCGGAACCCTGGCGCTCGGAGGCGGCCGCATCATGTTCGCCATCGGTTGCGCCGGCGGCATCTTCGGCCTGCTCTTCGACAGCTTGCTCGGAGCCACTCTCGAAGAACGCGGCTGGCTGAACAACGACGCGGTAAATTTTCTGTCGACGATAAGCGCAGCGGGGTTTGCAGTTGGCTTGCTCGTGCTTTTCCCTCGATTCTTGGGAGGGTGAGTTGATGGCATCCAAACGAACCGTCAATGTGGGCTGCCGTTTTCGCATCCTCGCTATAGAATGAATACATGTATTCAAGAGGAGCTTAACCCATGCCAACTTCGATCAGGCTTTCGCCGGAACTCTCCAGCAGACTCGATCGCCTTGCCGCCAAGACCGCGCGGACTAAGGCCTTCTACCTTCGCCAAATCATCGAGACCGGCCTCACCGAGATGGAAAACTATTACCTGGCTGCGGACACCCTCAAGCGGGTCCGCAAGGGACAGGAGAAGGTTCACTCCGCCGCCAGGGTAAGGAAAGACCTTGGCCTGGACGATTGAGTACGCCGAAACCGCAATCAAGCAGCTTCGCAAACTCGACAAGCCTGTAGCGCTCCGTATTGTCGATTTTATGGACGAACGGATCGCTGTGAGCAACGATCCGCGCGGACTGGGCAAGGCTTTGACCGGGCCGCTGGGCGATCTCTGGTGCTACCGCGTGGGCGATTACAGGATTCTTTGCGATATTCAGGATGGGACGTTGGTTGTCCTGGTTTTGCAAATCGGAAATCGGCGCGAAGTGTATCGGTGACGTGCAACCCCTCACCGAAGCAGAACGGCTAACGCCGCAAACTCCGCTCATCGGCCCTCAGTGCAGATGCATCCTCCAAGCCGTGTAGCTCAGCATCTCGTGGGCAATACGCTCAAGCTCGGCTGACCCGCCCTCGATGGGAACCACTGGCCGCGGCGACGTCAGCACGTCGAGACCTTCGGCGGCGCAGATGGCGTGAATCCTGAACAAATGAGTCCCGTCGCTGACGATCACCAGCCGGCGCAGCCCGTTGGCGCGGGCGATCACCGCAATGCGGCTCGCCGATTCGCTGGTGCTGCGGCTTTCGGTCTCGGCAATGATGTCCTGCTCGGAAACGCCCATGCCCTCCAGGTACTGGCGCCCCACGGCGCCCTCGTTGTACTGGTCGCCGCCGTTTCCTCCCAGGGTAATGATCAGCGGAGCGATGCCGCGACGATAAAGACTGAGTGCATGGTTGAGCCTGGCGCGATACACAGGCGAAGGGCGTCCATCGTACTCCGCCGCGCCAAACACGGCGATCGCGTCCGACGGCGCAGCCTGGTCCTGGTTGGCGTAAGCCTCAATCTGCGCGTAGACCCAGCGGCACCAGCCGGCCGTGCCCGCAAGCAGGGCCAGCAACAACAAGAGCACCACTCGAAGTGCGAGATTCCGGCGATTTGGCTTGGCTCTCTGCCCCATCCGAATCTTCCGCCTTAGGGATCTGGAAACGGGCGTCAATATTCAGTTCCCCGGCCTTCCATCATCCCCTTGCAAATAATCTAAGGTCCCGTCACTAATCTCTGATCCCTGACCCCTGACCCCTGATCCCTGACCCCTGATCCCTGACCCCTGACCTCTAACTACCGCTGCAACACCATCACGATTTCATGCGTAGGAATGGCGCCCTCGCGCAGAATCTCCCACCGCCCCGGCCCCAGCGACAGATCGACGATGGTTGTCGGCAGCGCGCGGCCGGTAGGCCCTCCGTCGATGATCAGCGGAATGCGCTCGCCGATCTGGTCGCGGACCGCCGCAGCGTGCGTGCACTCCTGCGCCCCCTGCAGATTTGCCGAAGTAGCCGTAATCGGCAGCCCAAACCGCTCCACAACCGCGCGGGGAATCGCCGCATCCGGCACCCGCAGCGCCACGTTGCCCGTGTTGGCTGTCGAGCGCAAAGGCAGCTTGGTTCCGGCGCGCACAATAATTGTCAACGGCCCCGGCCAGAAGCGATCCGCCAGCTTATCCAGTTGCGGATCGGTGTCGCGCGCCAGTTCGTAAGCCATTGACAGGCTGGAGATCAGCAGCGAGAGCGGCTTGTGCTTTTGGCGCGTCTTGATTCTGTAGATCTGCTCCACGGCGTGCAGGTTCACCGGGTCCACAGCCAGACCGTAGAACGTGTCGGTCGGCATCGCAACTACATCGCCCTTGCGGAGACAGGAGACGATGTACTCAATCCTGTCAGGTTGGGGTTCGTCGGGATGGACGCGCAAAATTTCCGCGGACAATCAAGCCTGCCTTGGTCCCTGAATTGGAGACGCTGTAAACACGGAAACTATCACAGCACCAGCCGTGGTGCAAGTTAGCGCCAGCACGGCTCTCTCGCCCACCGGCAAAACGGCTTAGAATCGGCTCAGGACTGAATGGTTTCCGACCGATGCCTGTTCGCATTGTACAGAGTAAACAGAATGCTCGCCTGAAAGAACTGCGCCGGGTGCTCGCCGCTCCCGGCCGCGGAGCTGGCAGCGAAGGCCGCGGCCTGGCCGGAATTGAAGGCCCGAACCTGATCGAGGAGGCTCTGCGCGCCCATCTGCGCGTCCCTTGCGTCTTTGCCGCCCAGGGCTTTGAACATCTGCTGGAGACTCTCCCCCTCCCCACCGATACCGAGGTTCTCCTCCTGCCCCGCGCCCTGCTCGACAGCGCCCTGGCCACTGAGTCTCCCCAGCCCGTTGCCGCCCTGGTCGAGCCCCCCGGTTGGACCTGGGCCCACCTGCTGGACCGTCCGGGACTAACCGCGCCGCTGCTCGTAGTGCTGGCCGCCCTCCAGGACCCCGGCAACCTCGGCGCCATCCTGCGCTCGGCCGAGGCCTTCGGCGCCGACGGCGTCCTCTGCTTGCCCGGAACCGTCAGTCCGTGGAATCCAAAATCCGTCCGCGCCTCGGCCGGCAGTGTCTTCCGGCTGCCTTTGCTCGCCACCAGCGAGACGGAGCTGCTCTCCCATCTGCGCAAGGCCGGCGTCCGCCTCTGGACCACCACCACCCACCAAGCCCAGCCCGCCGACCTGGTCGACCTCGCTGGGCCAGTAGCGCTGCTGATCGGTAACGAGGGCAACGGCGTCCCTGGCAGCCTGGCCTCCAAGGCCGAAGGCGCGCTGACGATTCCCTGCCCCGGCCCGGTCGAGAGCCTCAACGCCGCCGTCGCCGCCAGCGTGTTGCTCTACGAAGCCTCGCGCCAGCGCGCAGCCCGTAGCGGCGGCCCGCAGCAGCATCTGGGAGGCCGGCGATGAGCCTCTTTGACGGCGAACCCGAAGGCCCCAAGGGAACGCTACGCACCGCGCCCTTGGCCGAGCGCATGAGGCCCCGCACCCTGGAAGAGTTCAGCGGCCAGCAACACCTCGTCGGTCCCGGCAAGCCCCTGCGCGTGCAAATCGAGCGCGACATGCTCGATGGATCGGGGGCCGGCTCCATGATCTTCTGGGGTCCGCCCGGCGTGGGCAAAACCACCCTGGCCAAAATCATCGCTGAAACCACCAAAGCCAGCTTCATCGAGTTCTCCGCCGTCATGAGCGGCATCAAGGAGATCAAGCAGGTAATGGCCGCTGCCGCCCAGGCCTCCCAGATGCACTCCCGCACCATCCTTTTCGTCGATGAGATTCATCGCTTCAATAAGGCTCAGCAGGACGCCTTCCTGCCCTACGTCGAGCGCGGCGCCATTCGCCTCATCGGCGCCACCACCGAGAATCCCTCCTTCGAAATCATCTCCGCCTTGCTCTCCCGCTGCCGCGTCTACGTCCTCGAGCCGTTGACCGAGAACCAGATCGCCGCCCTGCTGCGCCGCGCGCTCGAAGACCGCGATCGCGGCCTCGGCGCGCTCGAGTTGACCGCCGACGACGATGCCCTGCAACTGATTGCCGGCTACTCCAGCGGCGACTGCCGCAGCGCCTACAACACTCTCGAAGTCGCCGCGCAACTGGCCCAGGCCGACGGCGTCAACAGGCCAATCGACCGCGCCCTTGCCTCTGAAGCTGTTCAACAGCGCGTGCTCATGTACGACAAATCAGGCGAAGAGCACTACAACCTGATCTCCGCCCTGCACAAGAGCGTCCGCAACAGCGATCCCGACGCCGCGCTCTACTGGCTGGCGCGCATGTTCGCCGCCGGCGAAGACCCGCTCTATCTCGCTCGCCGCGTGGTCCGCATGGCCGTAGAAGACATCGGCCTCGCCGCGCCTGAAGCCTTGAATCTCTGCCTCTCCGCAAAAGAAGCCATCGACTTTCTCGGTTCCCCCGAAGGCGATCTCGCGCTGGCTGAAGCCGTCGTCTATCTCTGTCTCGCCCCCAAGTCGAACTCCGTCTACACCGCCTACGGCGCAGTGCAAGCGGAGATCGAGAACACCCGCCAGGAACCCGTGCCGCTCCATCTCCGCAACGCCCCCACCCGCCTGATGAAGGAGCTCGACTACGGCAAGGGCTACCGCTACGCCCACGACGAAGAAGGCAAAGTCGCCGACATGGATTGCCTCCCCGACTCCCTAAAAGGCCGCAGCTACTACCATCCCACGCAAGAAGGCCGCGAAAAACTCCTCGCGGCTCGCATGGAAGAGATTCGCAAGATCAAAGGCGGCAAGCGCGGATAGGCTCCGAAACGCAGACTAAAGAGTCAAAATGAAGTCACACGCAGTTCCACGAAAGCTCCTTGAACAGAAGGTCATTTGCATTTTCAATTCCATAACCCAAAGGGCTTGGGTTATAATCCAATCAAATGGGTTCGCTCCGTTTTGACGGCGTTCGATTTACGGCCTACACGATGGACCACGCGCCCAGGCACGTGCACGGTTTCTACGCCGGGATCGAGGTCATCGTCGATCTTCGCCGGGATGGGACGGTCGCGCTCGCTCGCCGGAGCGACGCTATAAGGCCAGGCAACGGAAGCAAGGCGGATGTGCGCCACGTGCTGACCCTGGCCGCAAGACATTTCGACAAATTGGTATCACTTTGGGAGAAGCATCATGGCTGAGCATAAGGTCATCACAACCGATGCCGAGATTGAAGCGGCGCTCAAAAGAGCGAAACTCCACGACAGCGAACCGCGCGCACTGACGGTCGAACACATCCCCAGCCTCAACCTGCTCATCGTAGGACTCAGCAACCAGCGCCGGCTGGTACTCCCAACCGAAGAAGTGCAAGGGCTGGGCCAGGCCACGCACGAGCAGATGCGGAATTACAAATTGATTGGCAGCGGAACCGGCATCTGCTTCCCTGAGTTGGACGTTGACCTGTATGTTCCCGCCCTGATCGAAGGCGTCTACGGAAACCGGCGCTGGATGGCGCAGTTGGGCAAGAAGGGCGGCAGTGCAAAAACCGAGGCCAAACAAGTTGCCGCAAGAGCGAACGGCGCCAAGGGCGGAAGACCAGCGAGACTTGCCGCGGTGACCGTCTAACCATGGATCACAATTCGCGGCGGCGCCGGTCGCCCTAGGTCCCGCCTTTGGGACCTGGGATAGCATGGCCCTCAACCGACCGGCATTTCTGGTCCCCGTTCCCTAGCTCTTCTCCCACGGATTCACAACCGACGCCGCGATATCCTCGAAGTGCTTCACGTTGCGCGTGGCGAGAGTCGCGTGAGAAGCTAGCACGATTCCGGCGATCATCGTGTCACGAGCCTCGCGAGGCCATCCCTTTTTCTGCCCTTCCGCGTCCAAATCCGATGCGTTGTGCGCCGCTGCCAGGTCAAAGACGGCAATCCGTCCCTGAATCGTCTCATTCAGCAGATACTCAAACGCAAGTATGCGCGCTGTTCGGCGCTTTCCTGCTGGCATTGCAAGCAGGCCCGAGCGGATTTCGAATACGTTGATCGAGGACGTCCAAATCGACGGGCGCGGTTGGCGGTTCATCCAGAGCACTGCCGCGGGGTCAGGCACATCACGCATGAATTCCGAAATCACGTTGGTATCAAGAATGATCACGGCTAAAACTTCGGTATCCGCATGCGCATGCCGCGAATCTCGGGAATCTCTTCCCCTTCCTTGAGGCCGATGCCATGTCCGCTGAAGAGCGCCACAATCTCCGACCCTAATCCGCGCTTCGGAGTTTCTTCCTCCCGCAGCGCGTTGCGCAGAATCTCGCGAACTTCCTCTTCCATGCTTCGGCCATGCCGCTTTGCGCGATGCTGTAGTCGGCCCTTGACCTGGTCCTCCAGGTTGCGAACTAATATCTGCGCCATCTTCGCCTCCGTTGCTATCATGATAGCATGGCTCCGAAATTGGGTGCCACATTTCAAGCCCTTCAGATCTGGAACAGCACAAACTTGCCCAGGCAGCTCTTTCTGTTCCCTGTTCCCTGTTCCCTATTCCCTGTTCCCTGCCTTCGGCAGCTTCGCTACCTCATCCATCACAATCCCCGGCGTCAGCACCTCAGGCAACATCACCGGTTCGCTCTGCCCCGGCGTGTAGAGCGCATACGCTGGAACCCCGCTACGGTCGAGAGCGGTGAGCGCCTGCGTGATGGCTTCGTCGTGCCGAGTCCAGTCGGCTTTCATCAGGACGACATTCCTCGCCTGAAACGCCTGAATCACCTCCGGCCGGCTGAGAGCGACGCGTTCGTTAACCTGGCAGCTCAGGCACCAGCTTGCGGTAAAGTCCACAAAAACCGGCTGCCCCGACCCAAGCGAACGGATGACTGCCTCCTGCGACCACGGCTGCCACAGCCCTTGAACCTCCGGCCCGCCTGAAGTCTCCGGCGCAGCCGCCAGCCTTCCCGGCGCGAACACGCTCACCGCAACCGCGACCAGCAAAATCGCCCCCGCGACGATACCCGCCCAGCGCTTGGCCGGCCAGCGCCCCAGAAACCACCCTGCAATCGCCAGCAGCAAAAAACTCGAAAGCAGCGACACCAGCAACCCAGCCCCGTAGGCTCCAGCCAGAACCCACGCCAGCCAGATCACCGTAACAAAAATCGGTACGGAGATGGCCTGCCGCAGCACTTCCATCCACGCGCCGGGCCGTGGCAGCACCCGCGTCCACGCCGGCTGCAGGGTCAGCGCCACATAAGGCGCCGCCAACCCCAGCGCCAGCGCCGTGAACACCGCGAAGGTAACCGCGGCCGGCTGAGCCAGCGCGTACCCGATCGCCGCTCCCATAAACGGCGCGGTGCAGGGCGTGGCCACCACCACCGCCAACACCCCGGTGAAGAAACTCCCCGTGTATCCCCGCTTCGACGCCAATGAACCGCCGGCACTGGTGAGCGTCAGGCCAATCTCAAACTGCCCCGCCAGCGACAGCCCCATGAAAAACAGCAGCCCCGCCATCAGCGCCAGGAAAACCGGCGACTGGAACTGGAATCCCCAACCCAGCGTCGCGCCCGCTGCGCGCAGCCCCAGCAGCACCCCCACCAGCACCCAAAATGAAACCAGAATCCCAGCCGCGTAGACGAATCCATGCGCTCGCAGCGTATGCCGCTCTTCGCTGCCCGAATTCACCAGCGCCAGCCCTTTCAAAAACAGCACCGGAAACACGCACGGCATCAGGTTCAACAGCAGCCCGCCAAGAAACGCCAGCGCCGTAGTCCTCGCCAGCAGCGCCCACGCGAGCGAAGGCGCAGGCGTGGTCACCGTTCCCGGCAGCGCCGCCAGTTCATACGCCCGTCCCCCAGACAGTTCGAGCACACCATTCAACTGCGCGGGATTGGCAACCAGGCTCGGGTCCTTCTGTAGGTCGAGAACGAAGCCCTTCTTCGCCGGCGTCACCTTCTGCGGGGCGGGATTCGAGAGAATGTCCTGATCGGCGGGAAAGAAAGCAGCCATCGTTTCCCGGTGGCCCGTCTCAACGCCCAGCCGGAACCCCTCCTGCGTAGGCTGGAAAACCGCCTTCACGCCGGCAGGCAGCGGCGTGGGCAGAGTGCTTGCGAGACGCTTCACGAGCCCCGCATCTTCGCCGGAACCCGAGACGACCGCGGGCTGTCCCGAGACCAGTTGCAAGGTTGCCGAGAGTTCGGCTTTGCCCGGCATGCAGACTTCGCGGCAGACCAGCCAGTCGACTTTGGCGTCGAGAGCTACCTTGCCGTCTTTCACAGTTGGCGCCACCTCGAGCTTCATCGGAAACAGGACTTCGTTCTCATAGCCGAAGTCCATCAGCGGCCCAAGCGGCAGCCGCTGCGGCGCGGGGAATTGCATTGGCCCCGCCGTCACTCCCGCAGGCAGCGTCCATTGAATGTGCGGCGGTCCCCCGGCGTCTCCGGCATTTTTCCAATACACGTGCCAGCCGGGCTCAAGCTTGAAATAGAGGCCGACCACGTTGTTTCCCGCGGGATAGAGCTGGTCTTGCGGGACTACAAGTTGAACGTGGAGGTGCGGCACGTCGGCGGCGCCAGTTGCAGCCAACGCAGGGAACGCGGCGGCCAGCAGAGCGGCAACGAAAATGAGACGGGAAAGGCGCATGGCGGGAAACATAAACTCCTGACTCTTGGACTCAGTGTATCGGACGCTGCTTGCGGAAAAGGACGGAGAAGAGCCGTAGTGAGTCCGCTATCTATTGTCTGAGATGCAGCTCCGGCCGTGCCGCGTGCTCCCTATAAATACAATCGTTCTGCACGCATTTCACGCCTGCGGCTCGCGCGCGGGCGATGGCGTCGTCGTGGATCACCTCGTCCTGTAGCCACAGATATGGAATGCCGAGCCGAATCACGTCGTCGACGATCGGCGGCACATTCTCTGAGGCGCGAAAGACATCCACCAGGTCGATGCCAGCGCCGCTGAGTTCGTGTGCCGCGGCCTGCGCCGCATCGAGATCGGCGTAGCAAGGCGCCCCAAGGATTTCCTTGAGCGCGGGATTGACAGGAAGCACTCGATAGCCATTCGCGGCCAGGTAGCGGCCAATGTTGTGGCTGGCGCGCCAGCTCTTGTCGCTCATGCCGACAACGGCGATGGTCTTCGCCGTGCGCAGCATCTCGTCAATGATTTCAGGATCGTTCATTCGCTTCCCTCTCTGTTCAGGAGTCTGGACCTGACCTTTTGCTTTGAAAGGGCACGGCCTTAGACGCATCGGGCAAGCGTGCTTTGAAAGGGCACGGCTTTAGCCGTGCCGCAGAATCGCCCAAATAGGAGCGGGCTTTAGCCCCCGAGGGAATGCCGATGCATGCATTCGAACTTAATCGGAGACATCCAGATCGTCTGCTTCGCCGTCCGTCGCGGTGCCACGGCGCTTGGCCAGCAAGTATCCACGCAAAAACGGCTCGAGATACCCATCGAGCACCTTGTCCACGTCACCCACTTCGACCTTGGTGCGGTGGTCTTTGGCAATGCGGTAGGGCTGCAGCACATAAGAGCGGATCTGCGAGCCGAAATTGATTTCGAGCTTCGAGTCTTCGAGCTTCTTGCTGACGGCGCGCTTCTTTTCGAGCTCGTATTCATAGAGCCGCGAGCGCAGCATCTTCATGGCCTTGTCGCGGTTCTTGTGCTGCGAGCGCTCGTTCTGGCATTGCACCACGATGCCCGTGGGCAGATGCGTCATGCGCACCGCGGAGTCGGTCGTGTTCACGTGCTGGCCGCCCTTGCCGCCGGATCGATACGTGTCGATGCGTAGGTCTTCGAGTTTCAAATCCACATGGATCGACTCGTCGATTTCCGGCGAAACATAGACCGACGCGAACGACGTGTGGCGGCGCTTGGCTTGGTCGAAGGGCGAAATGCGCACCAGGCGATGAACGCCGCTCTCGCCGGCAAGCTGGCCGAAAGCGTACTCGCCCATAATCGTGAACGTGGCGGACTTGATGCCGGCCTCTTCGCCGTCCTGGTAGTCGTTCATCTCGGTTTTGAAGCCTTGCTGCTCGGCCCAGCGCAGATACATGCGCATCAGCATCTCGGCCCAGTCCTGGCTCTCGGTGCCGCCCGCGCCAGGGTGAACGGTCACGATGGCGTTCAGCGGATCTGCTTCGCCAGAGAGCATGGTGCGCGCTTCGAGCTCTTCATTGAACGTGACGAGAGCCTTGATGTCGCGCTCGAGATCGGCGAGCACATCTTCGCCTTCGCGGGCCAGCTCGAAGTAGGCTTCAATATCGCCGGAACGGCGGACCAGTTCCTCATCGTCGGCAACCAGGTTTTCCAGGCGCTTGCGGTCGCGCATCAAGGGCTTGGACGCGGCGGGATCGTTCCAGAGGGCTGGATCGGCAAGCTTCTTTTCTATGTCGGCGAGTTCCCTGCGGATGCGGGCAGGGTCAAAGATACTCCCGCAGGTCGCGAACCTGGTCGCGGACGGGAGCGTAAGCGAATTCGAGATCGTTTAACGACATGCTTTGCTCTTATGACCTGACTTTGATTTGGACTTTCGCTGCGAAGACGGCCTGGCCAAGAAGTTTTCTTGCTGCCCAGGCAACAATCCCCAATCCAAGTATGGCACAAAGCCAAGCAAACACGTCGCCGTGCGCGGTGTAGTAGGTAATGTCGTCGCGGAAACCGTACTCGGCGGGAAGTGCATCCATCGCGTGGCGGGGAATGCTCTGGCGGACGCGGCCATAGGGATCGATGGCGGCAGTGACTCCGTTGTTGGTGTCGCGCAAAATCCAGCGGCGATTTTCGATGGCCCGCATCCGCGCCATGTTCAAGTGCTGCCATGGAGCGCTGGTGTCGCCGTACCATCCATCGTCGCTGATGTTGACCAGCACCTCGGCGCCCAGGCGCGCGAACTGCCGTACCTCGTCGGCGAAGACAGCTTCGTAGCAGATGAAAACGCCATAGCGATGCCCCCCGCCTTTCTGACTGCCGAGGCGGAAGACCTTGCGCTGGTCGCCGCGATCGAACCTGGAAACCTTGCCGGTCAGCTTGCGGGCGAAGAACAGGAAACGGCTGAAGGGCACGTACTCGCCGAAAGGCACGAGATGAATCTTGTCGTAGCGGCCGATGGGCGCGCCGTCCGCACTCACCACCAGGGCGGAGTTGTATTCTCGCCATCCGCCTGAATCCGGGGATATATCCATGCCGATAGTGCCCACCACAAGCGGTGCGTCGCTTGCGCGAGCGATCTCCGCCACAGCCTTTTGAAAGCGGGCATCGTCCTGAAAGAATGGCGCGGGCGACTCGGGCCATGCGATCAGATCGGGATGCGTGGGATACGGCGGGCAAACGATTTCGCCGGATGGAGCGCCGGTCTGGGGAATGCCGGCGATGTAAGTCTTGCACTGCTCGGCGGCCAGCTTGGAAAAGCCGGCGATATGGCGATCCCATTCACCGGGGCCCATCCATAAGCCAGAGCCGGCGACGTCGAGATTGGGCTGAATCAGCACGGCGGTGGCTGTGGGTGCAGGCCTTGGCGGCTTTAGAAAGATGCTTGCCGTGCCTGCCAGAGCCAGCAGCACGCCGGCTACGCCCCAAATGCGTTTGTGTGCGCGCCGGTCGAGGAGGATACCTCCCGCAATCAGCGCATTCACGGCGGCCAGCGCAAAGCTGATGCCATAGACGCCGGTCCACGGAGCCAGTTGATTCACCAGCCCGTTGTCGACCTGCGAATAGCCAAGCTGATCCCAGGGCACACTGGTAATCCGCGCCGCTGCCAACTCCAGCCCGGCCCAAAAGATGGGCGCAGCGGCCAGCGCCAGGCGTGTGTTGCCGCTGGCCTTCTGCACCAGCGCGACGGCCACGCCGAAGAGTCCAAAGTAGAGCCCCAGCACCAGGCTGTAGCCCACCAGCAACAGCGTTGGCGCCAGTGGAGGCATGTCGCCGTATTGGAGCATCACGTCGCGAACCCAGTAGCAGTTGCCGGCGTACCACAACACGCCGCAGAGATAGGCAAGCAGAAAGGCGCGGCGCAGCGGGCGCGGCCGGCCGCCCTGCGCAGCCGAAATGATTGCCCACAGCAGCGGCACCAATCCGAACCACGCGAAGACCGATCGCCAGGGTGGCAATGGGCCGGCCAGCGGAAACGGCAACTCGAGCAAGCCAGCGGATAGGCCCGCCGCGGCCCACAATTTCCAGGAGCCTCGCGGGAATGCGGGCTGAGCGCTTTCTGGTTGCATACAGGGGCGAGTTTATCGCATCGGGCGCAGGGAGCGCCGGAGAGACACAGTCTAAGGCCTATCGAATCAAAGTTCCCGATAGAAGCCTAAGCCAGCGCGCGCCCCGCATTGAATTCCGCTGCGGAGACCGAGCCCAAATGCTCGTCCATAGCGGACCAAAAGCACGTTACAATCTGAGTATGGTCGTGGCGATTTTTTTAATGCGCGTTCTCGAAGTGATGTTCTTCGTCGGTCTCGTAGGATCGGCCGTGGTCGTGCTCATCAGCTTTGTTGAAGACGGCAAAGAGCTGTTCGGAAAGGACTAACGCAGGCAGCGTCCAGGCCGTGACCAAACCCTGTCCAATTTGATTGACACTGCTTTAATTCGGACTTAAACTCAGCGCAGGGCGGGCGGACGATAGCCCTCTCGATTCCAGCACACCGCTTCCGGTGACGACACCCTCACGATGGCATCTACACGAACGACCGTAGCTCCTCCGTCCAACCGCGTCCGACTGATCGTGGCATCCTCGGTGATGCTCACGTTCATCTCCTTCTGGCGCGCGGCCGCCATCGTTCTCTGCGATCTGGGATCTTCGGCCTTTTATGCCGGCGGCATCGCCGAGCAGGCAGTGGGCGCGGCCGCCCCCTGGTTCATTCTCGGCATCATGCTCTTCAGCTTCGCGGTCCGCGCGGTCTACGTCGAGAGCTGTTCGATGTTTACCCGCGGCGGCGTCTACCGCGTCGTGAAAGAGGCTCTGGGAGGCACTTTTGCCAAGCTGAGCGTGTCCGCGCTGATGTTCGATTACATCCTCACGGGCCCCATCTCAGGCGTCTCTGCCGGGCAATATATTACCGGCTTGATGAACGAACTGCTGACGGTCGCGGCCAGCAGCAACTGGCTGCCCCCTGCCTTGATGGACGCTCACCACAACCCCGCGTTCCTGTTCAACATGAACTACACCTCGGCTGCTTTTGCGGCCGCGGTCACCATCTACTACTGGTGGGAGAATGTCAAGGGTATCGAGGAGTCCAGCGGCAAGGCTCTGCAGGTCATGGAAATCACCACCGTCATGGTGATCGTTCTGTTGATATGGGGTGTTTTCTCCGTCATGGTGCGGGGCGTTCACCTGCCCCCGCCGCCCACCGTGGCCAACCTCAAATTCAGCACCGACGCACTGGGCTTTCTGAAAGGCACGCGCCTGGTTCCGGTTCTGGGCTTGTTTGGAATTCTCATGGCATTCGGCCACTCCGTGCTCGCCATGAGCGGCGAGGAGAGCCTGGCGCAGGTCAATCGCGAGATCGAGCATCCCAAGCTCAAGAATCTGAAGCGCGCCGCGATTGTCATCGCCATCTACAGCCTCATCTTCACCGGCGGCGCCACCTTGCTGGCCTCCATGCTGATTCCAATCGGGCCGCGCACCCATATCTACCAGGACAACCTCATCGCCGGACTGGCCATGTACATGGTCGGGCCCCTGTTCTGGCGCATCGCCTTCCGCATCTTTGTAGTGCTGGTGGGCTTCCTGATCCTGTCCGGAGCCATCAACACCTCGATGATCGGCTCGACCGGCGTGCTGATGCGCGTGGCCGAAGACGGCGTGCTGACCGACTGGTTCCGCAAGCCGCATAACAGGTTCGGCACCAGTTATCGCATCATCAACATGGTTTTCATTCTCCAGATGACTACCATCGTTGCCTCCAGGGGCAACGTGATCATCCTGGGCGAGGCTTATGCCTTTGGCGTTATCTGGTCATTCACGTTCAACAGTCTGGCCATGCTGGTGCTGCGCTGGAAGTACCACGGCGAGCGCGGCTGGAAGGTTCCTCCCAACATTCGCATCGGCAACACAGAGGTTCCGATCGGTCTGCTGTCTGTCTTCATGGTGCTGCTGTCGACGGCTCTCGTCAATTTGTTCACCAAGTCGATTGCCACCGTGAGCGGCATTGTTTTCGCCGCCGCCTTCTTCATCATCTTCAGCGTCTCCGAGCGCATCAACCTGCGCCGTCATGCGTTGACCGCACGGCAGATGAAGGACCACTTCCAGCTCGAGCACCAGGACACTGTAAGCCGCGAGTCGGCGCAAATTCGCCCCGGCGGCATCATGGTGACCATGCACGACGTGGCCAATCCAGTGGCGCTGAAATGGATTCTGGGGCGCACCAACACCGATGATCGCGACGTGGTGGTCATCAGCGTGCGCATGATGGGTGTAGGCGGCCCTGAATATCTGAGTGCCGCGGAACAAAGCTTCAGCGAGCACGAGCAGATGCTCTTCACCAAAGCCGTCTCCGTGGCAGAGAGCTTCGGCAAAAAGGTTTCGCTTCTGGTGGTTCCCGCCGGCGATGTCTTTGCCGCCCTGGCGCAGGCTGCAAACTCCCTTGAAGTGGACTCAGTGATATCCGGAACCTCCAGTTCCATCTCCCCCGAGGATCAGGCCTTTCACATGGGGCAGGCCTGGGAGGCGCTGCCGCAACCAAAGCGCCAGTTCAACTTTTATGTCATCTCTCCCGGCGGCGATACCAAGGTGTTTTATATCGGGCCCCATGCTCCCAGCCTGAGCCCGGACGATGTGCAACTGGTGCACAGGTTGTGGCTGAACATGCGCCGCGATCCGTCCGTTCCCGATCTGCATCACAGCGACATCATCACCTATGCCCTGACCCGCCTGGCCGGCCAGTACGCGCGCGAAAAAGCGGATATCCTCCGCGACTTGCGCAACGTGCGCGCCGCCGCGGCTCCTGACGCTCCGCGCCTTGGCAGTCCAATTTCATCGGATGACGGCGGCATTCGCCCCTCGCCACGCGCGGTCAGGCAGACGCGCGACCAATAAGCGGAGTCAGGAAGCGGTGCCAACGGCACAGTCAACTCAGGCCGAGTATTCTTCCCCCGGCGTCCAATCCACCACCTGAACACTTGAATCCACCAACGCAGCCAATTGCTGCGGCGTGCCCGTCAGTGGCGGGAAGGTGCCGAAGTGCAGCGGTAGCACGACCTGCGGCGCAAGAAATTTCACCGCCAGCGCTGCTTCCTTCGGCCCCATGGTGTAATGCCCCCCAATGGGAAGCATGGCCACCTTGGGCTGGTAGAGCTCGCGAATCAGTTGCATATCCCCAAAGACCGTCGTATCTCCCGCATGGTAGAGCACCGGCCCGTCGGCAACCGTCAATACAAACCCTGTCGCAATGCCAACTTCGTGCGTCCCGTTTTCATCCTGGGCCGCGGCCGAGTGTTTGGCTTCAACCATGGTGGCCGCCACGTCGCCCAGTTCGACCGTACCGCCAAGGTTCATCCCGATGGTGTTGGCGACGCCCTTGCCGCCCACATAAGCCGCCAGTTCATAGATTGCCACCACGGTCGAACCGTGTTTCCGGGCTTCTGGTACTGCATCGGAGATATGGTCTCCATGGCCATGCGTCAGCAGGATGTACTGAATCTTTGACGGCAGGTGAAAGGCCTTGGGGTATTTGGGATTCTGCGCAATGAACGGATCGATCAGGATGTTCGTGCCCCCGGCGGTCTGCACCAGTACCGTCGCATGACCAAGCCAGGTGATGCGTGTCTTATTCGATTGACTCATGGTTCCTCCTGGGAGAATATGCAGCGGCCAGGCAGTAGGTCTTTGACCGCTTGTTCTAGTACCAATCGTGGGTGCCCCATGTCCCGATTCTGGGACATGGGAAAGTATCAATCCAAAGTACGAAATTATGCGGTCAGAGCCCTAGCGCGTCACAATCACTTCGGAGACGCTATCCTTGGCCAGAAATTGCTTGTGGCCCGACCAGCCGGCAAACAGACGCTCGATGCTGCGGTTGGTAAAGGCCCGCTGAATGGCAAACTGCCGGGTTAGCTGCATCTCGACGTCGTCGCCAGCGGTGACATGGTAGCGGAAGCGCGCCGTCTCCTCGCCCTGGCTTTTGGTGTGAAAGAAGGCCAGCACCTGCCCCTCGGGATTCATGGACTTGAACAGGTGCGCCACCACCGGCGCCACAAACGGCTCGGGCAGGTAGTCGAGAGCCGTCCACAGTAGCACCACGTCGAACATGCGGCCGTCGAACCTGAGCGAGCGATCGAGAAAGCCCGCGACATCCCACACCGGATTCCCGTCGTCGTCCGTGCCCACCTGCCATCCTCCCGTGCAGGCATCGTAAACGACGTCGGTGAGAAAGAGGCTGTGGCCGAGGCCGGTGAGGTAGTTGATGTTCGCGGGCGAAGTGTACCCGTTGTCGATAATGCGAAGGCCGGGCTCTGCCTGGAGGCGCTTGCGCACCGCCGCCCAGGCCCCGGAATGGCGCGGGACTCTTGGCCCGATAAGCCCCTGAGCAGATTCTGCGGGAGAGGTTTCCTGCTTCTTTTCGAACCAACGGCTAAGCAAGCTCAATTCCTATTCTCAAATGCTCATCTCGTCCGGCGGATAACTGTCTGGCCGGCCGTTGCCAAGCGTTTTCCTCAAAGGCCACCCCCGGCAGACGAGCCACCGGAGCCTTCGAGCGGTTTGGAGACACCCTGGGTCAGATCGACCTTGCCGCGAAAAACGGCATTGTCTTCCACAGCCAGGCGCAGAGCGCGAATGTCGCCTTCCACGCTGCATCCGGCGCGCAGTTCAACCCGGCCGCTGGCCACCACGTTTCCCTGAACGCGGCCCAGAATCAGCACATCTTTGGCTGAAAGATCGGCTGAAACATTTGCGTTGGGGCCAATCGTCAGCCGGCTTTCGGCAAGGTTGACGGTCCCTTCCACGCGCCCATCCACTATCAGGTCTTCGCCACCCTTGACTTCCCCGCTGATCATGATCGTTTTGCCGATGCGCGCCGGTGAATTCTCCACTGCCATGGTCTCAATCCTTCCATTGGGCCAAACAAGGGCCTGCCCGAACTATACGCAACCCGGCCATGTTGCATCAATCGCAGATTGCCCGCGCCAGCTATTAAACTAATTGCAGTGCGCAGACCCCTCCAGCTCATCTGCCTGCTGCCATGGATCGTTTTGGCCTGCGGGCAGGCCGCCGCTTCCAGCCCGCAATCGCTTTCGCCCGCGCAGGCCCAGGCGCTGGTGGGGCGCGCGCTGGCCACGGAGATAAGCACTGCCCAGGACGCCAACCATCCCATGCGCTTCCTGCTGCGCAAGAGCAGCCCTCGGCTGACCGCAACCAAAGACATCGTTGAAACCAGGGACGGCGCCGTCGCCCGCCTGATTTCGGTCAACGACACCCCGCTCGACCAGGCCGCCGAGCAAAACGAACAGGCCCGCCTGGACACCCTCATGAGCGACCCCAGCCTCCAGCGCCACCGCAAGCAAGGCGAGGACGCAGACATGGGCATCGTCCTCAAGCTCCTGCGCATGCTGCCCAATGCGTTCCTTTACCAGTACGCAGGTTCCGCCGCGAGTCCATCTGGGAATGTGGAGAAATTCACCTTCACGCCCAATCCCCGGTTCAGCCCGCCCGACTATGAGAGCGAGGCGCTGACGGCCTTATCCGGCGAGATTTGGATCGATCCCGCACAGGAGCGCGTAACCCGTCTGGAAGGCCATTTGCAGCAGGATACGGACTACGGGTGGGGCATTCTGGGCCGGCTGAACAAGGGCGGCTGGGTTGTGATCGAACAGGCGGACGTGGGCGGAAAGCAATGGCGGATCGTGCACGTGCAGATGGAGATGACCCTGCGCATCCTTTTCAAGACCAAAGTTTTCAACACGGTGGAGCAAATGAGCCGCTATGCGCCCGTGCCCCAGGGGCTCGACTACCGGCAGGCCATCCGAATGCTCCGCGCTGCAGCGGGCGGCACAGCACAGACGCAGCGGTAACAAGGGTCCACCCAAACACAAATCTGCCCCATCCATGCCGGATGGGGCAGATTTGCTTTCCAGGCTACAAAGCTAGTGTCCTGAGTCGAAAGTTTCTTCGACAAATCGTATGGTCAAATCTGTTCCATCGCCCCGGAAACGCCGTGCCGTCGCACAAAGCCGCTAACTCGCCAACTTGCTATTTCCGCGAAGCGGAAGCCAACTTGCCGTCCTTTTTGAAGAATCCCCGCCACACTTGGAACACGAACTCCATTTTCACCAAACTGGGTCTCTGTCCGCGTGTTGTTGTACCAACTGTGGGTGCCCCAGGTCCCGATTTTGGGACCTGGGAAAGCACGAACTCAAAGCACGAAATCACATGGTCAGAAACCTAGGACATCTTGGCGAACACGATAACCAGTGTGAACAGCGTGAGGGACTCAATCAGCGCCAGACCGAGAACCAGGAAGGTGAAGATCGCCGGACGCGCTCCGGGGTTGCGGGCCACTGCCTCGACGGCCGAGCCAACCGCCCTGCCCTGGCCAAGACCGCAAAGACCCGCGGCAAGACCCATTCCGAGACCGGCGCCGATCGGCACCAGATTGACGGCGGCAGAGCCACCGTCCGCGAAGGCCGGAATGGCGAAGCAAAGCGCCGCCAGGGCCATGAATACATACTGTAGTTTCCGCATATTTCTCCAGCTTCCCTTTGAATTAGCTGCCAGTGGGTGGTTGAGGCTCACCGAGCTGGCCCCCTCACGCTTGCAGCCTACCGTTGCTCCGGAGCGGAAGCGCTCTCCGGCGGAATCTTTCTTAAGACGAGCTATCAGCTTTCAGCTATCAGCTTTTCCCTTGCGAGAGCCAAGACCATGCCCGTTCCCCAGCAGACAAGCTGAGAGCTGAAGGCTGAAAGCTGCTTCTCAGTGTTCGTGCGATACCGCCAGCGACAGATAAATCATCGTCAGCAGCATGAAGACAAAAGCCTGAATGAGCGAGACGGCCAAATGCAGTCCCAGGAAGATCACCGGGACACCCACCGGGCACAGCGAGAAGAAGACCAGCGTCACCAGGTCGCCGGCAAACATGTTGGCGTAAAGACGAACGCTGAGCGACATGACGCGCGCAAGGTGGGAGACGGTCTCGATGGGGAAGATCAGCCACGCCATCCACCAGACTGGGCCCGCAATGTGCTTGAGGTAGCCAACTATCCCCTGCTCCTTGA
>Ga0224555_1000998_pt1 | contig 41830 bp, 43 predicted proteins | sample 714S23034metaG_FD_180687 | JGI IMG/M metagenome (GOLD analysis project Ga0224555, IMG submission 180687) | Peat soil microbial communities from Stordalen Mire, Sweden - 717 S2 30-34 | ecosystem: Environmental > Terrestrial > Soil > Wetlands > Peat | place: Sweden: Norrbotten County, Stordalen...
AAGATCGACCAGAACGATTCGGCGGTCGCGTGGTCGTAGGCGGTTCCCGTTCTTCCCATGGAGCGAACGATGTCGAGGTGCTCACAACGCTCCTTGATCTTGCGGTCACTGAACTGACTGCCGCGGTCCGTGTGAAACACGGTGCCCGCCACGAGACCGCGACGCGTGCGCACAGACTGGTCCAACGCCTCGAGCACGATCTCGGTGCGCATGTGGTCCTGGACCGAGTAGCCGAGCACTCGACTCGAGCACTCGTCACGAATGGCACACAGGTAGGCGTCGCCGCCACCGATGGTCATATACGTGATATCCGACGTCCACAACGCATCCAGCGTCTCCTGCCTGAACTGACGCTGCACCAGGTCCGGCGGGTAGGTGGCGCTCGGGTCCTGCACCGTGGTCACCCTGAACAGCCGGGGACTCACGCCAGTGATCCCCAGGGACTTCATGTGGGCGGCCACCGTGTTGTGACTGACCATGTCGCCGATCTCGTGCAGGTCTCCGGTGATGCGCGGCTCGCCGTAGGCGCCGTGCGAGGCCCGGTGGAAGCTCAGGATCTTGACGTCCAGTTCGTCGTGACGCTGCTCGCTTGCCAATGGAACCTCACGACGCTGTGTCGCTCGCCAGGAATAGAAACCAGCCCTCGACACGTCTAACAGCCGGGCCATTCGGGTGACCTCGAAGTTCGCGTACTCCACGTCCATCAGCGCAAATCTCTCTGCTTTGGTGGATTCGAAGCGAAGTACGCGGCAGCTTTTTTCAGGAAATCGTGGTCCTTCTGCAGCTCGCTCACCTCGCGGCGCAGTCGCACCAGCTCGGCCCGCTCGGCCGCACTCAACGGCTCGTCGCTGGTGCCCTCTAACGCCTCCATGCGTCGACGTTCATCGCGCACCCACTTGGCCAACGTGTTCTCCTCGACGGAGAGTTCCGACGCGACCGCACGAACGCTTCGACCAGTGTCGATTACGCGGTGCGCCGCCTCAATTCTGAATTCCAGGGTGAATTTCCTTCTGGTGATTGCCATGGTGACATCCTTTCATCCGACCGTTTGAGTCGGATAGTTGGGTGTCTACTTTGGCTGGGGAACCTCATTATCCGCAATGCTGATTGCGCCCTCGAAAGCCTGACCGTCATCTGAATCATGTGCCCGACCCACCAAGGTGGACAACGATGGCAAGACGCGAAATGGCATCGTTCATATTGAATTCATGGTACGTCGCGCGGTGCCAAGGCCAGCTTCCTGACTTTTGGCCAATGCATGTGCACGTCTCAGTGCGCACAATAAGGATCTATTGTTCTTTGACCCAAACCCAGACCCAGACCACACTCTCATAAGCGTGGTCCACTCAATGGGGTCTAGGCCAATTAGTAGGGCCGGTGGGGATCGAACCCACGACCGAGGGATTATGAGGTGGCTGCAAACGGTCGGAATGGTCCGGTGGTGTCGGATTCATCCGGATTTGAAAGAAAACTTGTCCGGTGGTGTCGGATTCGTCCGGTGGTGTCGGATTGGTCTGTGGGATTTTCCGTGGGATCTTCTCGATGGGAATCGCGTGGGGGTTGATGTCGGAGGCCCGACGTCACAAGTCTGCAACCCTTCACTGGCGTCTTGAGCTGACGAAAACAGGTTCAGGTGTGGCCGAGTGCCATGACGAGCGACGGTAAGTCCTTGTGGACCCGTAATGGGCGGCTTGACTCTCCCCCATGGGGAGGGCGCATACTTGCTATGTCGTGCTGCCCAGCGCGACGACGAGGGAGTAAGCGGTATGGAAGAAGTCAGCATCGGCGAGTTCGCACGACGGTCGCGCCTGTCCGTCAAGGCACTACGCCTCTACGACGAACTCAGTGTGTTGACACCTGCGCGCGTCGACCGACACTCGGGCTATCGCTACTACGACGTCGCCCAGCTCGAAGACGCGCGTCTCATCGCAATGCTCCGTCAGCTCGGGATTCCGCTTGCGACCGTCAAGGAATTGCTCGCATGCGATCCGGTTGAAGCGGCCGAGCAAATAGTCACGCACTGGCGGGACGTCGAGGCCGCGCACGACTCGCGACGCGATCTCGCTGAGTACCTCGTCAACAAACTAAGAGGAAAGAGGTCTGTCATGTACGAGGTCGCCACACGAGAGATACCCGAGCGGAGCGTGCTCTGCCTGAAGCGCAATGTCGACGAACAGGGTGCGTGGGCGCTCGGTAAGGAGTTCATCGCGATCCTGCGCGAGCGACCGCTGCCGAAGATGGAGGGGCGTGAAGGCGCGATGTTCTCCATCTACTGGGGTGAGGTGAGCGCGGACAGCGACGGCCCCGTTGAATGGTGCAAGCCGATTCCCGAGGCGGACTCGCAGGCGCTGGCATCGCACTACCCGGAGTTGACGTTGCGGACCGAGCCGGGGCATCGCGAGGCCTACGTCGCGCTACCGAACGACGCGATACCGAGTGGCCCCGGCGGGGGCCCAGGCGTGCAGCGGCAGCTCGTGTCGGAGGCTTTGCGTACCTGGGCGGAGGAGAGCGGTCCCAACCCCGAAAGCCTTACCCTCAAGCCCGAGGATCTTGGAATGCGGATCACGTACCTTTCGAACGGGCCGGTCACTGAAACAAGCGCCCCCTACTGCGACTTCGCAGTACCGTTCGCATAAACGAATTCGAAATCGCGTAAGTGGGAATTAAGGTAACGGATTGTTGGTGTCGAAGGCCCGACGTGAACCCTCATGCACTAACGGTCGGCTCGACGTAAGTTGATGCGCCGAAACTGGCGTGAATCTTCATCGAGGGAGTATCGGTTCCAGACATTGGGTTGGCTCTAAGCGAGTCCCGGAACCCAATTTGAAAGCCAAGTCTGTCATTTGGCCCGGCAGCTACCGCGGTCCTTACGCGGATGCTTCAATCGACTAAGTCGCTGGAGGAACCGGAGTCAGTTGAGGGATCAACCGGAATCAGCCTCAGGCGATGACCTGCTTTGCCTCTCCGGCGTGTCATGGGTCATCTTGGACTTGGAACGGAGTTATTTGTCTCAGTAGACGATAGTTCACGTGCGACGTGTAGAAACGACATCTTCAACAAGGAAAAGTTGCTATAGTTGTCACTAATACACGTTAATCGTGGATGGGAGACAACTATGGCAAATGATCGGGCATTGAAGCTCCTTGACCGGTTCGCCAGCGAGGGGCGGACAGCCTTTAGCGCGGCTGAGGTTCGAGATGCCCTCGGCACATCGCCTCAAGCAACCTCGAACCTCCTCACTCGCTGGGCCGGTCTTGGCTTGGTGGATCGCCTGGCCGTTGGCAGATACGCCGTTCGTCAGATCGGCGCCTTGGGCACGGCCGCGGTATGGGACGACTTGGGCTCGGCCGTCGCCGCCGTGTTCGCCGGCCGCCCCCATCGCATCGGCTTCCTGACCGCCCTTGACCATCACGGGTTGCTCGTGCGGCCCGTGCTTTCCATCCAGGTGGCGAGTCCGTACCGGCCTCGAGAGAAAGCGCTCACCGGACGAACACTGCGGGTGATTCGCGAGAGCGAGGCAACCGTGCTCGTCGGGACCGAGCCCCTCGGCCCGTCGCGTATCGCGACGATTCCGCGAGCGCTGCTCGACGCGGCGTCGCGTCCGCACTTGGTTGGCGGTGCGTCGCGCGTCGCTGAGGCCCTTGCGGCCGTGGACAACGTCGCGGGACTGGGAGACCTCGCCAGTGAGATCCACGCCGAGCCCGCCTACCGCCGGATTGGTTCTATGGCGACCACGCTGTCGCTTCCCGTGGGGCGGGGGCTGGAACCACCGTTGTGGCGCTCGCTAATTGAGTTGGACCGCAACGCACGGGGGGCCAATGGCTGGGTCGACAAGAAGTGGGGCGTCGCCTGGCCGTACGCGGCATCCGAGCTCGAGGACGTGGTCGCCGCATGATTGCCAAAGGCCTTATCACCCAGCGTGCCAACGACGAGAGACTGCCCGCCCAGACCATCGAGCGCGATTATGTCCTTGCTCACATCTGCGCGGATATCGGAACTGCTGGTGACTCGCGGCTCGTGTTCAAAGGGGGCACGCTGCTTCGCCTTTGCTACTTCGCCGACTACCGCTACTCCGCCGATCTCGACTTCTCCGCCGTCAACGGCCTGTCCAGCGCCGAAGCCACCGCCCTTGTCGCCGCTGCTACAGACACCTGCCGCAAGCGCTTGGAGTTGCCCGTGCTGGAGGTTGTCCAGGAAGAGGGCGGCGCGCCCTGGGTGAGCTACGTCGGGCCGCTCGGTGCCAAGGCGCGCAAGATCAAACTTGATATCTCCGACACCGAGCTGGTTGAGTCGCACACCCGGATCAACCTGCAACCACGATGGCCCGACCTTCCCGAGGGCGCCGCGATTGACGGCTACACCCTCGACGAGGTGGCCGCCGAGAAGGTGCGATGCATTGCCGAGCGTTTGCAGTGCCGCGACTTGTACGACATGCATCAACTGCTTGATGGTGGCCACGTGGATCCGCTCGAAGCCTGGCACCTCTACTTGCGTAAGGCGGAGAATGACCGGAGCCGGGGCAGGCAGCGAACATCGCCTCGCGAGTGGTCCCCAACATTCGAGCGGCGCATGATTGCTTACCGCAATCGCTGGGACGGGGAGCTTGGCGACTACTTGCCGGGCGAGATCCCAGCGTTCGGAGACATCGAGCGGCGCTGCCGCCGCTACCTCGCGCCACTTCTGGATGCAGCGCGCTGCATCTCCGGGTAACGGCGGACGTTTTCTGTCAGGCGCAGCGCGTTTGCTCGTCGGTTGCTCGCTGGTTGCTCGTTAGCCCAGTAGTCATTTTCGTCTTCACGGATCAATCCCACGCATTGAGATCATGGCCAACCGGCGAGGAATGAAGGCCAGCCGGAGTGCCACGAGCGCACTGCGCTCTGGAGGCATAATTCACTGCCCCGCCACCACCTCGTATCCAAGGCCCACATAACACTGCTCAGTCGCACGGCAGTTGACGCCAATTATCTCTTTGCCCAAAGCGTGGGATAGAACGTGGGATTCTGACGGAGATGAGTCGGGAAATTACTGTTCCTGCAATGATCGAAACGCAGTCAGTTCAATCCAATTCTTCGTTGACCGACGCTATTGAAGAGCGTCGAAGGTCCCTTGTTCAACTGAGAAATCTGCTCGCTTGGGGGCAAGAACTTTCTCCTTCTGAGGGCGAATATGAAGCATCGTAGGGCCGGTGGGGATCGAACCCACGACCGAGGGATTATGAGTCCCCTGCTCTAACCACTGAGCTACGGCCCTTCGAATCTCACCCGCGAGGGCGGTGCAACCAAAGAAGCTACCGAAGATTCTCGATTGGCTCCCAGAGCAGGACTCGAACCTGCAACCTAGCGATTAACAGTCGCTTGCTCTGCCAATTGAGCTATCTGGGAATGCATGAAGGCAAAGCAACAGTAGCACCCCGGGTGGACTCTACTGCTGGTCGAACCACTCCTGGAGGCGCTCCGACTCCGGGCTCTCGCGCACCGCCCGACGGCAACGTTCGATTCTCTTGGCCATCCCCTGGCGCGTAATGCCCTGCTTTTGAGCGATCTCCTCGAGCGACATCGTGTGGAAGGTGTACTGCCAGAAGGCGTCGAAGTCGTCGCCGCAGAGTCGGCGCAGTTCGTCGATCACCCACGGCGGCGCGTCCGTCGGGTCGGCGGGCGCCTTCACGTCAGTCATCTCGTTGAACTCGGCCGGATCGAACCTTCGCGACCAGAGATCGCGAGTCATCTGCATCACTTCGACGGCCCGGGCCTGGGAGACTCCGAGCGCCTGGGCGACCTCTCGCTTGCTGAGATGCTTGGCGGGCGATGCGCGCTCCAACTTGCGCAGTTGCAGGACCAGGCGCATCTCGCTGTCGCTCAGGCCCGCCTGCTGCTGGACGGCCTGGTTCACCAACTTCATTATCCAGTAGTTCGCGTAGGTCGAGAACCTCGTTCCCTGCTCAGGGTCGAAACGTCGAAGCGCGTTCACGAGCCCCTCGATTCCCGCCGCCTCGAGGTCCTCGTTGCCGAAGTGGTAGCCGCGCTCGACGACCCGGGTCCTCACCAGCCCGCAGGTCGACCGCAGCAGCAGCGACTCCGCTTCCTGGCCAGCCTGGCGCTGGCGAAGCAGCCGGTTGCGCTCCGCGGGATCGCTCACTTCGCCAGTACTGAGGATCGTCGCGGCGTCGCGACCCTCTTGGATCACCGGATGCAGACGCCGCTCCTCTTCGGCGCTGAGCGGCGCGATCATCGCGAGCCCGCCGATGATGCCCAGGGTGGCGTCGCTCACGACGCGACGGCCTGCGCACGGCCGAGCAGCCAGCTGCGAAGGTCCTTCTCGGCCACTTCGCCGTGGGCGGTGCCGAGCAGCTCGACCCGCTCCTTCACGTCGCGGATCGTGGCCATGGCGACGTCGGGAGCGATTGTGCCGGCGCGCATCTCGCGTTCGATGTTCTTGAACTCCACGCTGACCGCGCTGCGGATCAACTGCGAGATGACCGCTGTCACGTCCTGGGCCGTGTACTCACGGTCGAGCTCATCGACCGACAGCTGGCTGAGCACTTGGGCGGCGGCGTCCTCGCCGCGGCGTTCGAGCTGGTCGATGACGTTCGAGATCGGCTCGCCCGAGGCGAGGCCCTCGAAGATCTCGCGCTGGACGTCGTTCACGAAGTACTCGTTAATGAGACGACTCTTCACGTCGCCGCCGAAGTGGACGCAGAGGCGCAGCGCCTCCAGTCCCGGGCGCGGCATCGAGATCGCGGGCATCGACGAGCGCGAGGGCTCCTCGCCGTCCGGCGGCTCGTTGGGAATGATCCGCTTCACGCCGGCGCTGGCCATCTCGGCCTGCTTGGCACGTAGGGCGGGGATATCGAGGCGCAGTCGGTCGGCCACCTCCACCAGATAATGGTCGCGCACAAAATCGCTCGGGTGCTCACCGAGCACAGCCAGCGCAGGCTCGGCCGCCCGGGCTCGGCCCTCGGCGGTGGCGAGGTTCGCCGCGTCGAGCACCCTGTCCAGTCGGAACTTCAGGAACGGCACGGCGTCGGCGACGGCCTGGCGCAGGGCCTCGGGGTCCCTCTGGGCCAGCTCCGCCGGATCGCTCCCCTTGGGCAGGCGGGCCACCGCCACGTCGACCTCGTGCTGGCGCTCCCACTGGTACACCGAGGCGGCGGCGTTCTGTCCCGCGCCGTCGGCGTCGTAGGCGAGCACGATGCGCTTGGCGAAGTTGCGCATGATGCGAAAGTGGTCCTCCCCGAGCGCGGTGCCGCACGTCGCCACGGCGCGAGGCATCCCGGCGCAGAAGAACGCGATCACGTCGGTGTAGCCCTCGCAGACAATGATCTCTTCGGACCTGATGATGTCGTCCTTGGCCCAGTTGAGGGCGTAGAGCGTCTTGCGCTTGGAGTAGATGACCGTCTCTGGGCTGTTCTTGTACTTGGGCTCGACTCGCCCGTCGGGGCGCACCGCGTCGGCGGCCCCGGGCAGGATGCGCCCGCCCACCGCGACGGCCTTGCCGGCGGTGTCGAAGATCGGGAAGATGATCCGCGCGCGCAGCGCGTCCTGGCGCCGTTCGCGCTTGTTGACGAATCCGAGCCCGGTGCCGAGCAGGACCTTCTCGTCCAGCTGGAGCGCCTTGGCGAGCGCGTCCCACTCGTCGGGCGCCCAGCCGAGCTTGAACTGGCGGGCCACTTCTCCGCCGATGCCGCGCGAGCGGAGGTACTCGCGCGCGGGGCGCGCGTCGAGTCCGTGCAGCAGGCGCTCGTGGTACCACTCGACGGCCTCGGCCATGGCGGCCATGAACTCCTGGCGCTCCTTGCGCACGGGCCCGGCGTTGTCGTCCTCGTGCAGCTCGATGCCGGCGCGGTCGGCGAGCAGCCGCACCGCGTCGACGAAGTCCAGGTGCTGCAACTCGCGCACGAAGGTGATCTGGTCGCCCGAGGCTCGGCATCCGAAGCAGTAGTAGCGGCCCTCTTCGGCGTTCACCGAGAAGGAGGGGGTCTTCTCGCCGTGAAACGGGCAGAGGCCGGTCCAGCGGCGGCCCGATTTCTTCAGGGCCACCTGCTCGCTAATCAGGGCCACGATGTCAGTCGCTGCACGGACCTGTGCAATCTCACTGTCCGAAATAGCCATGCCAAGAAGGTACCGCCTCGACCCCCCATCCGCGTCAGTGCCCGGCGATTACTTCCTAAACTGGCGCCCATGTCCGAATTCGCCGTCGAAGCGCTCAGTATCGTCAGAACCTTCAACGACGGCGAGGTCCGAGCCCTGGACGACGTCACCCTGCGCGTGCCGCGCGGCGAGGTGTTCGGCCTGCTCGGTCCCAACGGATCGGGCAAGACCACCATGATCCGCATCCTCTCGACGATCCTGGCCCCGACGTCGGGATCGGCCCGCGTCAACGGCTTCGACGTCGTCAAGCAGGCCGCCGCGGTGCGCCACAGCATCGGTCTCGCCGGCCAGTACGCGACGGTCGACGAGAACCTCACGGGCTTCGAGAACTTGCGGATGATCGGGCTGCTCAACCACCTCGACAAGGGGTACGTCGTGAAGCGGGCCCGCGAGCTGCTCGAGCAGTTCGGCCTGAGCGACGCCGCGAACCGCACGACCAAGACGTACTCGGGCGGGATGCGCCGGCGCCTCGACCTCGGCGCGGCGCTCGTCGCCCATCCCCCGCTGCTCTTCCTGGACGAGCCCACGACCGGGCTCGACCCCCAGAGCCGCCAGGACCTCTGGGCCATCATCGAGGGACTCGTCGAAACCGGCACGACGGTGCTGCTCACGACGCAGTACCTCGAAGAGGCCGACCGGCTGGCCCGGCAGCTGGTCGTGCTCGACCACGGCAAGATCATCGCCGAGGGCACGTCCCAGGAGATGAAGACCCGGCTCGGCAACACGGTGCTCTCGCTCAGCTTCGCGAACATCGACGACGCCAGCCGCGGCTCGGCGCTGATCATCGGCATCTCCTCCACGCCGGCCAACGTCGACGGCACCGTGGTGGAGATCACGGTCGATCACGGCCCCTCCGCCGCCGCCGACGCCCTGCGGCGCCTTGACGGCGCGCGCATCACGCTGGCGGGTCTGTCGCTGCGCGAGCCCAGCCTCGACGACGTCTTCCTGAGCCTCACCGGCCACAGGGCCGAGGACGAGGCCTTCGAACAGGACGGCGACAAGCCCAAGGGGCGTCGCGGACGAAAGGCCCGCACATGACCATCTCCAGCGCAACATCCAGCCTCACCGGATCGACCCCGGTCCTGTCGCAGAAGAGCGCGCTGCGCTGGGTCGTCAGCGACGTCTTGACCATGGCGCGGCGAAACCTGCTTGCGCTGGTGCGCATCCCCGAATCACTCGTGTTCGCCGTCATCCAGCCCGTCATGTTCGTGCTGCTGTTCCGCTACGTCTTCGGCGGCGCCATCCACACGAAGTTCAGCTACGTGAACTTCCTGATCCCGGGCATCCTGGTCCAGACGACGATCTTCGGCGCCCTCGGGACCACCATCGGGCTGGCCGAGGACCTCCAGCGCGGGTTGATCGAGCGGTTCCGGGCGCTGCCCATGGCCCGCATGGCCGTGCTCGGCGGGCGCACCGTCGCGGACCTGGTGCGCAACATCGGCGTCGTCGCCATCATCACGGTGGTCGGGATCGGCGTGGGATTCCGCCCGCACGGTTCGCTCGTCGCCTACGCCCAGGGCTGCCTGCTGATGCTCGTGTTCGCGTACTGCCTCTCGTGGGGCTTCGCGTACGTCGGCCTCGCGGCCCCCAACTCCGAGACCGCCCAGGCCATGGCCTTCCCGGTGATCTTCCCCATGACCTTCGCGTCGTCGATCTTCGTGCCGCTGTCGACGATGCCCAGCTGGCTCCGGGTCTTCGCGCGCAACCAGCCCGTCTCCCAGACCGCCGAAGCGGTTCGGGGCCTGATGCTCGGCTCGCCCCACGGCAACTCCACGTGGATCTCCCTGCTGTGGGCCGCCGGCGCGCTCGCGATCCTCGCTCCGATGGCGACGCGCCGCTACCGCCGCGTCGCCTGACCTCGTGACCGTCCTCGACGTCAGCGAGCTGCAAGAGATTCTGGTTTCGGCCTTCCCCGGCACCGAAGTGCCCTTGGTGGAGGAGGTGGACGGCGACACGGTGATCGTCGCCCAGCCGGTCACCGACCGCCACGGCCGGCCGGGGGGCACCATCTCGGGACCCACCATGATGATGCTCGCCGACACCGCGGCGTGGATGGCCATCCTCGCCCAGATCGGCCCGGTGCTGCTCGCGGTCACCACCAGCCTGCACATCGACTTCCTGCGCAAGCCCGACATCACCGACCTGGTCGAGCGCGCGACCGTGCTGAAGCTGGGCCAGAGGCTCGCCGTCGTGGACGTGTCGATCCACTCGCGGGGCCGCGACGAGATGGTCGCCAAGGCCCAGGTCACGTACTCGATCCCATCCGCGGGTACCTAGGGTGGCCGCACGCGGCGACGCGAGCCGCTCGTGACGGCGCGCCCGCTGACCAAGTCGCTCACCCTCTTCATGGCCGTCGCGACGGGCGTGATCGTCGCCAACCTCTACTACCTCCAGCCGCTCCTGCACCAGGTGAAGGGCGACTTTCGCATCGGCACCTTCACCGCGTCGGCGCTGGTGACCCTGACCCAGGCCGGGTTCGCCGCCGGCCTCGCCTTCGTGGTGCCCCTCGGTGACCTTCTTCCTCGGCGCCGTCTCGTCGTCACCATCTTCCTGCTCGCGGCCGCGACCATGGCAATCGCGTCGGTCGTGCACGACTTCGCCGTGTTCGCCGTCGTCACGTTCCTCATCGGGCTCACCTCGGTGGGCTGTCACGTGCTCGTCCCGTTCTCGGCCGACCTCGCCGCCGAGGGCGAGCGGGGACGCGTGGTCGGTCGGCTCATGACGGGACTCTTGATCGGCGTGCTGCTGTCGCGCACGTTCTCGGGCATCGCGTCGCAGGCCGTGGGCTGGCGCGGCGTCTACGTCACCGCGGCCGCGCTGCTCGCGGTGATGGCGCTGGTGCTCTCGAGGGTGCTGCCCAACGAGGCTCCGCGCGCCCGCGTCGCCTACCTCGAGCTCGTGGCGGGCTCGTTCCGCCTCCTGCGCGAGCACCGCGAGCTGCGGCGTCGGGCCTGGCTCGGAGCGACCTGCTTCGCCGGCTTCAGCACCCTGTGGTCGACGCTCGCCTTCCACCTCTCCGCCGCGCCGTTCCACTACTCCCCGATCCGGATCGGCCTCTTCGGGCTGCTCGGGGTCGGAGGCGTGCTCGCGGCCAACGTGGCCGGCCGTCAGGCCGACCGTCACCGCAGCCGGCCCGTCACCATCGCCGCGGCGCTGCTCGTCGGTGTCTCGTTCGCGCTCATGTGGACCTGGCGCAATGACCTGTGGGCACTGGCGCTGGGGGTATTCCTGCTGGACGCGGGGATGCAGGGGATGCAGATCACCAACCAGGCCATCATCTACACCGTGGCGCCCGAGCAGCGCAGCCGCACCAACGGTGCCTACATGGTCTGCTTCTTCACGGGCGGCGCGGTCGGCTCGCTGGCTGGCGGGTTCGGCTACGCCCACTGGGGATGGACCGGCGCGTGCGTGCTGGGCCTTCTCGTCGGCGCGCTGGCCCTCGTGCCGGCGTTCGGGTGGCCGACGCCGGCACCCTCAGCGCTCTAGGCGCCTCGCGACCACGCCGCGCAGCACCATCGGCACGTCGAGCGAGCCGCCCGGCGCCATTCGCGTCAGCTCATCGCGCACGACCTGCTCCAGCTGCTGGCGCTCCGGCGCGGGTCTGGTGATCACGCCCGAGTAGGTGTGGAAGAGCTGGACGACCTCTTCGTTGGTGCGCGTCCACGTCCATTCGACGGCGAACCTGGTCTCGTCGGCGAACGGTCCAGCGAGGATCCCGGCGGCCCCGCGGTCGCGCCGGGCGCGCTCCGGACGCTCCGAGGGGCGGCGCAGCTCCGCCAGTTTCGCGAACCACTCGTGGCCCGGGTTGAAGCTGTTGGTGAGCACCACCAGTCGCCCGCCGTCGCGCAGCACCCGGGCGATCTCGACGGTCGCCTCGGGCTGGGTGAACCAGTGCCACGCCGACGAGACGACGACCTCGTCGAAGGAGGCGTCGTCCAGCGGCAGCTCCTCGGCGGTGGCGCGGATCGCCGTCGCCTGCGGACTGCGCCGCTCGAGCACGGCGCGCATCTGGTCGTCGGGCTCGACCGCGGTCACGCGCGCGCCGAGCCCGAGCAGGAATCGGGTCACGAGGCCGGTGCCGGCGCCGATCTCCAGGACGTCGCGGCCCTCGAGGGGTCCGAGTTCCGCGGCGAGCTGCGCCGGTGGCGCCGGGCGGTAGCGGTCGTAGAGTTCGGCGACCGAGCCGAACGAACGCGACCGGTGCGACGGCATCTAGGTCACGTTGGCGCGGTCCAGCAGCTCCGCCAGCAGGTCGTCGATCTTGACGCGCGTCTGCTCGGTGGTGTCGCGGTCGCGCACCGTGACCGCGCGGTCCTCGAGCGTCCCGAAGTCCACCGTCACGCAGAACGGGGTGCCGACCTCGTCCTGGCGGCGGTAGCGCCGGCCGATCGACTGGGTGACGTCGTAGTCGCACATGAAGAACGGCTGGAGCTTCGCGAGGACCTCGCGCGAGACGCCCTCCAGCTCGGGCTTCTTGGAGAGCGGCAGGATCGCCACCTGGTAGGGCGCGAGGCGCCAGTCGAGGCGCAGCAGCGTGCGCGTCTCGCCGTCGACCTCGTCCTCGTGGTACGCGGCGAGCAGGAAGGCCATCATCGCCCGGGTCGCGCCGGCGGCCGGCTCGATGACGTAGGGCGTGTAGCGCACGTTCGCGGTCTGGTCGAAGTACTCGAGCCTCGTGCCCGAGGCGTTCGAGTGCTGGGTCAGGTCGTAGTCGCCGCGGTTGGCGATGCCCTCGAGCTCGTCCCAGCCCCACGGGTAGGCGAACTCGATGTCGGTGGTGCCCTTTGAGTAGTGCGACAGGTCCGCCGCCGCGTGCTCGTGCAGGCGCAGCATCTCGCGAGGGATGCCGAGGTCGAGGTACCAGTCGTGGCGGACCTGGACCCAGTACTGGTACCACTGCTCGGCCTCGGCCGGCGGGACGAAGTACTCCATCTCCATCTGCTCGAACTCGCGGGTGCGAAAGACGAAGTTCTGCGGGGTGATCTCGTTGCGGAACGACTTGCCGATCTGGGCGATGCCGAAGGGCGGCTTCTTGCGGATGGTCGAGAGCACGTTGGCGAAGTTGGTGAACATGCCCTGGGCCGTCTCGGGGCGCAGGTAGGCGGTCGCGCCCTCGCCCTCGACGGGGCCGGCCTGGGTCTTGAACATCAGGTTGAAGGCCCGCGGCTCGGTGAACTCGGTCGATCCGCAGTTCGGGCAGACCCCGTCGATCTTGTCCTCGCGCCAGCGCTCCTTGCACCTTCGACAGTCCACCAGCGGGTCGGTGAAGGTCTCGAGGTGGCCCGACGCCGCCCAGACCGCGGGCGGACCGAGGATCGCCGCGTCGATGCCAACGATGTCGTCGCGCAGCTGGACCATCGAGCGCCACCAGGCCTGCTTGACGTTGCGCAGCATGTTCACGCCCAGGGGGCCGTAGTCGTAGGTGGAGCGGAATCCCCCGTAGATCTCGGCCGACTGGAAGATGAAGCCACGGCGCTTGGCGAGGTTGGTGACCTTCTCGAGCAGGTCCGGATCGAGGGCGGGGGTTGATTCCATGGAGCCAGGCTACCGGACTAGTTGGCGCTCCTCAGGCGCACGATCACCTGGTTGGCGAGCAGGCGGCCCTGGGGCGCCAGGGTAACCCGGCCGTCGCGCACGCGCACCAGGTGGGCGATCTCGTCGAGCGACTCGAACGACTCGACCGGCACGCCGCTGCGCGTGCGCAGCGCCAGCGAGTCGCGCTCGAACTCCTTGGTCACCTCGTCGAGCACCTCCTCGCCGCCGAGGGGCGCCTCGCCGCGGCGCACCATCTCGATGTAGCGGTCGGGCGTGCGCACGTTCCAGAAGCGCCGCCCGCGGTGGTGCGAGTGCGCGGCCGACCCGAAGCCGGTGTAGTCGCCCTGGTCCCAGTAGACGTGGTTGTGACGGCACTCGTGGCCGGGCCTCGCCCAGTTGGAGATCTCCTCCCACTGGTAGCCGTGCTCCTCGAGGACCCGTCCCACGAGGTCGTAGGAGTCGGCGGTGGCGTCCTCGTCGGGGTGGCGCGCCGGGTCGGCGCCGAGCGGGGTCCCCGGCTCGGGGGTGAGCGCGTAGCAGCTGAGGTGGGGAGGCGCGAACTCGAGTCCGAGCAGGTCGTCGAGGGTGTGGCGGACGTCGCCGAGGGTCTCGGCGCGCGACCCGACGATCAGGTCCATGTTCCAGGTCGCGAAGCCCGCCTCGTGCACCGCGCGCGACACCTCCTCGTGGGCCATGGTGCCGTGGCGGCGCCCGAGGTCGGCCAGGACGGCGGGCCGGGTCGACTGGACGCCGAAGCTCATGCGGTTCACGCCTCCCGCGCGGTAGGCGGCCAGGCGCTCGAGGCTCGCGTCCTCCGGGTTGCACTCGACAGTGACCTCGGCGTCGTCGGTGCGCGGGATGGCGTCGAGTATCGCCAGCAGCTGCTCGGGAGAGAGGCGCGAGGGCGTGCCGCCGCCGAAGAAGACCGACGTCGCCACGGGCATCTGGGCGTCGAGCGCCCATCCGACCTCGGTCACGACGGCGTCGACGTAGTCGACCATCAGGTGGTTGCGGTCGGCGTAGGTCGCGAACGCGCAGTAGTCGCAGCGGTGCGCGCAGAACGGCACGTGCACGTAGACCCCGAACTCATTCACGGATGGCTCGGCCGGTACGCAGGGTTGGTGACACGGTTCCTCGCAATGCTCCCAGGCACTCTAACGGTCCCGCGCGGGCGGAGCGAGCGGCGGCGTCGAGCGCGCGGCGCGGAGCCGACGCCCGAAGTGCTGCTCGATGGCGTCCTGGGCCAGCGCCATCACCTCGCCGGACCCCGGCACGGACTGCTCGCGAAGCACGTTGGCGAGGTCGCCGCCGATGATGCGCCGCACGAGGGTGAGCGCCTCGGGCGAGATCGACTGGCCCGAGCGGCACTCGGCGCACAGCGTCCCGCCGACCTGGGCGTCGAAGGAGACGAGCGGGCCCTCGCGCCCGCAGTTCACGCAACGATCCACGACCGGACCCGAGCCGTCGTGGGCGAGCAACTTGAAGTAGAAGGAGGCGGGCACCAGCGAGGGGACGAACTCCTCGTTGTCGAGGGTCACCAGCACTCGCGCCAGGAGCTCGAAGATGCCCTCGTCGGCGACGTCGTCGGAGGGGATCGCGTCGACGACCTCGACGACGGCGTAGCCCGCGTTGATCCGGTCGTAGGAGCCGCGAAGCGTGCCGAGGCGCTCGACGTGCTGGACCTGGCGCGCGATGTAGAAGTCGCCGCGGGTCTTGACGACGTCGACCTTCACGTAGGCCAGCGCCTCGAGCGTGCCGCCGAGGCGGCTGGTGGTCTTGCGGATCCCCTTGGCGAGGACCCGGAGCTTGCCGTGGCCGCGGGTCCAGAGCACCACCACGCGGTCGGACTCGCCGGACTTGTAGGTCCGCAGCACCACCGCCTCGTCCAGTATCTCCCTCACTGCTCCGGCTCGTGGTCGCGGTCGCGGCCGCGGTCGCGGTCGTCGAAGTGCTGGCGGCGCGGGGGCAGGCCGAGGTACCGGTTGAGCGCCACGCCCAGCGCCACCAGCACCGCGAGCACCACGGGGATCAGCAGCGGCGCCACCAGGCTGGTCGCCCCGTTGAGCGCCAGCGCCCACAAGAAGACGTAGAAGAGCGCGGCCACCACGAGCATGACCCGGCTGAGCCTCACTGCTCGACGCCCCCGAAGCGCCGCACGCGCCGCTGGTACTCCTCGATCGCGCGGTAGAGGTCCTCGCGGCGAAAGTCGGGCCAGAGCACGTCGCTGAAGACGAGCTCGGAGTAGGCCAGCTCCCACAGCAGGAAGTTCGAGATCCGGTACTCGCCCGACGTGCGCACCACGAGGTCCGGGTCGGGGATCTCGGGATGGTAGAGCCTCGACCTGATCGCCTTCTCGTCGACCTTGCCCGCCGGGACCTTGTCGGCGACGAGCCTCGCGACCGCGTCGACGATCTCGGCGCGCCCGCCGTAGTTGAACGCGATGTTGAGAGTGAACTTCTTGTTCTTGGCGGTGAGCTGGGCCGCCTCGTCCATGTTCTTCAGCACGCGCTTCGGCACGCGCCAGTCGCGCCGCCCGGAAAAGACGATGCGCACGCCGTCGGCGTGCAGCTCGTGCTGGCGCCGAATCAGGAGCCCCTGGTTGAAGTTCATGAGGTAACGCACCTCGTCGACGGGACGGCGCCAGTTCTCGGTCGAGAACGCGTAGACGGTCAGCGCCTTCACCCCGAGTGCCAGCGCCCCGTAGACCGTGTCGACGAGGGCCACCTCGCCCGCCCCGTGGCCCTCCGTGCGGGGAAGCCCCTGGCGCTGGGCCCAGCGGCCGTTGCCGTCCATCACGACCCCGACGTGGCGCGGCACGCGCGAGGTGTCCATCGACGCCGGAATCGGGGTGGGTCGGGGATCTGGCACATCCAAAACCTAGTTCCTCGCCCCAAGCGCGCCCGGGGAACCCTCTAGGGTTTACGTGTGGAAACCTACGATCCCGACGACGAGACGCCCTACGTCGAACCCGACGAGGAGACCGGCGTCCAGCTGGACGAGGACGTGGTCGCCATCGACGCCGACCGGGCCCTCGCGCTGCTCGACCGGATCACCCAAGACCTGCCCGGCGGCGGCGAACGGCGCGAGGGCCAGCGCCAGATGGTGGCCAGCGTGGCCGCCGCCTTCTCGCGGCGCCGCCACGCCATCATCGAGGCCGGCACCGGCGTGGGCAAGTCGCTCGCCTACCTCATCCCCGCCGCCATGTCCGCGCACCGCGTCGTCATCGCCACCGCCACCAAGAACCTCCAGGACCAGCTGGCGACCAAGGACGCCCCCACGGTCGCCGAGCACGCCTCGCACGTGAAGGTCGCGGTGCTGAAGGGCAAGAACAACTACCTCTGCCGCAACCGGGCCCAGAGCCTCGGCGGCGGCGCGCAGATGAGCTTCGACGACGGCAGCGAGGTGCCGCGCGGCGTGGCCGACCAGATGCGCCGGGTCCTCGCGTGGTCCAACGAGACCACGACCGGCGACCGCGACGAGCTGGCCTTCGAGGTCGACCAGCGCGCCTGGCGCGCGCTCTCGGTGACGCCCCAGGAGTGCCTCGGTCGCGTGCAGTGCCCCCAGGGCCACAGCTGCTTCGCCGAGCTCGCCAAGGACCGTGCCGCCGAGAGCTCGCTGCTCATCGTCAACACCCACCTCTACGCCGCGCACCTCGCCTCGGGCGCGATGCTGCTGCCCGCCCACGAGTTCGTGGTCTTCGACGAGGCCCACGAGATCATCGACATCTTCGCCTCCCTGCTCGGCACGTCGCTCAACGCCTCGCGCCTGAGGGGCCTCGCGGGGGCGGCGCGCACGGTGCTCGGGGCGGACTTCGCCGACAGGTGCGCGGGCCTCGTGTCCGGCGCCGACCGCCTGGCGGCGTCGCTGGCGGCCCAGTACGACGCGGGCCAGCTCACCGGGCTCGGCGAGGACTGCGTGCGCGAGCTCGCGAGCTGCGCCGTGGTGGTCACCCAGATCATCGAGGCGCTGCGGGTTCTGCCCGCCCCGGGCGCCGACGCGGAGGCGCGCCGGGTGCGCGCGCTCGGGCCGGCGGTGCACCTCGGCAACGACCTCGAGCGGATCAACAAGGTTCGCGACGGCGAGCTGCTGTTCCTCGCGCGCCGCGACCGCGAGGTCGACATCGAGATCTCGCTGGTCGACGTGGGGCCGCGGCTGCGCGACGACCTGTGGGGCAACGTCACCGCGGTGCTGACGAGCGCCACCATCCCCGACACGCTGGCCAAGAGCCTCGGGCTCGACGGCGACTGCGTCGTCGAGCACTTCGACAGCCCGTTCGACTACCAGGCCAACTCCCTGCTCTACGTCCCCGAGGGCATCCCCGCGCGCAACGCCGACGGCGCCGAGGCGGCGATCATCGAGGAGCTGGTGGGTCTCATCAGCGCGGCCGGCGGGCGCACGCTGGCGCTCTTCACCAACCGCGCCGTGATGAACCGGGTCGCCGAGGCGGTGGCGCCCCGGCTCGACACGCCCGTGCTCGTCCAGGGCACCCTCTCTCGCCAGCGCATCATCGAGCAGTTCCGCGACAGCGCCGAGGCCAGCCTCTTCGCGGTGACCAGCTTCTGGCAGGGGATCGACGTGCCCGGGCACTCGCTGAGCCTCGTGACGATCGACCGGCTCCCCTTCGCCGTGCCGAACGATCCCCTCGCCGAGGCCCGGCGCGCCAAGTCGGACCGTCCCTTCTACGAGGTCGACCTGCCGCGCGCCGCGATGCTGCTCGCCCAGGGCGTGGGCCGCCTGATCCGCACGAGCACGGACCGCGGCGTGGTCGCGGTGCTCGACACGCGCCTCGCCGAGTCGAGTTACCGCTCCTCGCTGTTCCGCAAACTCCCCCCCATGAAGCGCACCCGCGACCGGACCCAGGTGCACGCGTTCCTGAAGGAACTGCGCCAGTAGTACGACGCCGGACGGACCGGACGGCGCCGGCGCCGGCGCGGCGCGTTGGTACTACCTTGGACTTGGGGATATTCGTGGAGGTAGCCGTGTCCAGCAGTGTCGACGAGCAGCACGAGGGGCGGGGCCTGCTCGCGCCGATGACCGCGGCCCCCCTGGAAGAGGCCGCGGACCACGAGGACCCGCGCCGGGTCGAGGTCCGCGAGTGGCTCGCGGCGCACCCCGAGCCCTCCGGACGTGACCTCGCCGAGGCCGGGCTGGTCGCGCCCCACTGGCCGGCTCCCTGGGGAAGGGGCGCGAGCGTCGAACACCAGCTGCTCATCGACGACGAGCTCAGCCGCGCCCACGTCACGCGCCCCATCAACCCGATCGGCATCGGCTGGGCCGGTCCGACCATCCTCTACGCCGGCACCGAGGAGCAGAAGCGGCGCTGGCTCCCGACGCTGATGAGCGGCGAGGAGTTCTGGTGCCAGCTCTTCAGCGAGCCCGGCGCCGGCAGCGACCTCGCCTCGCTCACCACCTCGGCGCACCGCGACGGTGACCAGTGGGTGATCACCGGCCAGAAGGTCTGGACGAGTTACGCCCACATCTCAACCTGGGGCATTCTCCTCGCGCGCACCTCGAACGAGGGGCCCCACCAGAGGGGTATCAGCTACTTCATCTGCCCGATGAAGGCGCCCGGCGTCACGATCAACCCGATCGTCGACATCACCGGCGACCACGCCTTCAACGAGGTCTTCCTCGACGAGGTGCGCCTGCCCGCCGACTACCTCATCGGCGAGGTCAACGACGGCTGGCGCCTCGCGAAGGTGACCCTCGGCAACGAGCGCGTCTCGCTCTCGGGCGAGGGCGCCCTCTGGGGGCGCGGCCCGACCGCCAAGGACCTGGTGGACCTGGTGCGCGAGCAGTCGGTCCCCCACACGGTCCTCGAGCGCGACGACCTCGTCAAATGCTGGTCGCACGGCGAGATCCTGCGCCTGCTGCGCCTGCGCCTGCTGTCGGCGGCGCTCGCGGGCAAGGAGCCCGGACCCGAGGCGAGCGTGCGCAAGGCCCTCGCCGACGACCACGGCCAGGAGGTCATGACCCTCGCCAACCGTCTCGCGGGCGCCGCGGGCATGCTGAACGGCCGCGGGCCCGGGGGCTGCGACGGGGCCGAAGGCGCCTCGTGGACCTACGGCTTCCTCTACGCCCAGGCGCTCACGATCGGCGGGGGGACCTCGGTCGTCCAGCGCAACATCATCGCCGAGCGCGTGCTCGGACTGCCCAAGGACGCCACGCCCTAGCGGGGCTCGTCAGTCGGACTGCGCGAAGCGCGCGACCGTGAAGGCGATCGTCGAGGGCACGCTGAGCGCGAAGACGACGAGCATCATCGTCACGACGACGAGCGCCGATCCCCTGGTGTGGTCGCGCACGAAGGCGAACTCGATCATCCCGGCGGTGATGGCGTAGGCGAGCAGGGCCCACTTGAAGACCGTGGCGAACGTCGTCCAGGCGAACCCCTCGATCCGGGTGAGCAGGGTCCCCGCGACCGCCAGCAGCACCACCCCGGCGCAGAGCAGGGCGACCGGCACGCCGAGCGGGGCCACGCGCGGCGCGTACGACGCGAGCAGGATCCCCCCGACGATGACGAGGCACAGCGCGCCGGTGCTGAGCCACCCGACCGGCGGCATGGGCCGGTCGGCGTCGAGCGCAGCGGCGTCGTGCGGGCCGCTCACTGCGTGGCCACCCGGGTCATGATCACCAGCGTCGCGACCTGCATGAGGCCCGTGATGCCCGCCGTGTAGATGAACCGCTTCATCAGCCGGCCGATCCGCTCGCCGTTGGGCACCGGCTTGTTCATCTCGTAGAGCACGGCGATGTTGGCGGGCTCGAGGATCCCGAGCGCGATCGCGGCCATCACCCCCACCACGCAGAACGAGGCGATGAGCCAGGCGTGGTTCGGGCTCGCCGGGTTGAGGTTGCCGAGCTGGCGCGCCACCTGGAATCCGGTCGCGAGGGTCATCATCACGACGGTCGGCATGATGATGACCATCTTGGGCATGAAGCGCGCCGAGAACTCGGCGCGCGTCGGTATCGAGAGGCGCCCCAGGATCGGACCGATGACCAGGCCCACGAAGAGGTCGATGCCCGTCCACAGCCCGCCGCCCACGACGTGGCTGAACATCAGGCCCCACTTCCAGTTCCCGGCGATCGACACGGCGACGAAGACCACGGCGAGCGCCACGACCGGCAGCCCCTTGAGGGGAACGACCTGGATCCTCGGCCGCTCGGTGGGCGGCGCGAAGTGCGCCTGCGGCGCTACGTCCAGCTCATCGGTCATCGCGGTCCCCCCGGCTCGAAGCACTACAGGAAATATAGCTTCGTCCGGGCGGACAATGACGGCTTCGCGACGCGCTAACCCACCCTGGCGAACAGCAACGACTGGGTGACGCTCGGGTCCGGGGCGTAGCAGCCGGTGTTGGCGTCGAGGAACTTCACGAACGCGGCGTCGCTGTTGAGCTTCCTCTGGGCCTGCTCGAAGGCGGCCAGGTTCTCGTAGCCGGCCAGCCATCCCACCCCGCCGTAGTTGCCCGTCACGTTGGCGAGGAACGTGGTGGGCCGGCCCGTCGCGGCCTCGGCCTTCTGGGCGATCTCGACGCCGCTCACCATGGCCCGCTCGTAGTTGCCCGTCGCGCACACCGCCTGGACCACCGAGACGTACTGCGCCGTGGCGCCGTCCTCGTCCGAGCCGTCGTAGACGGACTGGTACAGCATGTCGTCCACTCCCTCGGCGAACAGGCTGCGGCCCTCGGCGGCCAGCGAGATGTACTTCGCATCGGTCGCGAGCCTGGCGAAGGCCGACTCCATCGAGCCCAGGTCCGCCCACCACGAGGTCCACACGACCACCCCGAAGCCGGGTGAGAACGCCCTCGTCCAGAGCTAGACGTCGCTCTCGGTCACTGCGGCGGCTCGCTGGCCGATGCTCGCTGCCCACGTCACGCCTTCGGTGCTGGTGAGGCGCGCCTGCCTGCTGAATAGATACATGGTCCTCCCTCGCGACCCACGACGGTCGCGGGTCCACGTTGGAATATATCTCTTGTATAACTGTCGTGCTCAGGAACCGCTCCGCCCCGAGGACGGCCGCGACCAAGGAGTACGGGTGGCCGGCCCGGGGGGCACGGGCGGAGGCGAGAAGGTGACCCCGACGGGCATTTGCGCCGCCGGTCCGGCCGTCTGCGCAGCCACGGCGACGATTCGTCCCCGATTGACACCGTACCCGCCGAACGGTGGGATATACTACTATTTCACTAGATAATAGTGCGCAACCACGAAGGGTTCCCGTGCACATCGATATATACCTCGCGCTCGGCAGCGCCGTCGTCGGATTCCTCGTCGGGATGACCGGGCTCGGCGGCGGGGCCCTGATGACCCCCATGCTGGTGCTGGTCTTCGGCATCGCGCCGTCGGCCGCGATCTCGTCGGACCTCATCGCCGCCTTGTTCATGAAGCCCTTCGGCGTGGCGATCCACTGGAAGCGCAAGACCGTCGAGTCCAAGATCGTGAAGCTGCTCTGCATCGGATCGGTGCCGGCCGCCTTCCTCGGGACGTACGCCATGCACCTCATGGGCAACAGCGCCACCGCCGAACGCCGGCTGCAGATCCTGCTCGGCGCGGCGCTCATCCTGGGCTCGGCGGCGATGATCGTGCGCGCCTTCGTGCCGAGCCAGCACGTGCAGTCGAGCAAGCCGGTGCGCTACCGCACCTACCCCACCATCGCCGTCGGCGCCCTGTGCGGGTTCATGGTCGGGCTCACGTCGGTCGGCGCCGGCTCGCTGATCATGATCTTCCTCATCATGCTCTACCCCACGATGCGCAACGAGCGCCTCGTCGGCACCGACATGGCCCAGTCGATCCCGCTCACGATGGCCGCGACCGCGGGATCGCTGATCTTCGGGCACATCGAGTTCGCCGTCACCGCGTCGATCATCCTGGGCAGCGTTCCCGCCGTGGTCGTCGGATCGCTGATCTCGTCTCGCGGCACGTTCAAGGTCGTGCGTCCCTTCATCGCCGGCGTGGTGCTGCTGAGCGGACTCAAGTACGTGGGCACGCCGATCCCGGTCCTCGGCGTCGCCGCCGTCGCCACGATGTTCGGGGTCGTCTTCATGACCGTGCGGGCCAAGCCGGTCGACAAGCCCCTCGAGCTCGAGCCCCGCTTCGCCGTCGCCAGCGCCTCGGAGTAGCCCGGCGCCGCCTCGCGGTCTTAGTAACCGAAGCGGTCCAGCATGTCGTCGCGCTTCTGCCAGCCCGGCTCGACCGACACCTTGAGTTCCAGGTAGCAGCCTTCGGGCAGCTGGCGCCGCGCCGCGATGCCGACGTCCTTCAGCAGCTGTCCGCCCTTGCCGATCACCATGCCCTTCTGGCTCTCGCGCTCGACGAGGATCTCGACGGTGATGTGGGGCCACTCGAACTCGGTGACGCGACAGTGAATCGAGTGCGGCAGCTCCTGCTTGGTCTTGCGCACCAGCTGCTCGCGCACGAGCTCGGCGACCCAGACCGCCTCGGGGACGTCGGAGACCTCGTCGGCGGGGAACAGGAAGGGCGACTCCGGCATGGCGGCGCGCACGTAGGCCAGCAGCTCGGCGATCCCCTCGCCGGTCTTGGCCGAGACCGGAAAGTACTCCACCCGGCCCGCGACGTCGCCGAGTCCCCGCTCCTCGCAGATCTCGCGCACGGCCTCGGTCGCGGCCATGAGCTGCTTGGCGACCGATTCGCGCCCGGTCCTGTCCATCTTGTTCACCACGACGCACGGGCGCGGGCCGCGCTCGCGCTTCGAGGACTCGAGCAGCGTCGTGAGCACCGTGCGGTCGCCCGGTCCGATCGACGCGGTGGCCTCGATCATCGCGAGCACCACGTCGACGCCGTCGGCGGCGGCGCGGGCGGTGTCGTTGAGCCGTCCGCCCAGGCTGGTCTTGGGCCGGTGGATGCCCGGGGTGTCCACGAAGATCACCTGGACGTCGCCCTCGGTCAGGATGCCGCGGATCTGGCTGCGCGTGGTGTTCGGCGACGGCGAGGTGATCGAGACCTTGGTCCCCACGACCTGGTTGAGGAAGGTCGACTTTCCGACGTTGGGCCGTCCGAGGATGGCGGCGAAGCCCGAGCGCGTCACGTTCTCTCCAGTCCTGGTTCCACGAGGACCTCCTCGATGCGCCGCCCGTCCATGCGGATGACGCTGAGGCGGTAGCGGTCGGTGTCGAACGACTCGCCGACCTCGGGCAGCCCGCCGGCGAGGTCGAGCACCAGGCCGGCGACCGTGTCCCAGCCGTCCTTGGGCAGCGCCAGCCCGTACTCCTCGTTGGCGTCGTCGATGTTCATCCGCCCGCTCAGCGTGATGCCGGCCTCGATCGTCTGGCCCTCGTCGTCCGCCTCGGTGGGGTCGGACTCGTCGGTGATCTCGCCGACGAGCTCCTCGAGGAGGTCCTCGAGCGTGACCAGCCCGGCCGTGCCGCCGTACTCGTCGACCACGACGAAGAGGTGGGTCTTGCCCCGTCGGATCTCGGCGAGCAGCGAGGCGACCCGCTTGGTCTCGGGCACGAAGCGCGCGACGCCCATGTGCGTGTTCACCAGGTCGTCGCCGAGGCCGCTGGTGACGAGCCCCGCCAGGTGGCGCAGGTTCACCATGCCCACGACGTCGTCGACCCCCACGCCGAGCACGGGGATGCGCGAGCGCCCGGTCCGGATCGCGAGGTCGAGCGCGAAGCGCACGCTCTGGGTCCCGGGGACGTCGACCATGTCGATGCGCGGCACCATCACCTCGCGCACGATGGTGTCGCCGAACTCGATGACCGAGCGGATGAAGTTGCGCTCCTCGGAGGCAATGGCGGCGTCCTCGTGGGCGACGTCGGCCATCGCGAGCACCTCGGACTCGGTGACGCGCTGGGCCTGGCCGGGCTTGCCGAACAGGCCGATCACCCCGTGGGCGATCGAGAGCAGGAGCGCGGAGATCCAGCGGATGGGCCAGAGCCGCAGGATGCTCCCGACGATCGGCGCGGCCGTCAGGGCCGCGGTGTCGGGGTGCGCGACCGCGTAGTTCTTCGGGATCGCCTCGAAGATGACGAAGATCACCACGACCTCGCCGACGGTCGCGACGAAGACCCCCGCCGCGCCGAAGAGGTGCTCGGCGAGCACGCCCACCATCGTCGCCGAGACCAGCTGGCAGATCAGCACCAGCAGCAGCAGCGGGTTGAGGAACTTCTCGGGGTCCTCGGAGAGCTTCACCAGCGCCTTCGCGCCGCGGCGCCCCTGGTCGCGCAGCGAGCGCGCCCTCGACTTGTTCATGCGCACGAGCGAGGTCTCGGCGAGCGCGAAGAAGCCCGAGAGCATCAGCAGCACGAAGACGCTGATCGACATGTAGGTGTCGGCGTCGGTCCAGGTCGCGGCGATCATGGGCCGGTCGGGCGGTAGTGGCGTCCGAGGAGCTCGCGCTCGCGGGCCTCCATGCGTTCGGCCTCCTCGTCGACCTCGTGGTCCCAGCCCATCAGGTGCAGCACCCCGTGCACGATCAGCAGCGCGATCTCGTCGTCGAGGGTGCACTCGTGCTCGAGGGCGTTCTTCGCCGCGACGGCCGGGCAGATCACGATGTCGCCGATCAGCTGGGGGATCTCCGAGGCCGGCGGCTCGCCCGGTCCGCTGCCCCCGGCGTCGGGGACCCGTCCCGTGGGCTCGGGCTCGGAGTCGATCGGGAAGCTCAGCACGTCGGTGGGGCCGAGCTTGCCCATGAACTGCAGGTTGAGCGCGGCGATCGTCGTCTCGTCGCAGAAGATCAGCGAGACCTCGGCGAGACCGCGCACGCCCTGCTCGACCAGGGCCGCGTTCGCGAGCGCGATCCAGCGCTCGAGGTCGATCTCGTGCTCGCGCTGCTCGTCGGCCGCGTAGATGTCGATGCTCATGGCGTCAGGCTCTCGTACGCCGCGACGATGTCGGCCACGATGCGGTGGCGCACGACGTCCTTGGCCCCGAGGTGCACGAAGCTGATCCCCTCGACGTTCCAGAGGATCTTCTCGATGCTCACCAGGCCGCTGGACCTGCCGTTGAGGTCGATCTGGGTGACGTCGCCGGTGACGACGGCCTTGGAGTTGAAGCCGATGCGCGTGAGGAACATCTTCATCTGCTCGGGCGAGGTGTTCTGGGCCTCGTCGAGGATGATGAACGAGTCGTTGAGGGTGCGCCCGCGCATGAAGGCGAGCGGCGCGACCTCGATGGTGCCGTTGGCGATGAGGCGCTGGGCGCCGTCGGGTCCCAGCATGTCGTAGAGGGCGTCGTAGAGGGGGCGCAGGTAGGGGTCGACCTTGGCCATCAGGTCGCCCGGCAGGAAGCCGAGGTGCTCGCCCGCCTCGACGGCCGGCCGGGTGAGCACGATGCGCTGGACCTGGCGGCGGTGCAGCGCCTGCACGGCGGCGGCGACGGCGAGGTAGCTCTTGCCGGTGCCGGCCGGCCCGATCCCGAAGGTGATGATCGACGCGTCGATCGCGTCGCTGTAGCGCTTCTGGCCGGCGGTCGAGGGACGGATCACCTTGCCCTTGGCGCCGCGGGCCACCTCGTGGCGCAGCACCTCGCTCGGGCGCAGGTCGTCGTCGACCATGTCGATGGTGCGCGTGATCTTCACCGGGTCGAGCGACTGTCCGCTCTCGAGCACGAGCACGAGCTCGTCGAAGAGGCGCAGCACCTTGGCGGCGTCGGGCCCGGTGACCGAGATCTGGTTGCCCTGGACGCGGATCTTGGAGTCGGGGAAGGAGCGCTCCACCACGCGCAGGTGCTCGTCGCGCGGACCGAGCAGTCCCGACATCAGATGCGTGTTTGGTACGAAGGTGGTCGCGGTCAGGGCCTCGGCGGCCGTGGCATCGAAGGTCATCCCGGAGGCCACCCCATCCGGCGCCCGCCGAGCACGTGCATGTGCAGGTGCGCCACGGACATCTGCCCGTCGATGCCCACGTTCATCACGAGCCGGTAGCCGCTCTCGCGCACGCCCTCGATGGCGGCGACCTCCTGGGCGAGCAGCACCAGCTGGTCGACGACCCCGCCGTGGGCGCCCTCGACCTCGTCGGCGCTGGTGATGTGGGCCTTGGGCACGACCAGCACGTGCACGGGCGCCTGGGGCGCGAGGTCGTAGAAGGCGTACGCGCTCTCGCTCTGGGCGACGGGCTTGGACGGGATCTCCCCCGCGACGATTTTGCAGAACAGGCAGTCACTCATGTGTTGTCCATATCATTACCGATTCGCGCGCCGCCGAGGGTAAATCCCCAGCCACCAGCGCCGAAGGCCAGCAGCGACGCCGCGACGACCGCCGCCGTCTCGGCGCGCAGCACCGTTCGCCCGAGCGCCAGGCGCCGCCGGAGCGAACCCCACTCCTCGGGGTCCCAGCCGCCCTCGGGACCGATCGCGACCGAGCGCACCCCGGTCCAGTCGCCGCCGCCGCTGAAGTCCGCGACGCAGACGTCGGCGGGCACGTCGACGACGTTGAGCGGATCGTCCACGACGACGTCGTAGGTGCGCCGGCACTGGCCGACCGCCTCGGCGCCGATGCGCCGCCAGCGCGACACGATCTTGTCCTTCGTCTCGCCCTTGAAGCGCACGACGAGGCGCCGGCTGACCAGCGGCACGATGCGGCTCACGCCGAGCTCGGTCGCCTTGGCGACCGCCCACTCGCTGCGGTCGCCCTTGAGCGGCGCGAGGTAGAGCGTCGTGGCGGGCGTCGCGGGATCGACGTGCACCGGGGTCACGCGCGCCAGGCCGACGTCGCCCACCTGGCAGAGCGACCACGAGCCGCGTCCGTCGGTGACGACGACCTCCTCGCCGCTGCGCACGCGCAGCACGGTGCGCAGGTGGTGCTCGTCGGGCGCGCGAAGCTCGGGGCGCGCGGGGTCGTCGACGCGGAACTGGCCGACCGCGGCCACTCGCCGCGGCCACTCGAGGTAGCTCACCGCTTGGCGCCGCGCCGGCGCGAGAAGAGGCCGGCGGCGTGCTCGCGCACCGGCTCGCCGCGGTGCTCGGCGAGCTGGCGCAGCAGGGCGTCGGAGTCCTCGTCGAGGTCGATCGGCACGTCGACGACGAGGTGCACGAAGAGGTCGCCGCGTCCGCGTCCGTGGAGGTGGCTGACGCCCTCGTGGCGGATGCGCTGGACCGTGCCGTTGGCGCTGCCGGGCTCGACCTCGAGCACGTGGGTGCCCTGGAGCGTGGGCACCTCGATGCTGGCGCCCAGCGCCGCCTGGGTGAAGGCCACGTGCGCCTCGTGGTGCAGGTCGTCGCCGACGCGCTCGAAGCGCTCGTCGGACGCGACGCGCAGGTGCACGAACAGCCGTCCGTTGCCGCCGCCGCGCGCGCCCGCCGGGCCGCGCTCGGCGATCCGCATGGTCGAGCCGTCCTCGACGCCCGGGGGGATCTGGATCGTGAAGGTGGAGCCGGCGTTCACCCGGCCCTCGCCGCGGCACGCCGTGCACGGCGACTCGATGCGCGTGCCCATCCCGCCGCAGCGGTTGCACGGCGTGGCCGTGACCATCTGGCCCAGGATGGAGTTGCGCACGCGCTGGACCTGGCCCACGCCCGCGCACTCCACGCAGGTCACCGCCGACGTGCCCTCCGCGCAGCCCGACCCGCCGCACTGCTCGCAGCGCTGGGGGAGGTTCACCGTCACCTCGTGGGTTGCCCCGAAGGCCGCCTCGTCGAGGGTGATCTCGACCGACATCTCCGCGTCGGGGCCGGGCTGGGGACCGCGGCGCTGGGGGGGGCGCCCGCCCATGCCGCCGAAGAACATGTCGAAGATGTCCTGGACCGAGCCGGCGCCGAAGGGGTTGCCCGCCCCGGTGTCGGACCCGAAGCGGTCGTAGTTCGCGCGGCGCTCGGGGTCCGACAGGATCTCGTAGGCCTGGGAGACCTCCTTGAAGTGCGCCTCGGCGCCGGGGTCGGCGTTGGCGTCGGGGTGGTACTGGCGCGCGAGGCGCCGGTAGGACTTCTTCAGCTCCTCGGGCGACGCGTTCGCGTCGACCTCGAGGACCGCGTAGAGATCGGGGTTAGCCACGGTCCTCCTCCCCGCCGAAGTGGCGGGTCAGCTCGCGCGAGACCGCCTCGGCGGCGGCCATTGCCTCGCGGTACTTCATGCGCGTCGGCCCGAGCAGGCCCACGGCCCCCGCGGGCGAGCCGTCGATGGTCACCGGCGCCACGATCAGCGCGCAGGCGGCGAGCGACTCGAAGCCGTGCTCCGATCCGATCGCGACCGACATGCCCTGGTTCAAGATGTCCTGGACCAAGGAGACGACGAGGAGCTCCTGCTCGAGGATCGCCAAGACCTTGCGCACCGTCTCGACGCCCTCGAAGACCTCGGCGACCTTCGAGGATCCCCCGATGAAGACCTGCTCGCCGTCGGTCGTCGGCGGCACGGCGTGCAGCGCGCTCGCGGCCTCGCGCACCAGCGTCGCCACGTGGTCGTTGCGCGAAGGGACCTGGACCGTGGTGGCGAGCGTGGTATCGATCAGCAGGGCGTTGAGCTGCCTCGAGGCCTCGGCGACCTCCTCGTGGTTGACGTCGAAAGTCGACATGACGCTGTGCTTGACGACCGAGCCGTCCGAGAAGATCGACACCAGCAGCTGGTGGCGCGCGTCGAGGTTCACCAGTTGCACGCTCAGGACGGTGGCGTGGCTGTGGCCGGCCCCCACGACGACCGACGTGTAGCTCGTGAGCTGGGTGAGCAGCGACGTGGTCTGCTCGAGCACGTCCTCGACCTCGCCGCGGACGTTGGCGAAGAACTCGTGGACCTGGTGCTGCTGGACCGGCCCCAGGACCCCCGACTGCAGGTGGTCGACGAAGTAGCGGTACCCCTTGTCGGTCGGCACCCGGCCGGCCGAGGTGTGGGGCTGGGCGAGGTAGCCCTCGTGCTCGAGCGAGACCATCTCGGAACGCACGGTCGCCGGCGACACCGCGAGGTGCGCGTTGGCCGCGACCGAGGAGGAGCCCACGGGCTGGGCCGTGTTGATGTGCTCGACCACGACGGCCTCGAGGATCGTGGCCTTGCGCGGGTCGAGCTCTGGTGACGACGGTGACGTGGCGGCGCGTCGGGCCATAATTCCTCCTTGTTAGCACTCGATTCTACCGAGTGCCAAGCCTGGACGGTCGCGGCGCCCGGGCGTAGTCTGGCGACGTGTTCCACGCGCCCGAACGACCCGAGCTCCTCTTCAGCGGCGAGGAACGCCCCCAGCTCGACTCCTGGCTCGAATTCTGCCGCGCGACCCTGCTCTACAAGTGCGACGGCCTGGAGCTCGAGCAGCTGGAAGTGCGCCCGGTGGCGGGCTCGGCGCTGTCACTGCTCGGGATCATCCGCCACATGACCTACGTGGAGCAGGCCTGGTTCGAGCGCATCTTCACCGGACGCGACGTCACCGAGTACTACAAGAGGGTGGACGACCGCGACGCCGACTTCCACGACCTCGACGAGACCCCCCTGGACCAGGTGCTCGCCAACTACGAGGCCGCCGTGGCGACCTCGCGGCGCTGCGCCCTCGGCCACGACCTCGCCGAGGCCTCCGCCAAGGTGAGCCGGGGCCGGTTCACCGACCTGCGCTGGATCTACGTGCACATGATCGAGGAGTACTCGAGGCACAACGGCCACGCCGACCTGATCCGCGAACTGATCGACGGCGCGACTGGCTACTGATCAGTCCTCGAGCTTGAGGGCAGCGACGAACGCCTCCTGGGGGACCTCGACGCGCCCGATGTTCTTCATGCGCTTCTTGCCCTCCTTCTGCTTCTCGAGGAGCTTGCGCTTGCGCGTGATGTCGCCGCCGTAGCACTTGGCGAGCACGTCCTTGCGCCGGGCCTTCACGGTCTCGCGCGAGATGATCCGCCCGCCGACGGCCGCCTGGATGGGCACGTCGAACATCTGGCGCGGGATGAGCTCCTTCAGCCGCTCGGCCATCCGGCGTCCGTAGTAGTCGGCGTTGGACTTGTGGACGATGGTCGAGAAGGCGTCGACCGGCTCGTGGTTGATCAGCAGGTCCACGCGCACCAGGTCCGAGGTGATGTAGCCGCTCTGGTCGTAGTCGAGGCTGGCGTAGCCCTTGGTGCGGCTCTTCAGCGCGTCGAAGAAGTCGATGATGACCTCGGCGAGGGGTATCGCGTAGCGCAGCTCGACGCGGTCGGTCGAGAGGTAGTCCATCTTTATCATCTCGCCGCGCCGGCTCTGGCAGAGGTCCATGACGGTGCCGAGGTACTCGGCCGGGGTGAGCACCGTGATGTTGAGCATCGGCTCGTCGATGTGGTCGATGCGGCTCGAATCGGGCAGGTCGGTGGGGTTGTCCACGTCGACCTCGGTGCCGTCGGTGAGGAACGCCCGGTAGATCACCGAGGGCGCGGTCGCGATGAGGGCCAGGTTGAACTCGCGCTCGAGGCGCTCGCGCACGATCTCCATGTGCAGCAGGCCCAGGAACCCGCAGCGGAACCCGAAGCCGAGCGCGTGCGACGACTCGGGCTCGTAGGTGATCGAGGCGTCGTTGAGCTTCATCTTGTCCAGCGCGTCGCGCAGGTCCGGCAGGTCGTCGCCGTCGATCGGGTAGACCCCGCAGAACACCATCGGCTTGGGGTAGAAGTAGCCGGGCAGGGCGTGGGCCGCCGGGCGGGCCGCCTCGGTGATGGTCTCGCCCGAGCGCGCTCCCCCGACGTCCTTGATGCCCGCGGCGATGAAGCCCACCTCGCCCGGACCGAGCTGCTTGACGCTGATCATGTCGGGGGTGCGGATCCCGATCTCCTCGATCTCGTGGTTGGCGCCGGCCTGCATCATGCGGATCCTGGTGTCGTCGCGCAGCGTCCCCTCGACGATGCGGATCGAGCTGATGACCCCGCGGTACTGGTCGTAGTACGAATCGAAGATCAGCGCCCGCAGCGGCGCATCCGGGTCGCCGGTCGGGGCGGGGATGCGACTGATCACGGCGCGCAGCAGTTCGGGCACCCCCTCGCCGGTCTTGGCGGAGATCATGAGCACCTCGCTCGCGGGCAGCCCGAGCACGCGCTCGAGCTCGTCCTTGCAGCGATCGGGGTCGGCGGCGGGCAGGTCGATCTTGTTGAGCACCGCCACGATCTCCAGGTTGTTCTCGAGGGCCTGGTAGCAGTTGGCGAGCGTCTGGGCCTGGATGCCCTGGCTGGCGTCGACGAGCAGCACGGCGCCCTCGCAGGCCGCGAGCGACCGCGAGACCTCGTAGCCGAAGTCGACGTGGCCGGGGGTGTCGATGAGCTGGAGGATGTGGTCCTCGAAGTACACGCGCACGTTCTGGGCCTTGATGGTGATGCCGCGCTCGCGCTCGATGTCCATCGAGTCCAGGTACTGGGCGCGCATGAGGCGCGGGTCGACGGCGCCCGTGATCTCAAGGATCCGGTCCGAGAGGGTCGACTTGCCGTGATCGACGTGCGAAATGATGGAAAAGTTCCTGATTTTGCCGGAATCGACGGACGTTGGGGGAATGGCCACGGTGTAGAAAGGCTACCCGTCGTCGTGGCCGCCTCGTCGGAGTGGAGCGCCCCCGACGCTCCTGCTAGCCTTATTCAGCCCGCCGGAGAGTTTCGGCGTACTGATAACGAGGTTTTCGTGGCAAATATCAAGAGCCAGATCAAGCGCAACAAGCAGAACGTGGTCGACCGCGAGCGCAACAAGGCCATCAAGTCCGAACTGCGCACGCGCACGAAGAACGCCGTCGCCGCCGTGGGCACCGAGAACGAGGAAGTCGCCCTGCGCGCCGCCATCAAGCGCATCGACAAGGCCGCCGCCAAGGGCGTCATCCACAAGAACCAGGCGGCCAACAAGAAGAGCGGCCTGATGCACCGCATCGCCTCGCTTCGCACCGAGGCCTAGGCACCCTTCGCGGTCACCCGACGAATTCCCCGACGTGACCCGTCACGTCCCTAGCCCCGTCGCGCGCCCTGGGTCATCTTGGCCAGGCGCGCCACCAGCACCTCGGTCACCGTCAGCTCGGTCACGTCGAGGTCGGTGTTGAGGTCCTTGCCGCCGTAGCTGACGCCGCCCTTCAGGTCCATGTCCGCCTTGGTGATCCAGTGCACGGCCGTGGCGACGCGCTGGGGACCCAGGCGCTGGGCGACCCGCTGCAGCTTGCCGGCGGGGTACTTGTGGACCCCCAGCAGGGCGGCCGCGTCCTCGTCGGAGCGCACGCCGCTGCCCTCGAGGCGCGCCATGTGCAGGTAGTGGCGCGCGAGGATGTTCACGACCTGCAGGCCCGCGCGGGACTTGGAGTCGAGCATGCGCCGCGCCACCGCGATGGCCTTGGTGGCGTCGCCCGAGTCGACGGCGTCGGTGAGGTCCCACTCGGGCACGTCGCCGGCGTCGCCGAGGTACGGCTCGATGTGGGCGTAGGTGAGCGGCGCCGTGCCGTAGATCGACGAGAGGGTGCGCGCGAGCGCGTCGATCCTCGCCACGTCGTCGCCGACCTGGGCGACGATGCGCTGGGCGGTGGCCTTGTCGGTGGTGACCCGGTACTCGGCCAGCTTCTCCTCGACGAAGGAGACCCGATCCGGCGCGCGCGAGCCGACGTTCACCTCGACCACCTCGCCGGCGGCCTTGACGAGCTTGTTCGACTTGGTCGCGACGACCGCCAGCACCAGGAACGTGTCCGGGGCGGGACTGGCCATCCACTCGAGCAGCTGGGCGGCCTCGTCGGCGACCAGCAGCTGCGCGTCGCGCAGCACCACCACGCGCGAGCTCGCGAGGAACGCGGGCGTATTGAGCGCCTCCATGACCTTGGCGATGACCGGCTCGGCGCCCGAGGCCGTCACGTCCTTCGCGGTGAAGTCCTGGAGCGCGAAGGACGGATCGAGCTCGCCGAGCGCGCGCGCCACCACGTTGTGCACGGCGTCGTAGACCATGGTGGCGTCGGTGCCCACGACGGCGACGACGGGGCTGCTCACGGCGCCTCGAGCAGTCGCGCGACGACGTCGCGGATCCGCACGGTCCCGGCGACGTCGTGGGCCCGCACCACCCGGCACCCGGCCGCGATCCCGAGCGCCGCGGCCCCGAGGGAGGGCTCGCGACGCTCGGTCACGTCGAGGCCGAACAGCACGCCGAGGAAGGTCTTGTTGGACGCCGACAGCAGCAGGGGCGACCCGAGCGCCGCGAGGCGCGACGAGTCGCGCAGCAGCTGGAGCGACTGGGCGGCGGTCTTTCCGAGGTCGAGTCCCGCGTCGACGATGACGCGATCGGCCCGCACGCCGGCGTCGAGCGCCCGCCGGCGTCGATCGGCCAGGAAGTCCCGGACCGTCGCGGTCACGTCGTCGTAGCGCGGGTCGGGGTCGGCCACGCGCGGGGCGAGGCGGATGTGGGTCGCCACGACCGTCGCTCCGGCGGCGGCGGCCGCGTCCAGGTACTTCGGATCGGCGAAGCCGCTGATGTCGTTGCCGACGACCGCGCCGACCGCGAAGCAGGCCTCGGCCACGCTCGCGCGCCAGGTGTCGATGCTGATCGGCACGTCGAAGCGCCGACGCAGCTCCGCGACGACCGGCACGACCCGGTCGAGCTCCTCGCTCTCGGCGACCTCGTCGCCGGGTCCCGCCTTCACGCCGCCGACGTCGAGCAGGTCGGCACCCTCGAGGACCAGTTGCGCGGCGCGCGCGTAGAGCGCGTCGAGCGCGTAGGTGGCGGCCGGGGCGAAGAAGGAGTCCTTCGTGCGGTTGAGGATCCCCATGACGAGCGCGCGCGAGGTGACGTCGTACGTGGTCTCGCCCAGGGCGAGCCCGATGGCGGCCGGGGGCCGGAACACCTGCACTAGTAGAGGCGGCTCGCCAGACGGCGACGGAACGACACGTAGCGCGGGTCCCCGGGGCCGAGGGCGTCGAGCATCTCGAGCAGCGAGTCCTTCGCCCCGGCGTCGCTTCCGGCCTGCTCGAGCAGGTGCTCGAGGGTCAGGTCGATGTCCGCGTCGAAGGCGACGCCGCTCTGCTGGAGGCGCACGCGAGCGAGCACCGTCTTGGCGGCGAGCAGGTGCTCGAAGGGCGCCAGTACGGCCAGGGCCTCGTCGAGGCGGTCGCTCGTGCGCAACAGCTCGCCGAGCGCCACGGCCGCCTCGGCGTTCGAGGCGTCGAGCGCGAGCGCGGCGCGCAGCGACTCCTCGTCGCCCTCGGCGACCAGGCGGTCGACCGCGGTCGCACCCGGCGCCAGGCGCTCGATGAAGTCGCGCACCACCTTCTCGGGCAGCGCGCCCACGAAGGAGTCGACGACCTTGCCCTCGCGCAGCGCGAAGACCGCGGGGATCGACTGGGCCGCGAAGGCCTGGGCGATCTCGGGGTTGCTGTCGACGTCGACCTTGGCGAGCTCGACGGCGCCGTTGGTCTCGGCGACGACCCTCTCGAGTATCGGACCGAGCGTCTTGCACGGTCCGCACCACTCCGCCCACAGGTCAACGACGACCGGCACGGCCATCGATCGCTCTATGACCGCCACTCCGAAAGTGGCATCCGTTACGTCGCTCACGCCCCCAGCCTAACGGCGCGCCACCTCATCGGGGAGGGTCGCCGCGCGCTGTTAGCCTCGGCCCATATGGACAAGGTTCCCGGAATCCGCGAAGACACGGTGACCGCGTGGATGGTCGAGCACGTCGGCGCCGCGGCCCCCCTCGCCTTCGAGCTCGTCGCCGGCGGACGCTCCAATCTCACCTTCCGGGTCACCGACGCGGCCGGGCACGACTTCGCGCTGCGCCGCCCGCCTACGAGCCACGTGCTGCCCACGGCCCACGACATGGTGCGCGAGCACACGGTCATCTCGGCGCTCTACCCGCTGGGCGTGCCGGTCCCCCAGCCGCTCGCGCTCTGCACCGACGAGGACGTGAACGAGCGGCCCTTCTACGTGATGGAGTTCGTGAACGGTGCAATACTGCGCGACCGCGCCCAGGCCGAGGCGACCTTCGACCTCGCGACCAGAGGGGCGATCGGCGACAACCTGGCCGCCACCCTGGCCCAGCTCCACGACGTCGACGTCGACCGGGCGGGGCTGGGGGGCCTGGCGCGCCACGAGGGGTACATCGAGCGGCAACTGCGCCGCTGGCGCACCCAATACGGCCAGATGCGCGTCGAGGGGGTCGACTACGGCGGGCTCGTCGAGGCCGTCGGCGACCAGCTCGCCGAGCGCGTCCCCGCCCAGCAGCGCGTGACGGTCGTGCACGGCGACTACCGGCTCGACAACACGGTCCTCGACGAGGCGGGCCGGGTCCGGGCGATCCTCGACTGGGAGATCTGCACGCTGGGCGACCCCATGGCCGACCTGGGCCTGCTGCTCGTCTACTGGGCCGAGCCCGCCGACAAGATGGCTCCCCTCCTCGGGTCCGCGCCCACGACCGCGCCCGGCTTCGCCAGCCGCGACCAGGTGCTGAAGGCCTACGCGTCGCACTCCTCGCTCGACGTCAGCCAGGTCGCCTACTATCAGGCATTCGGCTACTGGAAGCTGGCCTGCATCATGCAAGGGGTCTTCGCGCGCTACAGCGCCGGGGCCACGGCGGGGGACCAGGGCAGCGTCTCTGAGTTCCCGACACATATCGCGATGCTCGCCGAGACGGCGAAGCAGACTTTGGAGCACGACTGATGGAAGACGAGATCTACGACCGCATCATCTTCCTCGCGGATCCCGAGCTCACCGAGCCGGTGCTGGTCATCTGCCTCGAGGGCTGGATCGACGCCGGCCTCGGCGCCAACACCGCCATCAACACCCTCCAGGCCACCATCAACACCGAGGTGCTCGCCACCTTCGACACCGAGTACTTCATCGACCAGCGCGCGCGGCGCCCCATCGTGCGCATCATCGACGGCGTCACGACCGAACTGACCTGGCCCGAGATCCAGCTCCGCTACGGCCGCGACGGCGACGGCGCCGACATCCTGTTCCTGGTCGGCCCCGAGCCGGACTTCCACTGGAGCGATTTCGTCGACGTCGTCACCGACGCCGCCGGGCGCTTCGACGTGCGCCTCGTCATCGGCCTCGGGGCCTTCCCCGCGCCGACCCCCCACACGCGCCCGGTGCGGGTCATCGGCACCGCGCCCGAGGCCAGCTCGCACCTGCTCGCCCTGGTGGGGCAGGTCACCGGGGAGCTCGAGGTACCCGCGGGGATCAACTCGGCCCTGGAGCTCGGATTCGCCGAGGTCGACATGGACATCATCACGCTCTGGGCGCGCGTGCCGCACTACGTCGCCTCGATGCCCTACCCCCAGGCGGCGGTGTCGCTGATCGACGCGCTGGCGCGCATCAGCGGCCTCACGCTGGACGCCAGCCTGCTGCGGGCCTCGGCCGAGGAGGCGCGCCTGCGCGTCGACACCCTGATCACCAACAACCCCGAGCACCGCTCCATGGTCGAGCAGCTCGAGGAGGCCGCCGACGAGACCGAGGGCACGTCGCTCGGCGAGGAGCTCCCCAGCGGCGAGGAGCTCGCCGCCGAGCTCGAGCGTTTCCTGCGCGACGAGGGCGTCTAGCCCTTCTCACCTCGCCAGCATGACCAGGCACGCCCTCGAGGAAGTGGGCCAGGCGCGGCGCATCGAGCTCGCGTCGCTCGGCATCGACGTGACGCTGGTGAACCCCGGGCCGTACCTGACGGGCTTCAACGACCGCATGGCGGACTCGATGTGGGAGTGCTTCGGCGACGAGTCGCTCAACGGCTCCGAGGCGGCGCCCTTTCGCACGGTCACGGACTTCGTGCCCGAGGACATCCGCGCCCAGCCCGGGCTCAGCTAGCCGCGTCGGACTCGCGGTCCGGAGCCGCGTCCACGTCGCTCTCCTCGATGCGCAGCCCGAGCCCCAGGGCGTAGCCCTCGAGGAAGTGGGCGCTCTCCTCCTGGCGCGGGTGGCGGTCGGCGATCGCGTAGAAGGCCGGCGAGTGGTCGGCCTCGTGCAGGTGCGCCAGCTCGTGGACCAGGACCGCGTCGATGACCCACTCGGGGCACTGGCGCAGGCGCGTCGAGACGCGGATCTCGCGGGTCGCCGGCGAGCACGAGGCCCAGCGGTGCTGCTGGTTCTTCACCCAGCGCACCGAGCTCGGCACCACGCCGTCGTTGTAGAGCTCGGCGAGCACCTTGGCGCGCTCCTCGAGCGAGGCGTCCCCGGCGGCGTTCTGGGGGCGCTGGGTGAGGAGGCGCTCCACGAGGTCGTCGACGAAGATGGCCCGCTCGCGCCCGCGCAGGCGGGCCGGGATCTGGACCACGATGCGGCTGCCCGACCAGTGGGCCGTGCCGGTCTTCTTGCGCCTCGACGAGGCCCGGATCTCCACCTCGGGACGGTCGAAGCGCGGCGCCACAATGTGGACCTGGGTGCCAGCGCCGGGGGCCGGGTGTCGCGCCATCAGAGAATGATGTTGACCAGGCGGGGGGGCCTCGCGACCACCCGCGTCGGCGCGGCTCCCGAGAGGGCCTCCACGACCGCGGGGTCCGACAGCGCGAGGCTCTGGGCCTGCTCTTCGTCGATGTCCGGATCCACCTCGAGGCGGGCCCTGACCTTCCCGTTCATCTGGACGATCATCGTGACGCTCTCCTGCTTCACGAGCTCGGGATCGGCCACGGGCCACGTCTGGAGGTGCACCGAGGGCTCGCCGGGGTGGCGCACGTCCCACAGCTCGGCCGTGACGTGCGGGGCCATCGGGGCGAGCATCTTGAGCATCGTGTCGACCGCCTCGTCGAGGGTGCCGCGGTGCGCGCCCTCCTCGCTGCGCGCCCACCGAGAGACGGTGTTCAGCAGCTCCATCAGGGCCGCCACCGACGTGTTGTAGCCCCAGCGCTCGAAGCCGTCGGTGACCTTCGCGATGGTGCGGTGCAGCGCCTGGCGCACCGCGAGGTCCGAGTCGTCGAAGGTGTCGTGGAAGCGCACCCCTTCGCACTGGCCGAGCCGGTAGAAGCGGTCGATGAAGCGCGCGCAGCCGTCGATGATCTCGTCGGTCTGGTCGGTCCAGTCGACGTCGTCGGCGGGCGGACCGGCGAAGAGGTGGAAGAGCCGCAGCCCGTCGGCGCCGACGGTCTCGTAGTAGTTCTCGGGGGCGATCTGGTTGCCCTTGGACTTGGACATCTTGGTGCCGTCGATGCGGATCATCCCCTGGGTGAAGAGGCGCTTGAACGGCTCGCGCGGCAGTCCCGGCGCCATGCCAATGTCAACGAGCGCCTTCAGGTAGAAGCGCGCGTAGAGCAGGTGCAGGATCGCGTGCTCGATCCCGCCGATGTACTGGTCGACCGGCATCCACTTGGCGGCCTCAACGGGGTCGAAGGCCTGGCCCGGCGTGAAGGGGTCGGCGAAGCGCAGGTAGTACCACGACGAGTCGGTGAACGTGTCCATCGTGTCGGCCTCGCGCCGCGCGGGCTCGCCGCAGACCGGACAGGTCGTGTTGCGGAATTCCTCGTGGGTCGCGAGCGGCGACTGGCCGGACTGGTCCATCGTTACGTCGTCGGGCGCCACGACCGGCAGCTGGTCCTCGGGCACCGCCACCATGCCGTGGGTGTCGCAGTAGACGATCGGGATCGGGCATCCCCAGAACCGCTGGCGCGACACCAGCCAGTCGCGCAGGCGGTAGTTGACCTTGGTGACGCCCTTGGCGTGCTCGGCGAGGAACTCGGCGGCCTTCGCCTTGGCGGCCGGCACGTCGAGGCCGTCGAGGAAGCCCGAGTTGATGTGCGCGCCGTCGCCCGAGTACGCGCCGCCCTCGAAGTCGGCGGGCGGCTGGGTGGTGCGCACCACGGGCAGCCCGTGGACGGTGGCGAAGGCGAAGTCGCGCTCGTCCTCGCCCGGCACGGCCATGATCGCCCCGGTACCGTAGGTGCCGAGGACGTAGTCGGCGACGTAGACGGGGACCCGGGCGTTGGTGAACGGGTTGACGACGAAGCTGCCGGTGAAGGCGCCGCGCTTCTCGAGCCCGGCCCCGTCGTCCGAGGACGCGGTGCGCTCGAGCTCGCTCGCCGACGTCGCGCGCGCGACGAGCTCGCTGACGTTCTCGCGCTCCTCGTCGGTGGTGAGCTCCCCCAGCATCGGGTGCTCGGGGGCGATCACGGCGTAGGTGACGCCGAAGCCGGTGTCGGGACGGGTCGTGAAGACCCGCAGGCCCGCCGCGGGGTCGTGCGCGAGCGCCAGCTCGAACTCGACGCCCTCGGAGCGGCCGATCCAGTTGCGCTGCATGGTCTTGACGCGCTCGGGCCACTCGAGGGGGTCGACGTCGTGCAGGAGCTCCTCGGCGTAGTCGGTGATCCTGAAGAACCACTGCTCGAGGTTGCGCCGCTCCACGAGGTCGCCCGAGCGGTCGCAGGTCCCGTCGGCGTGGACCTGCTCGTTCGCGAGCACCGTCGCACAGCCGGGGCACCAGTTGACGGGCGCCTCGGCCCGGTACGCCAGCCCAGCCTTCCAGAAGGCCAGGAAGATGGTCTGGGACCACTTCATGTACTCGGGGTCGTGGCTGAAGACCTCGCGGCGCAGGTCGTAGACGGCGCCAAGGCGGCGCAGCGACGAGCCGAGCTCCTTCATCCGCGCCTCGGTGAAGGAGCGCGGGTGGCTGCCGGCCTTGATGGCGGCGTTCTCGGCGGGCAGGCCGAACGAGTCGAATCCGATAGGCGAAAGCACGGCTTTTCCCCGCATCGTCTGGTAGCGGACCACCAAGTCGCCGAAGGTGTAGTTGCGGACGTGGCCCTGGTGGGCGGCCCCCGACGGGTACGGGTACATGCACAGGGCGAAGAACCGCTCTCGGGGGTCGTCGTTGTCGACCTCGTAGGTGCCGTCGTTGGCCCAGCGGTCCTGCCACTTCGCTTCAACTGCCTTCACGTCAAATGGGCGGGCCATCTCGACATTCTAGGGAAACCAAGGCGTAGCCTTTGTCCAGAAAGCCGAGGTCCAATGGAATATCCCACCTACGTTCTCGTCCACGGCGCCTGGGGCGGCGCCTGGAGCTGGGACAAGTTCACCCCCGAGCTCGACCGGCGCGACCTTTCCTGGCGCACCCTCGACCTGCCGAGCAGCCAAGTCGGGGCCGACCCGACGAGCGACCTCCGTGCCGACGCCGACGCCGTGGCGGAGGTCGCCAACCGCGCCGGCGGTCCGGTCATTCTCGTCGGCCACAGCTACGCGGGAGCGGTAATCGCCGAAGCCTCGGCCTCAATCCCCAACGTCGAGCGGCTGATCTACATCGCTGCGTCCGTCCCGAACGTGGGTGAGAGCCACTCCGATTGCGCGCGTCTGGTGAAGGTGAGGACCGCGATGGACAAGGCCATCAAGGTCGAAGGACCCCTCCTACTGCTCGACCCGAAACTGTCTCCGCTCGCTCTCTACCAGGAGTGCACGCCCGAGGACCGTGCGTGGGCCGCCGCGCAGCTGTCGACCCAGACCCTGGCCAGCTTCCGCAGCCCTCGGACCTCCCAGCCCAGCGGGGTCCCCTCGCGCTACGTGCTCTGTCGCCACGACCACGCGCTCGACCCCTCTCTGCAGGAACTCATGGCCCAGCGCTGCGACGTGGTCATCGAGATCCAGAGCGATCACTGCCCGTTCCTCTCGCACCCGGTTGAACTCGCTCACGCCGTGCTCGGCTGACTTTGGAGGCCCGGAAGCCAACTGCTAACATCAAGGGGCCTTTGGGGGTATAGCTCAGCTGGTAGAGCACTTGCATGGCATGCAAGGGGTCCGGGGTTCGAATCCCCGTACCTCCACCAATGAAAGCCCTTATATCTAAGGGTTTTCAAGGCGAAGTGGTGAACAGCATTTGTTCGGATTATGCTCATGTCAGCAATTCCGTCAGCAAATATATTTGCGGAGGAAGAGATGGCAGGACGCAGAGGAAACCACGAGGGCTCGATTTACCAGCGAGCCTCGGACCAGCGCTGGATGGGCGTAGCCCTCTTGGGGTACGACCAGCTGGGAAAGCCGATTCGTAAGTCGGTCACCGCCAAGACCCACAATGAAGTAGTCAAGAAGCTCAAGCAACTTCGCCGGCAGATCGATGATGGACTGCCCGAGCCCGACTCCAGCCTGAAAGTTACCCAACTCTTCGAGCGCTGGTTCGAAGACGTACTGCGCCACCAGGTTGCACTCAGTGCCTACAGCAACTACCGGACCATTGCCGTCAAGCACATCATGCCCACCCTTGGCAATAAGAAGCTTGCCGATCTCAAGGTCACCGACGTGGACCGGCTGCTTTCCAAGAAGACCGACAGTGGCCTGTCAACATCTACCGTCCGGCGCATTCGCGCTGTTCTCGCTCAGTGTCTGGACCAAGGGATCCGCTGGGGCGTGGTGAGCA
>Ga0224555_1000999_pt1 | contig 41801 bp, 31 predicted proteins | sample 714S23034metaG_FD_180687 | JGI IMG/M metagenome (GOLD analysis project Ga0224555, IMG submission 180687) | Peat soil microbial communities from Stordalen Mire, Sweden - 717 S2 30-34 | ecosystem: Environmental > Terrestrial > Soil > Wetlands > Peat | place: Sweden: Norrbotten County, Stordalen...
TCATCTGCTTCTGGTTCTCGATGCTCATGTTCAGCGCGGCTTCGCTGTCGGCGACCATGTCGAGTTCGTGATGGATGGGCTCGCCCGGGGGCGTGATGTCGATGGCGCGATAATATTCGCCGGTAATTACCGGCGAGTCCACGAGCATATCGAGAGAAATCGGCTTGAACGAAACCTGCTTGCCGGAATGCTTTTCAACAGGAAGCGAGGAGCCGAATTTCCAGCCGTCGGGCATGAGGATTTTGGCTTCATAAGTCAGTTGTTGTGCCGGGACGCCGGCCGGATAGAGGACCACTTCATTCCATTCGAGGACCAGCAGCTTGTCAGTTGCCGAAACGCCATCCGGTTCAATGTAGTCGTATTTGGCTTCGAGACGGCTGACGCCGGCGGGGATTTCCAGATGGAAGGTGTACACATCCAGCAGATCGCGCTGCCACGGAATGGTCTTGCCGTCCGCCTCGAATTTGAGGCCGGTGAGGCCTGCGATGGGCCCATTGGGTCCGTGCTCGCCGGGAATCCATTTGGGATAGTAAAGCGTCAGCGGCCCCGGTTTGACGGGAATGACTTCGTGAGCGCTCAGGAGCTTCTGCTGAGTCCTGGTTGCGTCTACCGTGACCGAGATCGTCTGGCCGGCCAGCGCGGCGGGTGCGGCGATGACCAGGGTTATGGCAAGAACCACCAATGCGCGAAAACGGCACAGTTCCATGCAAATGCTCCTTGTGCGAAACAGAAAAAATCTACCTGTGCATCATACTATCAAGCGGCGGGAGGCGGTTCCGTTCAGTTAGGGAGGATGTTGGGATGGGAGCGGTTCGAGTGATCGATAAGAGGTCTGAAAAACTGTAAAGAGCTATAAGAAAAACTATAGATAGATGGAGCTATCCCACCTTAGGCACAAAAACAAGAACGTGCCGAAGGTGGGGCACCCACACATCTATTCCCTATTCCCTATTCCCTGTTCCCTCGTGCTACTCTCTGCCTTTTTTGTGGATCTCGATGTTGAGGCGCTTGATTTTCTGGTTGAGTGTCGAGAGCGGGATGTGGAAGTGCTCGGCGGCGTCGGTCTGGTTCCAGTTGGAGCGCTCGAGCTTTTCGATGATGATGCGGCGCTCGATGTCTTCGAGGATGTCGAAGAGCGAGGCGTTGGGATTGTGTTCGAGCAGGGCGTCCTGGAAGCTGCGACCGGTAATGTGGCCGGGGAGCAGATCGGAGCCGATGACCGGTCCCGAGGAGAGCACAACGCCGCGTTCTATTGAGTTTTCTAACTCGCGGACGTTGCCGGGCCACTCGTAATCGACCAGGGTGCGCAGGGCGTCTGCGGAGAGTTTGCGCGGGGAGAGGCCATTTTCATTGGCGTAGAAGTCGAGGAAGTGCTGCGAGAGCAGAGGAATGTCTTCGCGGCGGGCGCGCAGCGGCGGCAGGTCAACGGTGATGACATTGAGGCGATAGAAGAGGTCTTCGCGGAAGCGGCCCTCGCGGACTTCCTTGCGCAGGTCGATGTTGGTGGCGGCGATGATGCGCACGTCCACCTGAATCTCCTGTATGCCGCCCAGGTGCATGAAGCGGCGGTCCTGCAGGACGCGCAGAATTTTGGCCTGGGTGTCCATGCCCATGGTGGCGATTTCGTCCATGAAGAGCGTGCCGCCATTGGCGACTTCAAAGAGGCCTTTTTTGGAGGCGATGGCCGAGGTGAATGCGCCTTTGACGTGGCCGAAGAGCGTGGATTCAAGCAGCTCGCTGGGCATGGCGCCGGTGTTGATGGGAACGAAGGGCTTGTCTTTGCGCGGCGAATTAGCGTGGATCGCTTTGGCGATGAGTTCCTTGCCGGTGCCGCTCTCGCCCTGGATGAGAACCGTGGAACGGCTGGGCGCGATCTGCGCTACAAGGTCGAAGACCTTGAGCATGATCTCGCTCTTGCCCACGATATTAGCGAAGTTATAACGCTGCTTGAGGGTACGTTTGAGTTGCAGGTTCTCTTCTTCGGCCTTGTGGCGGGCGACGGCGGAGCGAATGTCGGCGAGGAGTTTTTCGTTGTCCCAGGGTTTCTGGACGAAATTTTCCGCGCCGGCGCGAATGGCGTCGACGACGTTGTCCACGGTGCCGTAGGCGGTGATCATGATGACAGGCAGTTCGGGTTGGCGCTCCTTGATTTGGGGCAGAATTTCAAGGCCACTCTGGCCGGGCAGGGCCAGGTCGAGCAGCACCAGATCGAAACTTTCCTGGTCGAGGATTCGCAGGCCTTCGACGCCGTCGCCGGCGACTCTTGTGGTGTACCCCTCGAGCGAGAGCAGCACTTCGAGCGACTCGCGGATGGCGGCCTCGTCGTCAATGACGAGAATGCTCGCCAGGCCGCTGGAAAGACCGGCTTCGTCAGCGGCGGCGGTTGCGGATACGGGCGGATTCAAAGGCAGTTCGACCTCAGACATGAACGGAATTCCTCATCAAGGGAAACTCAAGGTGGAAGGTTGTGCCGGCGCCGACGGAGCTTTCGACATGAATCTTGCCGGCGTGTTCCTGGATGATGCCGTAGGAGACGGAAAGCCCCAGGCCTGTGCCGCGGCGGTCGCCGGGCCGAACCATGGTTTTGGTGGTGAAGAAGGGATCGTAGATGCGCTTCAGGTGCTCGGGCGCGATGCCGGAGCCTGAATCGGCGACAAGCGCGGCGACATAGCTGCTTTGCCCGGCGGGTGAATTGATTTGAGTGGCGACGCGCAAGCGGCCTCCGCCGGGCATGGCTTCCTTGGCGTTGAGCAGCAGATTGAGAAAGACCTGTTGGAGCTTGCCGGGGTTGCCGTGAATGGATGGCAGCGACTCGGTGAGTTCGAGATCGACGATAATTTGCGCGGTCTTGAACTGGTGTTCGAGCAGGGAGAGCGTGTCGCGGATGACCTGATTGAGGTTGGTGTCGCGAAATTCCGTTGTCGAAGTGCGGGAAAAATTCAAGAGGCCGTTGGCTATTTCGGCGGCGCGGAAGCTCTGTTGAATGATCTTGTCGAGCACCGGGCCAAGGCGCTCGTCGCCCTTGAGCTGCTTGGAGAGCATCTGCGCGTAAGAGGAGATGACGGCCAGCGGAGTGTTGATCTCGTGGGCCACACCGGCGGCCAAAAGGCCGATGGAGCTGAGCTTGTCAGATTGCGCCAGTTGGGTTTCCAGCGAGACGCGCTCGGTGATGTCGTCCACCAGAATGATGCGTCCCACGGAAACGAAATCGCGCGAGAGGAGGGGAGCGATGGCGATGTTGGCGGTGCGCATTTCGCCGGCGCGCGTGGTGAGGGGAAACTTGTAAAGGTGATGAACGCCCTGCTCGTTGCGGAAGGTGTCGAGAGCGTCGACAAACTCGGCGGGGAAGACGGAACGAAGTTCCTGACCGATGGCTTCGGCGCGGCTGAGTGCGTACATGGCCTCCATCTGCGCGTTCCAGCTTTCGATGCGCTCGTCCAGATCGAGAGCCAGAATACCGACGTTGATGGATTCGACAATGTTTTCGTTGAATTCCTTGAGGCGCTCAAATTCGCCGATTTTTTGCTGGAGTCGGGCGTAGAGGCTGGCGTTCTGGAGGGCGATGCCGATGTAGCTGGCAAGGGACTCGAGCAGTTCAATATCCTCGCTGGAGAGGAAATCGCCGCCGATGGTGCGGCCCAGGCCGATGACGGCGATGGTGCGCGTGGCAGCGCCGTCCTGAACGCGACAGGGCAGGTAATAGTTCAGGTCGAGGAGGGCGGCAGTGCGCTGCTGGCGCGGGGGCAGGTGGAGAGCAGCCTGGGTGTTTTCCAGGAAGATGTGCGAGTGGTCCTGGGCGCGGTCGAAGTCCAGGAACTCCAATGCCATTTTGTCTTGCGCGGCCAGGGCCTCGGCAGGCAGCCCATGAGAGGCGGCCAATTGCAGGCGGCCTGGTTCTTCGGATTTCGGGGCGAGAAAAACAGCTACGCGCGCCACCAGCAGGGTGCGCGGCAGACGATCGACGATGGACTTCAGCAGAGCCTGGAGATCGGTTTCGGAGCTGAGGCCGCGGCCGAACTCGACCAGCGCCTTGCGATAGTCGTAGCGATGGCGGTCAAAGACACGGTCAACCCAACTCTGAATCCTGCGCTTGAGCGGGTCGAAGATGGCGGCGACGACCAGAATTGAGAGCACCAGGCCCCACTCGCGCACGTTGTCGGGCAGACGTGTGTGGACCACCAGGGTAATCAGCGCGATGATGCCGAAGTAGCCTCCCAGGATCAGGCCAGTGGCCAGTGTGTAGGCCATGCCGCGCTTGAAGATCAGGTCGGTGTCCATCAGCCGGTAGCGGACAATGGCCCAACTGAAGGTGAGCGGCAGAAAGATGATGGAGAGGCCGGCGAGATTGGTGAGCCAGCTATACGGCTGCCAGTCCAGGAGGAAGGGAATGGCGTAAAAAAGCGTGAAGGGTATGACCGCGAGCAATGCTCCTCGGGTAAGCCACTTCAATTGCTGGCGCAGGAGCGGCGTGTTGGCGCGGCTGTAGCTGAGCAGGAACAGCGCGGCTGCCAGCATATAGAAGATGGCGTCGTAGGCCGTACCGATCTGTTCAAGGCGGTGCTTGAGCAGCGCGGTGGCCTGCCAGAAGTTGATGGCATAGAGCCAGAGGACAAACAACGCCGCGCCGGGCGTGTAGATGAGCGGCAAAAGCCAGCGGCGCCCAAGCTTCTTGAGCCGCTCCTCGGGGAAGCTGAGCGCGAAGTGGAGAAACAGCGCCGGTTGCAGGGATTCAGCCAGCACGTTGCCCCAGAAGACGGTCCAGTCGAGCGTGCCGAATGTGCCGGTGTACTTGAGCGCATAGAGCGCGAAAGAGACCAGGCAGAACACGTAGAAGTGAGTGGCGCGCGGAGCCGTCCAGCGGCGAAAGAGCACGTAGATGCCGATGGCCAGATAGATGAGCCCAATCAAGCGCTGGCCCAGCGCCAGGCTGCGGTCCATCGGCTCGGGGATTACCACGACTACTGGTACCTCGGCCAGCGCACCGGGCGCGGCGCCTTTGCGGGTGAGCTTGTAGTAGATCTGGAAATAGTTGCCTGTGCGGTAGAGGGCGCGCTCCAGATCGGCGGACCTTACGATGGGGGAGAATTTAACCTCAGGGGAGAGAGCAAGCTGCTCGCTGCCGGCGCTCTGGTCAGCCGGCTCAGGCAGATCCTTGACTCCAGGCAAAGGCTCATGCGAAGAGATTCTCGCGGGCAGGCCAGCGCCGACAGAACCGACGGGCAGGATATTAACCCCCGTCAGCAGGTCGCCCTCGCGGATGCCTGCGCGTTTTCCGGGGCTGTCAGGCAACACCTTGTCTGCTACGAGTCCTGCGCCATTGGCTGCCTCGCGCCACCAGACGCCGTCGTCCGGTAGCTGGGCGCGGCGCTCCTCCATGAAATTCAACACTGCAAGCGACACCAGGCCAGCCGTGACCAGGCCCAGCAGCGTCGCCTGCAAGCGGTTGAGGTAGCTTGTCTCCACAGGGAAGCACCTTGAATCAGTCTAAATTGTTGCACGTGTGGTGCCACGACCGCCAAAGGTATCCCAAGCCTTGAGCGAGCGGGCAACCGATTGACAATACGTGAGATAGAGACGCATGGTGGCAGAGAAGGTCAACGAGCCTCAGGCGACTGTTTGCAATTAATACAATAAACAGTATAGTATATATTAAAATATGTATTTGCCTATTGAAACCTGTACTGTATGAACAATTAACTCCGCCTGGGCAGTTAAACTCTGCGGGCGTCTTGTCATTTAACGCAGCGCGATTTCCGGCCCTGAGGGTGAGAAATGGCGGGAAGATCAGGATGCATTGTCCTCATTGAAATTCTTTATTGAGCAGTGATACGCTAGGCCGTTCTCGTCGCATATTCTATTGTGAATTAAAGGTTTTGATTTTGCGGGAGGAAGGAGTGATTTCGATGCGTCGTGTCTTGTTGTGCGGTTTGGCGGGGCTTGCGGTTTGCGTGTTGCTTTCAACGGCCGCGCTAGCCGCCCGTAATCCTGCTGATTATCCATTGAGGGTTCACATCTTTCAGTTTAATGGACATTCTGCGTATTACTACCAGCGAGTGGAATACGTGGACGGTGAAGGCCGGGCCAATTTATTTGAGAACAGCAATCCTGTTGGCTTCGATTTCAGCTATCGGTGCAGCGAAAGGTTGAGAGTTTCGGCGGGGTATGAGACTTTTCTTGCGCGTTGGAAGAAGCCGGGCAAGGAGATTGAGATTCTGCTGCCCGAGTTTGGCAAGCCGGGGGCGGCGACGGCTTGTGACCTGGAAGTGCTTATGAAAGACAATCAGGTCTATGTCCGGCACAATGGCCTGCTGAGCGAAGAGCCGGCGGCCAGGTACAAGGCATGGATGGTGAAGCACCAGTACGATCCGGAGCACGGAATGGAATTGCCGGTGGATCCAGCTCCCGAACCGAAGCCCGCACAGGTGCCGGCCGGCGCGAGCGCGCAGCAGCCAACCGCGCCACAATAGTTATTAAGACAAGCGAGGCGGGCAGATCTGTCCGCCCCACATTCTATTTACATAAATGAGAATTGCTGCCGGGGCTGTAAACTTGCAGCCAGTGCGGGCGTCTATCTAGGTAATGGCAGCCGGCACAGCATTGGAACCGATGACCATGGCCATGGCAGAGGAAATAGGCGCCGAAGAGTTTTCGGCTGTCGTCGCAAGGCACCGCGCGCAGATCTTCCGGTTTCTGCTGGCGTCTACGCGCGATGTGGACCTGGCAGAGACGCTGACGCAGGACTGTTTCCTGAAGGCGCACCGGAACTGGGCGAGCTTTCGCGGTGAGTCGAGCGCGATGACGTGGCTGATGCGCATCGCCATCAATCTGCAGAAAGACCACTGGCGCAACCGGCGGATGCAGTTTTGGCGGCACACGCGAGCCAATGCGGTGGATCTGGGCGAGGCGAGCGAGTGGCTGCCGAGCGGCGAACGGTCGGCCGAGCAACAGTTGTTGGCGCGGGAGCGGGTTCGTCAGGTAAGCAAAGTGGTTGCGGGGTTGAGCGAGCGTCAGCGAGCGGTATTTCTGCTGCGTTATGTGGAAGAAGCTGAGTTGCGCGAAATTGCGCGGGCCACGGGGTTGAGCGAGGGTACGGTGAAAGCGCATCTCTCGCGGGCAGTGACAAGAGTGCGAGCGGAATTGGGGGGGAAACAGTGAATTTCAAAAAGAAATTGGGCTGCGAGCCAGCCAATGCGGGGAAGCCCTGTGGAGAGCGGACAAGGGAGGATTTTGAAGCAATGGACCCAGAGCTGAATAAGGCGCTTGGTGAGTTTCGCTTGAGTGTTCATGCCTGGAGCGAGGCGGCGTATAGTCGGCCGCGGACGGCGGTTGCGCCGGGACGGCGGCGGATTTGGCGGCTGGCGGCCGGGTGGGCTCTGGGCGGCGTTCTGCTGGCCGGCGGCGTTTCGGCTGGAATGTGGGAGCACCATCAGCACCAGCAGGAGATGAGGATTGCGGCGGTGCGCGCGGCCGAGCAGCAGCGGCTGGCGGCCCAGCAACGCGAGCAGCAGGCGCGGCAAGAAAAAGAGGATTTGCTGGCAAAAGAGGATTTGCTGGCCAGGGTGGACAAGGATGTATCGCGCGAGGTTCCGGCCGCCATGGAGCCGCTGGGGCAATTGATGGCCGGAGACGAGAGCTGGTAAGCGCGACGTCGGCAAGCAAGGGAAAAAGGGAGTCGGCAAGCGGGGACAAAATCCCGTGCGAGGAAGGCTTGAGAACGCGGCAATGGAGCGCGGGAGCGGGCCAAAGGAGAAGCGATGAGGGTATTTGGAACGGTGCGGTTGGGATTGTCGATAGCGGGAATACTGCTGGCGGGAACTGTGGCGTTGGGGCAGGCGCCGGACGGTGGAATGGGCGCTGGGCCGGGATTCGGAGATCGCCAGCCGCCCATGGAGAGAGCCTTTGGACACCAGGACGGCCATGGCCGCTGGTGGAACAATCCCAAGGTGGTCGAGCGGCTGAAGCTGACTGATGAGCAGCGCAAGGTTTTTGACAACATTCTGCTGGAGCACCGCGAGAAACTGATCGATCTGCGAGCGAGTCTTCAGAAGGCCGAACTGGCGCTGGAGCCGCTGATGGGCAACGATCAGCCTGACGAAGCCAAAATTCTGGCGCAGATTGACAAGGTCGCGCAGGCGCGGGCCGAGCTGGAAAAAGCGAATGCAGGTTTTCTGCTGGCGATTCGCGCCCGGCTGACGCCTGAGCAATGGAAGTTGATACAGGCCTTCCGGGCCGAGCATGGAGCTGGCCGAGACTGGAGACAGCGCGGCCCCGGAGGCACACCGGGGCAGGGCGGCTGGAAGCAAGGCGGGCAGGGTCCATATCACCGTCAGGCGCCTCCATCAGGCGCGGAGCCGGCAGCGCCTTCCGCGCCTCCTGCTGTTGAGGAACCGCCGGCGCCTCCAGTGACACCTCCTGGGCCTCAACCGTGAGTTGAACAGGAGAACGCGCGTTTCGCAGAGTGAGTTTCAGAACAAGAGCAGATAAGGCAATGACAGATGGCGGCAGGAGGCGAGTCCTCTTGCCGCCATTGCGTTGCGTGGGCGCGGTTTTGTCGCGAATCGAGGCAAGAAAGTGAAGCGCAACGCTACAGCGTTTGAATCACTTCAGGACATGCTCTGAACGAAAGCGAGACAGGGTGATTCGACCCGCGACAAACGCGGCAAAAAGCGGCATTGAATTTTGTGACTAAAGTTATTTTCAGCCGGACCGATGAAGGGTGCAGATGCAAGAACGCCCATCCGGAAAGAGCGGAGGGCCTGGCGGACGGAAAGACGCATTGCCGCGTAGGCCGCGATTCAGGGCATCCAAAAGGAGTGACCTTCCATGGCCCTCGGTGTTTTGAACAATCTTTCAGCGATCTATGCAGAGAACAACCTGAACAACACCAACAGCAGCCTGCAAACCGTGCTGGAGCAGTTGTCTTCCGGTTCGAGGATCAACTCAGGCGCGGACGACGCGGCGGGACTTTCGCTGGTAAACGGCCTGGAGGCCAACCAGACAGCCCTGACGCAGTCGGCAACCAACGCCACGGAGGGTGTTGGGCTGCTCCAGGTTGCCGATGGCGCGCTGTCGCAGGTGACGAGCTTGCTTGACCGCGCAATTACGCTGGCGACGGAAGCCTCGAACGGAACCCTCGACACCACGCAGGAATCGGCGGCGAACCAGGAGTACCAGTCGATACTTGCCGAAGTGAACAACATTGGCTCGACAACCACCTACAACCAGGAGCAGGTGTTTGACGGCAATTCCGTGGCGATCTATACCGGCGATTCTTCGGCGGCAGGTTCTTCAATCGACGACTTGAATATTCGGCCTCTGACTTCAGCCAGCGTGGGCGATACCGACGGCGCCATGAGTTACAGCAGCGGCGCAGGCAACGTGTTCGTCGATCTGTCGAATGGCGGCACGCTGGCGACGGCGAACGACGCTCTTGTGAATGCGACCACCACGCTCAACGTGACGTATATGACGACGGGTGCGGGCGGAAAGGTTTCCTATCAGACCGCGGCGATCACTGTGGGGGGCGCCACCGGCAAGCCGGACACGGCTCAAGGACTGATCAATGCCATCAATGGCGCGGGACTGGGCTTGAACGCCAGCTTTACCACGGCATCGCAAGCAGGGACGCAGGCAGCCGCGGCGGGCGCGGGGAGCGATACCGGCATTGAAATCACAGGTCCAGGCGCGGGAGTAGGGAGCGGAACCACGCCGGGTCAAATTGGCACCCTTGCTTCAACGGGACTTGCAGGGGACGATCTGACCGGCACGCTCACGCTGAAAGGGTCTGACGGGGTGGTCCATACCATTACGCTGGGCACGCCCGGCAGCACCGACACGCTTAATGACCTGGCAAATACAATCGACGCCGACGGCTACGGAATCACAGCGACGTACAATGCCGGGACGAAGAACGATGTGTTCACATCGGCAAGCGCTGTGGCAAGCGTAACGGCTGCGAGCCTGGGCGACACCACTACGCCTGCGGACGTGCCGACTTACACCGCATCCGCGTCGTACTACACCACAGGGGTTACAAATCCGGCGGGCGCAACCGCGATAGAGGATGCAGCCACCAATCAGGCAGCCGCGGCGACTTCGACCGCTGACCCGACCGGCTCGGGCGGGATCGCTACCATGGGCTACTCTGACAACGCCGGCGAGGCGTTGACCTCGACGGACCTGTTGACACAGCAGGATGCGCAAGCCGCACTGAACGATCTGAACGTGGCTATCACCGACGTGGCGGCGCAGGATGGGTACATCGGCGCGCAGATCAATACGTTGAACTCGATCAGCCAGGTGATGAGCACGCAGCAGGAGAATGTGGTCTCCGCGCAGAATGCGATTCAGGCTACCGACTATGCCTCAGCGACTTCGAATATGTCGAAGTATGAGATTCTCTCGCAGACAGGCATCGCCGCATTAGCGCAGGCCAACAGTGTCGAGCAGGAAGTGACCAAGCTCTTGCAGTAAAGTTTTAGCAGAATTGCAGCAACTTCAAGACAACCCAGGGACGGGCGGCGGCAGGGGTGAAACCTTGCCGCCCATTTTTTTGAGATCAGGTTCTAGCTTTTAGTTGCCGTCTCCCACTCGCTGGTGGTCAGGTAGTCGTGGATGGAAGCGGCGGCTTTGCGGCCCGCGCCCATCGCAAGAATCACCGTTGCTCCGCCGGTGACAATGTCGCCGCCGGCAAAGACGCCGGGCTTGCTGGTGCGCATGGTCTCGGTGTCGGCAACAATATAGTTGCGCTTGTTGGTTGCGAGATCAGGCGTGGTGCTCTGGATGAGCGGATTTGCCGTGGTGCCGACGCCGATAATGGCCACGTCCGCGGGCAAAACAAATTCAGATCCCTGGATCTCGACCGGGCGGCGACGGCCGCTTTCATCCGGCTCGCTCAGTTCCATGCGCACGCAGCGTGCGCCGGTCAGCCAGCCCTTTTCATCGCCGAGAAACGCGACTGGAGCGGTCAACATGCAAAATTCAACGCCCTCTTCGCGCGCGTGCTTCACCTCTTCGGCGCGAGCGGGCATCTCGGCATCGGAGCGGCGATAGACCAGAGTCGCCGTCCGCGCGCCCAGACGCCGGGCGGTGCGCACCGCATCCATGGCTGTGTTGCCTCCGCCCACCACGATCACGTTGCGATCGCGGCAGTCGTAAACCGGCTCGTCGTACTCCTCTGTGTTGTAGGCGCGCATCAGGTTGATGCGCGTGAGAAATTCGTTGGCCGAGTAGACGCAGTTCAGGTGCTCGCCCGGCACGCCGAGAAAGACAGGCAGTCCCGCGCCGGTGGCCACAAAGACCGCGTCGTAGTGTTCCTCGTGCATCAACTCGTCAATTGTGACGCTCTTGCCCACCACCACGTTTGTCTCAAACTCGACGCCCATGCGGCGCAGGTTGTTCACCTCGCCCTTCACGATGGACTTGGGCAGGCGAAACTCCGGGATGCCATAGATGAGCACGCCGCCGAGTTCGTGCAAAGCCTCAAAGACGCGCACGCGATGGCCCTTTTGGATGAGATCGCCGGCGGCAGATAGTCCGGCTGGCCCGCTGCCAACGATGGCCACGCTCTTGCCCGTCGAGGGCGCGTTCGGGGGCAGTCCCAGTTGGCCGCTCAGGCGCTCGTAGTCGGCCACAAACCGCTCGAGGTTGCCGATAGCCACGGGCGAGCCCTTTTTGCCCAGGATGCATCCGCCCTCGCACTGGTTCTCTTGCGGGCAGACGCGGCCGGTGATGGCCGGCAACGAGTTGTCTTCGCGCAGCTTGGCAGCGGCGCCAAGATAATCTCCGGCGCGAATCAGGGCCACCATTTGCTTGATATCGACGCCCACCGGGCAATCTACAACGCAGCCCGGCTTGGCACATTCAATGCAGCGCGAGGCCTCGGTGAGTGCGTCGTCGGTTTGCAGGCCCAGGTTCACTTCTTCAAAGTTGCGGCTGCGCACTTTGGGATCCAGCTCCGGCATATGTCGGCGCAGGATCTTCATGCGTTCCTTGAGCGGAAGGACATTCATTGCAGAGCGCGGGAGAGTATTTATTTCAGGCATAATTCGGTCTCCTGTGCGGCAAGCTCTTTGCGAAGCTCGGCCACTTCCGCTTTTATGTTCTGCTGGAAATTCTTGAGCGCCGCGCACTCCTTCTCGCGATACATGGCGTTGCGCTGCATGAGCACTTCGAAGTTGACTAGCGAGGCGTCGAACTCCGGTCCATCCACGCAGGCGAACTTGCTCGTGTTGCCCAATAGCACGCGGCAGCCGCCGCACATTCCCGTTCCGTCCACCATGATGGAGTTGAGGCTGACCATGGTCTTAATCCCAAGTGGCGCGGTGATGCGGGCCACGGCCCTCATCATGGGCACCGGGCCGACGGCGAGAATGAAATCGATCTTGCGCCCGGCGGCAATCAGCTCATCGAGCTTCTTTGTGACCAGGCCCTGCTCGCCGTAGCTGCCGTCGTCGGTCATCATATAAGTCTCATTGCTCGCGCTGCGCACTTCGTCTTCAAAGACGACCATTTCAGTCGAGCGTGCGCCTTCAATGAAGATCACGTGGTTGCCGGCCTGCTTGAGCGCGATAGCCGTGGGAAGCGCCATGGCCGTGCCAACACTGCCGGCCAGAACCACTACCGTGCCGTATTTTTCAATCTCCGAGGGATGGCCGAGGGGCCCGACGATATCCAGAACGGAGTCGCCCGCTTCCAGGCAATTCAACAGGGAGGTGGTCTTGCCGATGGCCTGGACCACGATGGTGACCGTGCCGGCATCCGCGTCAGAACTCTTGATGGTGAGAGGAATGCGTTCGCCTTTGTTATGAAGGCGGAGAATGATGAACTGCCCCGGCTTGTGCTTGCGTGCAATGCGCGGCGCTTCAATCACAAACTGCTTGATATTGAGGCCGACGCAGCTAGCTTCCAAAATCTTGTACATAAAAAACGTCTCCAATTTGGCCGAGGCGACCGGCAATTCGATTCCGCGTGGATTTGGAAAACCAGACGCATCAACGAATTGCGCACCAAGGCACAGGCGAACCAATCGCCGTCTAACAGGATCGTTCAGTTGGCGCGAGAGGGGATGTGATGCGAGTCACCAGGGGAAATTAGGCTATTTGAAAGGGGTTATGGCGTGTTCTGATCATGCGCCGGCTACGGCTGTTCTTCGCGGCCTTCCGCCTCTGGCTCCGTTGGCCTTTGCCGCGCGGCGTTTGGCTTCGGTTTTGGCGCTGCCGCCTTTCTTGCCCAACTGCGCCATCCAGCGACGATTTCCGTATACGCCTTCAATCAGCGCGGGAACATAAAGGTCTACGTCTAGATCGGGAAAACTTATGCCGGTTCCGTTGCCGAGCAATTCGTAGTTCTGAATCTGCGCACGCGTGGCGCTGCCGAGTCCCTGAATGTCCTCGATGGGAAGCACCAGCCTGCGCCCGTTGCTGAGGCCGACGATGAGCAATTTCAGGTCCGGGATATGTGCGACAGACAGCGCGCGCGGCTCGCTGCCGTGGAGTTTTGCCCAGCTCAACGCCGCTTCAATCTCAGCATCGGTCGTAATAACTTCGTGTTCAGCCATGCTGCTTCTCCCAAAGTAAAACCAGATCGTCGAAATGCTTTGCGGCTATGGTCAGAACATGGCGCACATCCGATTTACTTCCGCTGCCCGGCCTGACGGCGTCAGTTCGATTTGCGAGTGAGACGCTGCCGTCTGAGCGGAGATCGGCGATTACTTCCACATCCGCGTAGAAACCATGCACGTGCCGAGGCTCGTGGTCCATTGAGTATGCGGCGAACCTTACACCGTTGAACCGGATCGAGCCCATTTGATCCCATTATAACCCAAGCTCATTGGGTTATTCAATCTTCCATTTCCAGGTCCTGCTCGACCTCGGCTTCCATGGCGGGAAGGATGGCGCGCATCCGCTCGAACTCCAGGTTGCCGTGGAGGGGTTTCAGGCGCGGATCGGCCAGTGCCTGGAAGAACCAGGGGCAGCGAGCCTCGTCCGCGGCGCGCAACTCGGCCAGGGCGGCATCATGGTCTCCGAGGGCGACATAAGCCGCGGGGGTGAACCCTCGAACGATGTAGCGTTCGCGGCCCAGCCATTGCAGCCGTTCTAGGACGACGCGGGCCTCGTCCGCCCGCCCTGAGCAGGCCAGCGCGTAGGCGTGTACGGCTGTGGCCAGATCGAAGTGGGGCAGGCGCTGCTCCAGGCTGCGCGCGATCTCGCAGGCTTGCTCGGTCTCTCCATTGAAAGCAAGAATCGCGGACCCGTAGAGGCTGGCTCCATCGGCGTTGGGAAACAGAGAGAGGCACTTGTGAATCTGTTCGAGGCTTTCGGCCGCTTGCCCATCCAGGTGCAGGGCCCAGCCAAGGCGGCTCTGCAGCCAGGGCGAGAAGGGATCGATGCCAATGGCTGCGCGCAGCAATTCGACGGCCTCGCCAACGCGATTGCGGCTGAGCGCGAAGATGGCGCGGGCGCGCGTGGTCCAGGGATCGTGAGGCAAATGGGCGCTGAAGGAGAAGGCCAGCAGGGCCGAAGGCAGGTTGCGGTCGTAGTGGAAGTTGACCCAACCGAGCGCGGGCAGCAGAGCCTGGGCGCGCTGGGGCAGTTCGGGAATCGATTCCGCCATGCGATGCACAATCTCCGCTGAAGCATTCGGAGGCATGAAGCCGTACAAAGCCTGGGCAACGCACAGGTTCGCCAGGTCGGCCTTGGCGAATATCAGCGTGGGATCAAGCTCGATGGCCTGCAACAGGCGCTGCAGCCCGTCCTGCATGCGATGGCGATGCAGCGTTTGCCACTCAAAATGCCCGCGCAGAAAGAGGTCGTAGGCTTCCTTTTGCTGTGGAGTGTGTTCGTTATCGATTTCAGCTGCGGCGGAGATTTCCAGCCGGCCGTTTTCGCGCTCCGAGGAAAAAGCCACCTCAGAGGAGATTTCGCTGTTCCACGTGGGCAACCAGAGTTCGTTCTCAGCGCCAATGCCCAGGCGATAGGCCAGCCGATGCATCAGGCCCGCCTCCAGCGCGCCTGTGCGGCTGCGCGACGCCAACAAATCTTCCACCCAGATTTGCGTACCGTCTTCGACCCGGATCATCTCCGCCCGCAGCCGGTACTGGGAGGAGAATGCCTGCAAGGTTCCGGTCAGGACCAGATCGGCCTTGAGCGCCTGGCCAATTTGCTGGGCGGTGAGCCCGCGCTGCGCCAGGTTGAAGACCGAATCCCTGGCCAGCACCGCGACGGCAAAGTGTGGCGCGCGGGAGAGACTGGCCGTGGTCTCTTCGGCCATCGCAGGCCCCAGATGTTCAGGAACGGAGTAGCCGGTGGCGAAGGGCAGAATCGCCAGCCGCAAAACTTTTCCGGCAGGCGCAGCGCCGTCTCGCCTGATCTCGGCTGAAAAACGATAGCCGCGCTTGTAAACCGTCTGGATGCACACATCCGGCTCCAGGCGCGCGCGCAGGCTGGACAAGCACTTGGGAACGCTGTCGGCGGTCACATGCACATCGCCCCATAGTTCATTCTTCAGTTGCACGGGCGAGATGACTTGGCCGGAGTGCGCCAGCAACAGACGCAGCGCCGCCAGTTCCTTGGGAGGCAGGTGAACCACTGCTTCACCGCGCCAGAGCGTGCCATCGGCCTCCAGCCGGAAGCCTGCAAAGGAGCAGGCAAATTCTCTGCTTTGGCGACCGGCGGCATTCGTAGAGGATTCCGCATTCTTGGCACTGCGCGAACCTGAGAGGAGCTCTGTCTTCGCGGCCACGGCGCTTCCTTGTATCCTGGGCGACACGGTTGCAGTTCTCCTGCGCATCCTACCAAGGAGAAAAGCAACTGCCTACAGCGGCCGCGGGAATCTGCGTGGAGAAAACAACCCAGATAGGAAAAGAAAGCAGCCGTCCCGGCGAATCTCTGTGCTTCAATGGGCCCAGTATTTTCTGTGACCTCTAGCTTAACGATATTCAGCATTTTGCGGGAAAATTTGCCGAAGTTCCGTGTGCTTTTTGAAGCGCGAAGTAATCCAGGCGGGTTACCAAGGAATCCTAAAGTTTCCCCGCCGCGGTGGAAAAAGCATCGGCAGGCTTCAGGAAAACTTCATGGATTTGTCAGAAAATGCAGGACCTGCGGCTGAAAGACTAATGGAACGGAGTTTGCCATGCCCAAGACTGTTTCCTACGCTCAGTGGTCACTTGAACCTTACTGCATCGGAATGAAGCTGCGCTCGTTGCGCACCCAGAAGCGGCTGACGCTTTCGCGCCTCGGGACCGAGACGGGGCTTTCCACGGCGCTGCTCTCAAAGCTCGAGACGGACCGGATGGTTCCCACGCTGCCCACGCTGGCCACCATCAGCCGGGTCTACGGAGTGGGAATGAGCTACTTCTTTGCCGAGCCGGCTAAACACACACTCTCGATTACCCGCAAAGCCCACCTTGCAGGCAACAGCCGCGGACTGGAATCGGTGAAGATAACCCCGCTGAACACGGTGTCGGACGGAACCCGGCTAATGGCGCGGATGATCGAGTTTCCCGCCGGAGGAGCATCGTCTGCCACGGACATCGGCCGCGGGGCCAGCGGCCTGGTGTACGTGCTGGAAGGGAAGTTGCAGTTGGATGTGGGCGGCATGCATGAACTGCTGGAAGCCGGCGATTGCGCCTGCCTGGAAAGCGAGATGGCGCTGGCCTGGAGCGCGGCGGGCAAGCACCGCTGCCGGATTCTGGCAGTGACGCCGGTGGGCGAGCGCGCGGAAGGCTAAACTTGACGCGCTAATTTTGGACACGCGCGATCAATGGGCCGGCGTGCGCGCAATCAACTGGAATGAATCGAGAAAGCGCGGGACGCCGGCATACGGTTTGCCGAGAGGCGCGGCCGTCAGGGCCTGATAGAGCGTTGTACCCACCAGATAGATGCGGGCGGAAAAGTGCATGGTGTCGCTGTCTGCCTCAAACTCGATGCCGGGATAGATGCCGAGCGTGATTGACTTCTCGCTGAGCAGGTGAGCGTTGGTATTCTCCAAGGCGCCATTCTTGGCCCCCTGAAGCAATGTAGCTGGGTTCCTGCCTGAGGCCGCCGCGCCATAATCGCAAACCCCGACAAACATCGCCGCTTCGCCATCCTGCGCGATATACGCGCGCAACTCGAAGGTGCCCGCATCGGTAGGAACGTTTTTCTTCTGCTCTCCAGGCTCGAAAGCGAACGAGGCGCTGAATCCATCCGCCGGGTAGCTGTATGTCTTCCAACTCGGAGCCGGCGCAGCGGGTGTTTGCGCGGCGGCTGCCGGGGTGGTCTGAGCGCTGAGCGTGGCGGCAAATGAGAGCGCCACCAGGGAAACGGCCATGCGGCGTACTAAAGTCGTACAAATCCTGTCGATCATTCCGAGTCTCCTTCTCCACGTGAAAAAAAGAACCTTCTGAGAGCCTTGAATCTGGCCGGGGAAGATGTGATGGGTTACCGGGAGATGGTGCGGAACGTAGATTCCCATCACCACTCCACTGAGTCTCAGGGTGACCGAATTATAGCCTTTTTATGCTAGTGTGCGCGTGCGCGATTTCGCATGGGCGGCCAGGCGCAGGCACCTGGCTGAACGCGAGCCAAATGCAGCAGCCAAAGTGTTGTAATATCTAATTTTTGCAACTGAAAGGCAAGAGACGATGCGACCCAATTCCAAACTGATCAAGACAACCCTGATAGGCGCTCTGGGCGGCCTGTTGTTCGGATTCGACATTGCCGTCGTCTCCGGCATCATCGAATCCATTACGCGGTTCTTCGGGCTGAGCGTTGATACCATGAGCGTTCATTCTCAGGGGTTCACGATGGCCGTTGGCACCATCGGAACCGTGCTGGGTTGCTTTGTCGCCGGGGTGATCGGGCAAAGGCTGGGCTCGCGCACGGCGCTGCGTTATGCGGCAGGGTTTTACATCCTCGCAGTTTTGGGCTGCGCTCTCGCACTGGATTGGCCGATGTTGCTCTGCGCACGCTTTCTGGCGGGGATGGCCATCGGCACCGCCTCGGTGCTGGGGCCTGTCTACATAACCGAGCTCGCGCCGGCCATGTGGCGCGGACGGCTGGTAGGCGCCTTCCAGATCAATATCGTGGTCGGCATTCTATTGGGCTATACCTCGAACTGCCTGATCGGTCTGGCGCATCTTGGCACGCTAGAATGGCGCGCGATGGTCGCTGTCGCGCTGGTGCCGGCAATTGTCTTTTTCGTATTGCTTTTCCGCATTCCGCGCTCGCCCCGCTGGTCAGCTTCCCGCAATCTGACCGGTGAAGCTCTCGCAGTACTCGGCGAGATGGGCACTCCCGATCCCAAGGCGGAGTTGGCCGAGATTCAGTCGGCGCTCAACTCCGAACACGCCACGACGCACGAACCGGTCTTTCAATGGAAGTATCGCTTCCCGCTCTTCTTGGCCATCACCATCGGCGCCTTCAACCAGTTGGAGGGCATCAACGCCATCCTTTACTACATCAAGCACATCTTCGCCGCGGCCGGTTTCAACCAGCTCTCGGGCGATTTGCAAGCGGTGGGCATCGGGGCCACGAATCTGATTTTTACGCTGGTGGGCATGTCCGTGATTGACCGCTTTGGCCGTAAGAGCCTGCTGATGGTAGGCGCCGCGGGCACCACGCTCTGCCTCTCCGGTGTGGCCTGGATCTTCATCACCAACAGCCACCAAGCTGCTCTGCTGGCCCTGCTGGTGGTCTATATCGCCTTCTTCGCGCTCTCGCAGGGCGCAGTCATCTGGGTCTACCTGGGCGAAGTCTTTCCCACTTCGGTTCGCGCAAAGGGACAGGGCGTGGGCAGCGCCAGCCACTGGATTCTGGTCGCCCTCATTGCGTTTTTCTTTCCGGTCCTGGCGGGAAAATTTGGCACCGGAACGCCGTTCGTTTTCTTCGCCGCTGCCACGGCATTGCAATTCCTGGTGGTCACCTTCTTCTATCCGGAAACCAAGGGCCAAACGCTGGAGCAGTTGCAGCGCAGGCTCGTGAGGAACTAGGGCCCGGCCGGCGCTGTATATAATCTGAATCAATACTGGCGCTTGCCGTAGCGCGGTCATTCAGCCCAGACGTGAGGACTTGCCATGCAGCATACAGCGGTTCCAATTCTGGAACAGGTGAAGGGAGCGGTGCAAGCCGTGCCGGAAGTTTCGTGTGAGCCGGAGCCGGCAGATGAATCGCCTTTGGCGGTTGCCAATTCCTGCGAGGCCCAGGCCATGCGCGCGGAGATTATCCGCGTGGGCCGCAAGCTGTGGGAGCGGCAATATGTTGACGGCAACGGCGGCAACATCAGCGCCCGGCTCGGCTCGCGCTATATGCTCTGCACGCCCACCATGCTGAGCAAGGGCGACCTGGAGCCTTCTGATATCTGCTTTCTTGACTTGGCCGGAAACGTCCTGGCCGGGGAGAGGTCGCGCACCAGCGAACTGCTGTTGCATCTGGAGATTTACAAGGCGAACCCCGCGGCCCGCGCCGTGGTGCATTGCCATCCGCCCTACGCCACAGCCTTTTCCGTCACCGGCACCACGCCGCCCAACGGGCTGATTTCCGAGTACGAGATCTTCATCGGTCCGGCTGCGGTGGCCCCCTATGAGACTCCCGGAACGCAGGCGTTTGCCGAGACGGTGCTGCCTTTCGTTCAGGACCACAACACGATTCTTCTGCAGAACCATGGCCTGGTTTGCTGGTCCGACACGGTCACACACGCCGAGTGGCTGGTCGAAGTGATGGACACCTGCTGCAAGACCTACCTGCTAGCCAAGCAGATCGGCAAGCCGCTCAATGTCATTCCCGACAGCAAGATTCAGGAGATTCTGGCGCTGAAGCGACGGCTGGGGCTTCCCGATGAGCGCCTCGCCACCCATCCCGAGGCCTAGAACGAATCTCCGTCTCTCGGGCAAGTCACGCCAGGAGCTTTACGACTTCCGAACGCGCGGCTTGCGGCAGGCGTGATTCGGGCGATGCTTCAGCCAATTTCGCCCGGTCCACCAGCATCTTTCGAATAGCTTGCAAGATATTTTCGACGGCAGGGCGGCGATAATCCCAGCGCGCGTCCTCCTCAGGCGCAAAGACCGCCATGGTCGTATTGGCCTCGAAGACCAGCACCTCACCCTCCCCATTCAAGCCAAAATCGATGCCGCCATAATCCAGGCCAAGCGTCTGCTGAATGCCTCCGAGAGCAGCCATGGCCCGCGGCCCGAGCACGCCGCGCATATCGGCCAGAAACGCGGCATCTTCGGTGCGATGCTCGGCGTTATCCGCCATCTCCGCGCTGAAATAGTGAATCTTCCAGTCGTGCGAGATGGCGGCATGAAGCGGATAAAGCGCGCCATCGATCATCATCACGCGATACTTACGCGTCTTTCCGTCGGCTCTGCGGCCGTCGAGAAATTCCATCACCGTGAGTTCGCCGCCGGGAAGCTCTGCGAGCGCAGCGGGAAGCCCGGCAGCGGTTTCCACGCGCAGAAAGTTTTCGCCGCCGTGAAATCCCGGCGTGCGCACCAGCAGCGGAAACTTGAATCCGTGGTGGCTGAGCAAGGAATCGGCATCGGTCGCGGCGAGGGATTCGCGCGACAGGGTCAGTGTTCGCGCCGTCACCACTCCCGGAACGCGGGCGAGCCGCTCGGCAATGGCGCAACGGCCCGTCGCCGAGACAGCAGCGGGCGAATTGATTACCGGCGCAGTCGAGCGCGCGATAAGAGCCTCGGCGCCAGCCAGTGCAACCCCGGCCGCGTCAGCGTCTCCGATAGCGTTGACGATGAGCTGATGCGGCGGCAGCGGCGTAGATTGCTCGTAGAACTCCGTGGCCACTAGGTGCCGCTTGAAGACGGTGTCGCTCAGAAAGTTCTTGATGCGCGTGTTGCCGGGACCGATGGCCACCAGTTCCAGAATCGTGATGGGAGGCTGGCTGCCGCGATAAGGCAGCGGGACGACGCATCGGCCATGAAAGGCTGCCCGCCGATGCAGGGACGCAGCTTCAATCTCTCCCTGTGCGGCGAGAATCGTCGACAAGCCCAGATGTGCCTGCCAGTAATCGGGATCGAGTTTGAGAGCGTGCTCGTAATGTTGGCGCGCCTCTGCTGTCCGGCCTTCGTTCTGAAGAACGCTGGCAAGTTTGACCAGGCTCGCAGGATCGACTGGAGGAGTTTGAGGTTTTGCGACTTTGGTTTGCGGAGTTTGCTGTTCAAGAGCCCGTCCATGAGCCAGCGTGCCTTCCACCAGTGAGTCAATCTCCGCGCGGCTGGTGCGATGATTCACAATGGCTGCGCGAATCGCAGTGAGACCGCCGAGCCGTGTAGTGGAGGGCGCCACAATTCCCGACTCCTGCAGCCTGACGACAATCTTCGCATTGAGCTGGTTGGATTTTTCCGGGTTGGAGTTCTGCGCGCGATAGCGGAAGCAGACGATGTTCAGTTCAACCGGCGCCATCAATTCCAATTCCGGCGTGGCGTTGATGCGGCCTTCAAGATAACGGGCTAGCGCGCAACTGCGCGAGATGGACTCACCCAGTCGCTCCGTGCCCAGAACCTTCAGCGTGAACCAGACCTTCAATGCGCGAAAGCCGCGCGAGAGATCCGGCCCAAAGTCGCAAGGCCATGGCGAGCCGGCTGCCATTCCTCGCGCTGCCCGCTCAAGGTACGCGGCAGGCGAAGCGAAGGCCTGCTTATGCGCTTCGGCGTCGCGCACCAGAATGAAACCGGCGTCGTAAGGCGCCTGTCCCCATTTATGAAAATCGAAGGCCACGGAATCGGCGCGCTCCATTCCATCGAGGCGCGGCGCAAGGTCCGGCGCCAATTTCGCCAGCGCGCCAAATGCTCCATCGACATGGAACCAGAGCTTTTTGCGCTGGCAAATTTCAGCCATGCGGGCCAAATCGTCTATTGCTCCGGTATTCACCGTTCCCGCGGTTCCCACCACGAAAAACGGCGTGAAGCCAGACGCGCGATCGGCGTTGATGGTCTTTTCGAGCGCAGCCAGATCGATGCGGTGGCGGCTGTCCGCGGGGATGAGCCGCAACGCATCGCTGCCCAGTCCGGCGATGTCCATGGCTTTGGCGACACAGCTATGCACCGCGTCCGATGCGTATGCTGTCAGCCGCTTCTTGCCGGCGGCCACTCCGCCGCTGCGCGCCTTCACGCCGAGCGTGGCATCGCGCGCAATCAGCACGGCAATCAGATTTGCCATCGACGTTCCGGTGACGAACAACCCGCTCGCTCCCCGCGGGAATCCGAAGATTTCGCGCACCCATTCGGTCACTTGCCGCTCGACCTCGACGGGGATCTGATCGCGGCCGCCGAGATTGGCGTTCAACCCTGCCGCGAGCATCTCGGCCACCATGCCCACCGGCGTGCCGCCGCCATGGACCCAGCCCATGAAGCCGGGATGAACATTGCCCAGAGCGAAGGGAAGAACCTCGCGCATGAATTCCGCATGAACCTGAGCAAGGTCTTCGCCCAGACGCGGCACAGGCGAACGAAAGCGCGCCCGCACTTCGTCCGGAATCGGTTGCCACACCGGCCGCTCGCGAATGTTATAGATGTAGCCGAGCATATCGTCGAGCATGAGGTGCGCCTGGGCACGAAAACTCGTCCAATCCGTGGGATCGAGGGTTTCACTGACCACTGCTTCCGGGCCAACGCCGGCTTTGCTGCCTGGGTCGTCCATAGAGCACTCCCAGGGAGGTTGTTTCTCCCTGCACGCCATTCTACTCAGCAAGCCGATGGCCGGAGCGGGGAAGCATGGTCGCGGCATGATAAGCGAATTCTCATGGCTGCGCAAGCAGGACTCGGATCCGCAGGAATAGAAAAAGCGAAACTGTGCTACACTGTACTTGCGCTCAGTGATTTGGCCGTGAGCGGCAGCGAGCCCACCAAGGCAAGTTTGCCTGGCACAGATTTCCCCAAGCACATTCAGACCGGGGCCCTCAAAAATGGTGTTTGTTTTTGGGGTGGAGCGTATCCACATGAGTCTCCCATCCTGGGGGCCTCTGCCATGGGTCATACCAGGCCCGGCAGTAGACTATGCGTTCGGCTCCTCCAACAAAAGGATGCCGCGCAAGCGAACCAGGAAACGCTAGAAAGCGTGGGAGCGTGGAGCCGGCCGGCAAGGCGCCGTCTGGCAATGATGCAGCGTGTGGCAGCTCCGGGCCTCTGGCGTTCTCCCCTTGAATGTCTATCGGTCAGTCTTAGATTCGACTCGTCGGTTCTCCCTTACGCATATCGATAAGCAGGCACGCGCTCATGAATGAGTGGCTGCGCGCCTCCATGTCCGGTTCCGATTGCAGGCCGCGAGCAACTCTGGCGGCTCCGGGACCCACACAGGAAACGACTTAATTTTGACAACACAGTTTTCGCAGTTTTCACTTTCGCCCGCCTTGATGGCGCGGCTTGACGCTAACAAATTTGTAACTCCCACGCCGGTGCAGGAGGGATGCATTCCTCCCGCGCTCGAAGGCCGCGACGTGCTTGCCACGGCGCAGACGGGAACCGGCAAGACGCTGGGCTTTCTCATCCCGATTATTGAAATGATGCAGAAGGCAGAAGGCAAGGGCGCTGTAGCACTGATTTGCCTGCCGACGCGCGAACTTGCCATGCAGGTGGAGCAGGCATTCCTCGCCGTTCGCACCAGTTCCGCACAATCCGTGGCCCTGGTGGTCGGCGGATTGGCGGAGCGCTCGCAACTCGATGCGATTCGCCGCGGCGCGCGGTTGATTGTCGCCACGCCCGGGCGCCTTGAGGATTACATCAAGCGCAGGTTGGTGCGTCTGGACGGGATCAAGATTCTTGTGCTCGATGAAGTTGACCGGATGCTCGACATGGGCTTCCAGCCGGCCATTGCGCGCATTGCCACTATGCTGCCGGCCGTGCGGCAAACCTTGTGCTACTCCGCTACGCTCGAAGGCGCGGTGAAGGAAGTGGCGCGCAAATACCTGAACAATCCGGTGCGCGTCGAGATCGGCTCGGTACTCAAGCCGGCGGAAAACGTCGAGCTGCGCACTTTTGAAGTGGAGCCGGACAAAAAGCAGGAGCTGCTCGAGCACCTGCTGGGTGCTGAGACGGGCAGCTTTCTGGTCTTCGTTCGCACCAAGCATGGCGCTGATCGCGTAGCGCGCAGACTAGTTCGCAGCGGACATTCGGCTACGCAGATTCACGGCGACCGCTCGCAAGCCCAGCGCAACCAGGCCTTGCGCAGCTTCTCCGAAGGCCGTCATCGCGTGCTGGTGGCCACCGACGTTGCCGCCCGCGGCATCGATGTAGCCAACGTGGCGCATGTGATCAACTTCGACATGCCCAAGATGGCCGAGGATTTTGTCCATCGCGTAGGCCGCACCGGGCGCGCATCGGCGCACGGCGTAGCTTCAACCTTTGCCGGCCCGTCAGAGCGCGGCGACCTGAAGAAGATCGAGCGCACGCTGTCGATTTCGATGAAGCGGTTTCGTGTAAGGTCGGCGAGCGACACAAAAGCAGCGTAAAACAGTTTCCATCTCAACAAAAATGGGTGCCCCACCTTCGCCGATGCGCGTTCTTTGCGCATCGGCGAAGGTGGGGCACCCGGCGTCTTTTTATTTGCACGCTATTTTGCTTTCATCTCGAAGGCCAGCGGGAGCAGTTCGCGGAAGCTCATGGTGCGGTCGCCATCGGCGGCGGGGAAAACGACCGGCGCATCGGGCACGATGAACTCAGCCAGCACCTGGCGGCAGGCTCCGCAGGGCGGACTCGGGGCGGCATTGAGATTGGCGACGGCGACGGCCTCGACGCGAATGTCGGGTCCGAATTGGGAAACGGCCCGCACCAAAGCGGAACGCTCGGCGCAAATGGTCAGTCCGTAGCTCACATTCTCCACATTCGCCCCGGTAACGATTTCGCCGTTCGACAACTTCAACGCCGCGCCGACGCGAAAGCCGGAGTAGGGTGCGTGAGAGTGCAGCGCGGCCTGGCGCGCGTGGTCAAGCAGGCTCAAAAGCGAGGTTTCCGTCGAGGATGGAACGTTCATTGGGTCTCCGATTTCTCTAAAGCGTGGAAATAGAGGCTATAGCATTTGGGCGCCGGTGTACAAGCTGAGGCCGGCTCAAGGGAGATTTCCCGCCCATGGCTCCGGCATTCGCCAGAATTCCATTCCTCAAGTTGAGCCTTTTCTTTCCGATAAACCCCTTGAGTACTCTCTGTGCCGGGAGCGTTTATTCCGGCCGGGCGGATGAGTGGGCGCGATGGATGAGTTGACGAGGGAATTCCTGATCGAGAGCCAGGAAGGCTTGGACCGCATGGAGCGCTGTCTGACCGATCTGGAGGAGCGGCCCCAGGATGCGGGACTGATTGGAGAGATCTTCCGTTCGGTGCACACCATCAAGGGAACCACCGGATTTCTGGGCTTCAAGCGGCTGGAAAAACTGGCCCACGCCGGAGAAAACCTGCTGGGCCAACTGCGCGAGGGCAAGCTGACCGCCGACCGTCCGATTATCACGGGCCTGTTGCACCTGCTCGACGGTCTGCGCTCCATTCTGAAGACAATCGAAGCGGATAGCAACGAAGGCGAGGGCGAGGACGCCGGCTTGATCGGCCGACTGGAACAGTTGCAGGTTCCAGTAAAGGCGCGCGCAAAACGTCTGGCCCATGCGCGCGCAGGCGCAACTTCCGCGCCCGTACTTCCTTCAGAGCCCGCACCTGTGCAGTCGGCTGCGCTTGAGCCCGAGCCGATTCAGGCGGAGCAAGTTCAGGTCATGACCTCGACTCCCATGACTCCAGCGGAAGCCGAGAGCGAGCAGTCCCGTCCGCGCGCGCAGGGAACCGCTGCCGAGAGCACGCTGCGCGTCGATGTGACGCTGCTGAACCGGATGATGAACCTCGTGGGCGAGTTGGTGCTGACGCGCAATCAGGTCTTGCAGGCGACTTCGGCCGATCCCAGAATGACGCTGCTTTCGCGCCGCCTGGATATGGTCACAGCCGATCTGCGCGAGAGCGTGATGAAGGCCCGGATGCAGCCGGTGTCGAATATTTTTTCCAAGATGCCGCGCATCGTCCGCGACCTGTCGCAATCGCTGGGCCGCCGTGTGCGGCTGCAGGTCGAGGGGCAGGACACGGAGCTGGACAAGAGTCTGCTCGAAGCCATCAAGGACCCGCTCACCCATGCGGTAAGAAACTCGCTCGATCATGGTATTGAGCCGCCCGATGTGCGCGTGGCTGCGGGCAAGGACCCGGAAGGAACGCTCAAGCTGCGGGCCGCGCAGGAGGGCAGCCACGTAATCATCGAGGTCTACGACGACGGGGCCGGCATCTCTGTAGACAAAATCCGCAAGAAGGCCGTGGAGCGCGGGCTGATTACCGCGCAGCGCGCGGCGCGCCAGAGTGAGCGGGAGTTGCTGCAACTGATCTTTGTGCCCGGCTTTTCTACCGCTGCGGCCGTGACCAACGTCAGCGGCAGAGGGGTGGGCATGGACGTGGTGCGCACCAACGTCGAAAAAATTGGCGGCAAGGTGGAGATCGATTCGCGCGCGGGCAAGGGAACCACGCTGCGCATGAGGATTCCGCTCACCCTGGCCATCATCCCCGCGCTGATTGTGCGCAGCCTCAAGCAGAGCTTTGCGCTGCCGCAGGGCGCGCTGTCTGAGCTGGTGCATATTCCCCCCGAGCAGGCCGCCTCGGCTGTCGAGTGGATTGAGAAAGCGCCTCTCTATCGGCTGCGCGGCAAGCTGCTGCCGCTGGTCTTTCTTGACCGGCTGCTGATGCCCGGCGTCGAGCACAAGATGGCTGCCGAGCGGGATAACTTCATTGCCGTATTGGACGCCGATGGCCGTCGCTTTGGCTTGGTAGTGGATGGTCTGGCCGATCCGGAAGAAATTGTTGTAAAGCCGCTCTCTGCGGTGCTGAAAACCATCGGCCTGTTTTCCGGAGCAACCGTGTTGGGCAACGCCGAACTGGCGCTGATTCTCGATCCGGGATCGATTGCGCTGAAGGCCGGAGTGAGCCTGCGCGAAGAAGACGCGGTCTTCGTGAACGAAAGCGAAACCGATGCAGGCACCGCCGCCCTCGAATATCTGCTGGTGGAAGCGGCCGGACGCCAGGCCGCGGTGCCGTTGGCCGACGTGCTGCGCATCGAACAGCTTCCGCTCAAACGCATCGAGTATATCGGTTACCGGCCGGTGCTCAACTTCGAAGAGCAACTGCTGCCGGTGGAGGACTCGGGCGGTGTGCTGGCCGCGGTCGAGGGCAATCCGCAGGCGCAGATTATCGTGGTGGTTTGCCGCGAAGGCAATCGGCATGTGGGGATTGCCGTTTCGCATGTGCTGGATGTGGCCGCCGGCGGCGACCTGTTCGAAGCCGGCACAGCGCAGCGCACAGGCGGCGTGACGCTGTTGAAGAATCGCGTTACCGGCGTGGTGGACCTGTGCGCCGTGGCCCCGCTGCCTGCCCGCGAGCAGGCGCAGCCAGCGTGGAGTGAGATAGGGGAGACGGTCGAATGAGCACAGCAGCAACGGGATTGCGTGGCAAGAAAAAAGCGCCTGCGGCGCTGGTGGAGATGTGTACGGTGCGCCTGGGCAGCTCGGTATTCGGCGTGCCCATCACCCATATTCTGGAGATTGTTGGCGCAGCGCGGCCGCAGCCGGTTCCGCTGGCGCCGGTTTTTGTGGGCGGGCTGGTGCATTATCGCGGCGATGTGCTGACCACGGTAAGCCTGCGCCAGTTGCTCGGTTTGCCGCCCAGGGAGGGTCGGCAGGACCTTCTGGTGCTGGAGAGCGCCGACGGAATCTTCGGTTTGCTGGTGGACGCGGTTGGCGAGGTGCTGACCGCATCGCCCGCCGACCACGAGCCCAACCCCTCAATTCTGGACGAGCGCCACAGAGCGTTGTTTGCAGGCGCATACAAGCTCAAGGACAGTCTGCTGGTGATGCTCGATCCCGAGCAACTCGACCCCATGCGCCTGAGCGCGGCCCGGACCGCTTAGCGCCGTATCTGACAGGAGGTAACCATGCGAGCTTTGATTGTGGATGATTCGCGCTTTGTGAGGGGCTATCTGCGCGGCCTGCTCGAAGAGAAAGGAATCGAGTGCGAGGAGGCCGCCGACGGACAGGCCGGCATGGCGCAGTTGAAGCAGAGCACATCCTTTGACCTTGCGCTGGTGGACTGGAATATGCCGGTGATGAGCGGTTTGGAAATGCTCACACGGTTGCGCGCGGAGGGTTACGGCGAGGTCAAGGTCATGATGGTGACCACCGAGGCCGAAAACGCGTATATTCTCCGCGCTCTTGATGCCGGCGCGGACGAATATCTCATGAAGCCGTTCGACGACGAGGCCCTGACGGAAAAACTGGCCATGCTCGGCCTGGTGGAGGCCTGAGCGATGGCCTCGGGCGGCCGAATCAGAATTTTGATCGCAGATGACTCGGCAGTGATGCGGAGCTTATTGCGCGCGGTGGTCAGCAGTGACGCGGGCCTTGAAGTGGCCGGCACCGCGGCCGATGGCGAAGCTGCCTTGGGCGCCATTGAAACTCTTCGCCCCGACTTGGTTCTGCTGGATGTGGAGATGCCGGTGATGGATGGGTTGGTCACGCTGAGAAAGTTGCGCGCGCGGGGACACAGAATGCCGGTGATCATGTGCAGTTCGCTTACGCAGCGCGGCGCCAAGGTGACCATTGAGGCCCTGGCCATCGGCGCTTCGGACTATGTGGCCAAGCCCGCCGGGCAATCGGGCCGCGAGACGGCCATGCAGACACTCACTCAGGATTTGATTCCCAAAATTCAGGCTCTCACCAGCCAGCCGCAACTGGCCCTCCCCGGCGCGGCGCGCATTCCGCTGCTCGGGCCTATGGCGCCGTTCAAGGCCCAGCCGGTCGAGTCGATTCCCACGGCGCTGGTCATCGGCGTCTCCACCGGAGGCCCCGCGGCACTCGATATTCTGCTGCCGGGACTGCCGGCAAACTTTCCGCTTCCGGTGCTGATCGTGCAGCACATGCCGGAGCTGTTTACCAAACTTTTCGCCGAGCGGCTCAACGGCCGCTGTCCATTGCAGGTGCGCGAGGCTGTCGAGGGCGAGCCAGTGTGCGCCGGCTCAATGTATATCGCCAAGGGAAACTGGCATATGGAGGTGCTCTCCGGCGCGCGCATCGGCCTGCCTGCCACATTGCATCTGAGCCAGGGCCCGCCGGAAAACCACTGCCGCCCTGCGGCCGATGTGCTTTTCCGCTCAGCGGCCGCGGTTTACGGCGCTGGCGTGCTGGCGGTGGTGCTCACCGGCATGGGCACGGACGGCATGTTGGGCGCGCGGCTCATTCGCGAACACGGCGGCAGCGTGCTGGCGCAGGACCAGGCCAGCAGCGCCGTGTGGGGAATGCCCGGCTCGGTCGTCAACGCGGGATTGGCGCACAAGGTGCTGCCCCTCAGCGCTATCGCGGCTGAAATTGTCCGGCTCGCCAGCCGGGCGCAAACGGAAACGCGCGAGCTTCGGGAATCGGTGGCTTAGAGATGCAAAACTCGTCCAGCGTGGACTACGGCTACCTGCGCCAACTGGTCTTCGGCCTCTCGCAAAATGTGCTCGATCCGTCGCGCGATTATCTCTTCGAGACGCGCCTGACCAGGCTGTTGCGCAACCAGGGCATGAGCCGCCTCGACGAGCTTGTCGAGCACCTCAAGGCGAGAAAAAATCCCAGTCTCGAACGCTCCATCGCTGAGGCCATGACCATCAACGAAACCAGTTTCTTCCGCGACGCCCGCCCCTTCGAGCTGTTGCGCGATGAGCTGCTGCCCACGCTGATCGAATCCCGTCGGCCCATGCACTCGCTACGCTTCTGGAGCGCTGCATGTTCCACGGGTCAGGAGGCGTATAGCCTTGCCATGCTCCTCCAGGAACACTTTCCCGCGCTCACCGGCTGGCACATTCGCATCGAGGGCACAGACATTTGCGCCGAGGTGATCGAGCGCGCCCAGGCCGGCTGCTACCACCGCATCGAGATGAACCGCGGCCTGCCTGCCCGGCACGTTGTCCGCTACTTCGACCACGCGGGAGAAAACTGGACCATCAAACCGGAGATTCGCAAGGTGTGCAATTTCCGCCAGGCCAACCTCTGCTCGTCGCCTCTGCCCTTCAACCGCAGCGATGACCGCTTTGACGTGATCTTCCTGCGCAACGTCATGCTCTACTTCTCGCAGGAGACGCGCAAGACTCTGCTGGCCGGCATCCACAAGGTGCTTGCGCCCGACGGAATGCTGTTTCTCGGTTCCACCGAGCAGCCCGCCGATCCCTCCATCTGGACCCCGGTAATCGCCGGCGGTACTTGCTATTTCCGGCCAAGACAGCCGAGTTAGAAAAGCAGGGAACAGGGAGCAGGGATCAGGGAGTGGCACAGTCTCCGGTTAGCCGGCCATTCGCCCATGACACGCCCCGACGCGGGAGTTCCACGCTCAGGCAGGCCAGGGAGCATATTCACGCGCTGTTCATCGGATCGCTTTCCCTCAGCGGACCGCGCACGAGCGGCCCCGATTTGCGAGGGGTGTGCTCGACAGTTAACTAGGCGGTAATTGACGAGATGCCGGTGAACCGACCGCAATCCTAAAGAGGCGTCAGCTTGAGAAGCCTTGCAGGGCGGTTCAATCCACGCCGATGTGGATGTCAAAGCGCATGGTCATCTTTCAGGTGCGGCGACTTGCGCTAGCGCACATTGTCTGCGGTGGATCTTTACTGCGAAGTGGCGAATGATCAGCGGCGGAATTCCGAGGATACCAAACACAGTGAAGAAGAAAAATAGATTGAAAAGAAAGTCCGATGTCGTGGCTCCTGTGTCCCCGGCTTTCGGCAGGAAGTCCCCGGCCCAGCCTGCGGAGAGGACAAAGATGAAGCAAGGCAAATACGCCCAGAAGCTTAGATGCAAAATCCAGGCCATGGCGCCTCTGGGGCGAAAAAGCAGCAAAGCGGAGCGGATCATCGAGGTGATTGAAGACACGCCACTGAAGCTGCGGGCGGCCCTTGACTGCAGCGCGGTGAGTTCGTGAAGAGTTGCTTCGAGCTCGACCGTCAGCGCGGATTGCGGCGTGATAGCTGGGTTGACACTGGGCAAAGGCAACACGGGGAGTTCGGAGATGCTTTTAGCCAGAGTTGAGACGCGCTGAGTAAGTTCTGCTTTGCGCCGCTTGTGAGAGTGATCCAGAATCCACTTCGAGGCCGCAGTAATGGCGCCAGGGATCAATGTGGCGACAGCAGGCAGGACATACTTCGCGAACCCATAAGGTCTAACCGAACCTTGGAAGAGCATGACGTTCTCCGGAAGGACGTTCTCTTGTGTGCGCTGAAGTGAATCACGGTTTAGTTAAATCGGACTCTTTTACCCCAATTCACCCTTGGCAATTCTCACATCATTCTGGTCGCGAGTGTATCGTCGTCAAGCCGTCAGTTCCTTTGTAGTTAACACTCGCCGCGAATCAGGAAAACCGCCGGACTACCATGGCCAGATCTTTCTCGCCTCCCGATACCCCATAATTACCCATTTTTAGTCCGGCAGTCCGGATTAGGTAATGTTTGGTGAATCCCAATCTGACCGGCATTGTGTCAGGGCACGACTTTAGTCGTGCCGTAAATGGCTGAAATTACTGAGGGCTTTAGCCCCTGAGCCAGGTTTTTCGGGCGCATGACCCCATCTTTTCGATTCACCAAACGATGTGTACTCCCCGAGAATGCCCCTGGGTCCGGGGTCTCCGCAGTGCCTGGATGGTCGCCCGTTCGGAAACTGCGCCACTGCCGAGAATTACCCTCATCTGGAGCACAATGTGAATTGGAACTCCGAGAGGCCAAAGATGGAGAACAACGTGCGAGACCGAACGAGGTCGATAGGGACCGGTCCAATCTGTCAGGCATGTCCCAGTCCGTACCACCAAGGCGACCCCACCCCCCTCCCCCGTTTAGGCCATTCTTCGACCCCTCCATCGCTTGTAACTTGCATGAAATCAATTATTTAGTATCACTCCCTATTGACTGATTGGTAACATAAAGCCACTGATTTTGACCATTTTCCAGCCTAAAAAGCGCCGTTTTTACGGCAAAATAGGGGAGTTTGCTCTAGTTGCAGTATCCAAGCAGCCGTTCCACCTCGGCGTGCAGCCGCGCCGTGATCGCTGCTTCTATCTCTTCGGGCGCAAAGCGAATGGGCTGGCCGACATGCACCTCGATGCGGCCGGAGCGGAACCACCGCCGATTCCCGGTCTTCAACTCGCCCAGCCCGCGTAGCGCCACTGGCAGCACCTGCGCTCCCGATTGCCTGGCCAGCAGGCCGATTCCCCCGCGGAAGCGCGCCAGCGTCCCTTCGGCAGAGCGCGTGCCTTCGGGAAAAACCAGCACGTTGTATCCGCGGTCCATGGCCGCGCCGGCGTGCGCAAAACTCTGCTGGAAGTTGCGCCGCCGTGGCAATGGAAAGACGTTGAAGAGCGCCGTCAGCAACCAATAAATCAGTGGGCCGGGCAGATAAAAGCCTCTGTGTCCAGCCGGCCGCTCGGGATTGCGGAAGTGACGGTAATCGTCGAGCATATCGCCGGCCATGGCCACAGCGATTCGTCGCCGCACTGTTCCCGGCAGTGCGTATTGGACGAGCGGCCCGTCAAAGGTCGTCACGTGGTTAGCGATGATGAGCAATGGTTCGCCGGATGCGAGGTCCAGCGTCTCTGGCGCGACCACACGAGGATTCGCCAATAGCCAAACCAGCGGCTGCGAGACCGCTTCAATAAAGGCTACGCGCAGCCATTGGAAGGGCAAGAGCCACGGCCAGCGCGGGTAGATGTGGCGTTCCGGCTCGGGTTCATTTGGCTCGGCAAAAATGCCGGAAGAATCGATGCGAGCTGGCGCGGCTGGGCTTGAACCCATCCGAGTATTCCCAGAGTCATTCACGTCTTGAATCCTCTGTGGAACTTGACCTTTCGCCACTTCTGTTCGCGCAGCGTAGGACTCGCCAGCTACCAACGCGCGCAAATCTCCAAGGGTTTCAGCCCGCTCCAGCAGACCGCTCTCGGGCGCAACTCCCAACCGCTCTTCGAGAGCCGCCGCCAGTTGCACGCGGCCCAGGCTGTCCAGTTGCAGGTTTTCAGTCAGGCGCAGTTCATCACCCACGCCAGCCGGCACTTCGCCGGTGATTTCCGCAATCAGCGCCAGCAGCCAATCCGACGACTTCGCAATGGCGCTCGCGCGGGCCGTTGCATCATCGCCTGCGCCGGACACAGCAGACGCGGCTTGGACTTCAGCCAACCACGCGGCAACAGCTTTGCGCCGAACCTTGCCGGTCGAGGTGCGCGGCAGGTCAGGCTCCGGCCACAGCATCCAGTGACGCAACCGTTGAAATTCCGCCAGCTTGCGATTGGCGTTTTCGATAGCCGAGGCTGCTGCCTGCTCTGGGTGGCCGCGCATGGCCAGCACCGCGCAAGGCTCCGGCCCAGCCGCAGTCTCCATCGCTACCACCGCGCAGGCCGCCACGTCCGGCTCCTGCTCAATGGCCGCCTCCATGTCCTCGGGATGCAGGTTCACCCCCGACGCGGTCACGATCACTTCGCTCTTGCGCCCCAGAAAGCGCAGCTCGCCGCTATCGGCAACTTCGGCCAGATCGCCTGTGGCCAGCCATTCGTCCTGGCGCGGCTGGAAGGCTCCGTTCTGCCAGCTTCCGCCCGAGATTGCCGCGCCCCGCACCAGTACTTCGCCGTCCGGCCCCAGCTTTACCTCACGCCCCGCCATGGGCTTGCCGATGGTTCCGTGCGCCACGTGGAAGGGGTGGTTCAGGGTAATCAGCGCGCTGGTTTCAGTCATGCCGTAGCCCTGAACCACCACCAATCCCAGCGCGTTCCAGAACTGCTCGAGCGGCCCGCCCAGCGCCCCGCCGCCGGAGATCAGCGCCCAGAACTTCAGGCCGAACTCGGAGTGAATATCGCGGAAGCGCCACCAGCGTTTCCACGCCGGGATATCGTGCGATGCGGCAATCCGCTCCTGTAGGCCGGGATGGCTGGCTTCCAGATGGGTCTTGAGCAGCGCCATCACGCGCGGCACCGCGGCCAGTACGCTGATACGCTCGCGCTTGATGGTTTCGATCAGCCGCGAGGCCACCAGGCGGCTCTCGAAGTGAATCTCAGCTGCAAAGATGGGCGGAACCCAGAGCCCCATCGTCTGCCCGAAAACGTGGCTCAAGGGCAGCGTGTCGAAAATGCGCAGCGGATGCACCAGCAGCCGCTCCCAGCGCAGATAGGGCTGTGCTCCGCGCTCTATGGGCTCCACGCTGGCCAAAATATTTCCATGGGTCAGCACCACGCCCTTGGGATCGCCGGTGGTGCCGGAGGTAAACAGAATTTGCAGCGGCGTCTGGCGCGAGAGGCCCGCAACCGGCCTTGCCTCTTCGGATGGCAGTGCGCCCGGCCAGTCCTCAAAATTGAGCCGCGAATATTCTGAAGGCAATTGACGAAGCAGCAGCGCATCGCCCACCGCCAGTTTAGGTTGAACGTCGGCTGCCACGCGCGCGGCAAACTCTGCGGTTCCGTACGCGTCCAGCGGAACCGCCAGTACTCCGCGCGCGATGCAGCCGTGGAAGGCCGCAATCCACTCGGCGCCGTTTTCTCCCCACAGCAGAACCCGGTCGCCTGGCCCGATGGCCCGCTGAGCCAGGAGCGCGGCAAAGCGTCCGGCCAGATGCGCAATCTGCCCATAAGTGGTCACCCGCCGCCGGTTGCCCTGGAAGCGGACCACCGCAATCTGGCGGTCGTAACGGCGAAAATCGTCAAGCAGTGTAGCCAGATGATCGCGCATGGAAACACCGGCACGTTCATGGTAGCAGCGCGGACCGTGTGCGTTACCACGCAGTACCCCAGTCCGCGGATACGCCGCCCGCATCCCTCGCAAAGTAAAATAGAAGCATGGGATTTGAAAGCGTGAAGAAGATTGCCGAGGCGGGTTTTCCTACCCGCTGGGGAGCCTTTCGCATACTGGGATTCGAGGGTGTGCTAACGGTGGCCAGCCCTTGCGGTTATGGTCCGGCTCGCGATGCGGGCAAAGGCGAGGTTGAGGGCCTGGTGGCTCTGGTGATGGGCGACATTCACTCTGCGCCGCCGGTGGTTCGCATTCATTCACAGTGCCTTACCGGCGACGTTTTTGGCTCCTTGCGCTGCGACTGCCGGCTGCAGCTGGAGCTGGCCATGCGCCGCATCGCCAAGGAGGGCGCGGGGATTCTGCTCTACGAGCAACAGGAGGGCCGCGGCATCGGCCTGATGGCCAAGCTCAAAGCCTACGAGTTGCAGGACCAGGGGATGGACACAGTGGAAGCCAACGTCGAGTTGGGCTTCGCCGCCGATTGCCGCGAGTACGAGCTGCCGGCCGAGGTGCTCAAGCTGCTGGGCGTAAGCCAGGTTCGGCTGATTACCAACAACCCGGAGAAGGTGTCGGCGCTGGAATCAGCCGGCATTGCGGTGGTGGAGCGCGTCTCCGCCGAGGTTGCACCGCAGGATAGCTTCGCGGATTATGTGCGCACAAAGCACGAAAAAATGGGCCACATCACGGATTTGTCTGAATATAAGTAACGGACAGGATCAACACCTTCAGCCATCGCAAAGGGGTGCTGGGAAGAGACCGCGCCGCGAGCCGGACCTTCGCGCGTTTTATAAAACCGCCTTTCAATAAATGGACTGGCCGCCTACTGCGGTATCTCTTCCGCCCATCTTCATAGAGCGTGCGCACCGAGTCAGTCAGAAGCCAGGGCGGCCTTCGATAAATGCAAGGGTAAAATGCACGCGCCCAAAAGGCCTGCTTCCGCTTCGAGTTTGGCCGGCAATACCTGAGTGCCTCCGCCGGGAATTCCGTTGGAAGCAGGCCTGCCCGGCGCAGTGAGCGCATATACATAGCTGCGCCGCTCCAACTCTTCGAACAGAGACGGCGACAGCAGGTCCCATGATTTAGCCACGCCTCCGCCAATAACGTAGAGCGGCAAATTGAGAATATTGATGAGACCGGCCACGCCGATTCCGAGCGCTCGTCCCGTCTCGGCATAGATGCGCAGCGCATCCTGATCGCCGGAGTGCGCGGCTTCTGCAATGTCGAGGGCTGTCAGTGATGCGCGACTGCCTTGAAGCAGAGCCAGGCCCGGCGCCTTGCCTGCCTTGATCAGGCGCTCGGCCGCGCTCACAAGAGCAGTAGCGGAAGCGAACACTTCAAGGCAGCCTGTGTTGCCGCATCCGCAGACAGGGCCTTCGGGATCAATCGTTATATGGCCGGCTTCGCCGCCCATGCCGGCTGCTCCGTGCCAGAGCTTTCCGTCAAGGATAATCCCATTTCCCACGCCCGTGCCCAGAGTCAACATGCAAAGGGAATCGACGCCCAACTGCTTGCCCAGGCCAAGTGTGTATTCGGCAAGAACCGCCGCGTTGGCGTCGCTTTCAACTGCGACCGGCATATGCAGCCGTTTTTCCATTTCGCCAAGCAGGTTAAATCCATCCCATCCGGGAAGATTGGGCGGGTGATGAAGCCGTCCAGCGGGAAGCTCAAGGGGGCCAGGCGAGCCCACCCCTATGCCCGCGAGTTTGCGGCCATCCGAGCATTGGTCAAGCAGTTGTAATATGGCGCCACACATATCATCTACTACCGCCTGAGGGCCGGCCTCAAGGCGTGTGGGCAATGCGATGGAGCGCAATATGCCGATAGCTGGCGTGTATGCCGCAATCCTCAGATTAGTGCCGCCAAGATCGACGCCGATGGTTAGCATATGCAGCCTCTCCCGGGCTATCACAGATCACCGCAAATGTTCATGCGCGAGCGAGAATTCTCCATCGATTGCATGGCTGTGATAATGCCAATCGGGACAGAAAAATCTTCTCTGGCCAGTGCCGGCAGCTCTATTGCCGGGCAGTCTGGCAGTGGCAAATGGAAACGATACCACACGCAATAGTAGCACAAATTGATTTGGATGCGCACAGTATCTGAACCGCAAAAAAGCGAAAAACTCGGCTTACTTGTCCGGGCTGGCTAACGGTCGTTTGGCTGCAGGGGACCATCATTTGGCCCTCAAGTCAAAATGGGCCATACTTTCTTTCGCCAAAGGCCAGTTTCCGCCAAATGAAACTTAACTTTTCCGGGGTGGGCGGCATAGACTTGTCATGTTGGGATGATCTTTTCCGGAGCAGCAAGCCAATGAAGAGTAATAGCCAGCATCCAACTCTCCTCCAGGTAGCCCGAAAAGCCGGAGTGGGGACGACAACTGTTTCCCGCGTTATCAATGGCGGCGATCGCGTAAGTCCGGAGACATTAGCCCATGTACGGCGCGTCATTGAAACACTGCGCTATGTGCCCAATCTTGCTGCACAGACACTGAAGGGTCATCGCACCAAGACTATCGGCCTTATAGTTCCCAGTATTGCTGATCCTTTCTTTTCAAGCTGCGCGGAAGCCGTGCAAGCCATCGCGCGCGCCAATGACTCACTGCTGATAGTGACGGTAACGGCCAACGATTCGCGCACAGAGTTAGAAAACCTGAACCTTCTCGTACGGCATCGAGTGGATGGCCTGATCATTGTGCCTGCCAATTCGCAAAGCCTGGCGTTGCGGGACTTTGTAAATCGGATAGCCATGCCGGTTGTCGCCGTTGACCGCCCTGTCGCAAATTCGTCGATTACGTCCGTGGTGGCCGACAACCTGAAAGGAGCGCAGACAGCTACCCAGCATCTGATCGATCACGGCCGCAAGCGGGTTGTTTGTCTTACAGGTGAAAGCACTCTATACACAATTCGCGAACGAATGAGTGGTTACCGCAAGACAATAGAAGCCGCGCATTTGACTCCTATCATCGACACGTCAGTCAAGGATTACAAGTCAGCCGAGTACGCGATTAAGAGCCTGCTGGATGGACCCAATCCGCCAGACGCGATTTTCTCGACGAAAAACAGCACTACAATTTATGCCTTCGAAGTGTTGCAGAGGTTCAATATCTCTGTGCCGGAAACCATCGCCCTGCTAGGCTTTGACGACTTTGAACTGGCTTCGACGGTTCGTCCATCAATCAGCGTGATTCAGCAGCCTGTCGAAGAGATTGCGCGACGGGCCGCTGAGATTCTCTTCGAGCAGTTGTTCGATGAGACCAAAGCAGGGTCGCCCCCTTCTGCGAAACACCCTCAGCAAATCAGGATGCACACGCGCCTCATCCAGCGCAGCTCCTGCGGGTGTACTCCACTGATTTCTCGAAGCTGAAAAAACCTGGCCCTCGAGTCAGATCGATGAGGAGATGCGGCTTCTCTCAATCCCGAATCGATAACTCAGAGTCGAATTACAAAACGGAATGACATATCCTCGCCAAACCACATGATGTAGTTCGTTCCCCAGGCGTTATTGAAAAGATTGTAGTGAATTCCGTCGCGCAGTTCGGGCTGACTCCGCGAAAACCCAAGTGGCGCGCGCTTCCCGAGGGCGACAAGAGGCGCATCGATGGAGTGGACAGACAAGCTGCCGTTGTTGTCCTCATAGGAGACTCCGTCCGAGACGGCGTGCATGTGGCGATTGCCTGAATCCACCACGTCATATGGCGAAACCCGTTGGCCGGACTTCTGCATTGTCCATCCCAATGGGTCGGGAGCGATGGGGTTGAAGGTCATCCAAATAGCCTCGGGAAGCCGCGTCGGTGCTTTTGCGGCCCAGTAGACATTCACCTCGACAGTCGGTTTGGCTTTTGGAAATACATACTCGGTTATGATCCGCTCGGGAAAGGCCGCGCGGCCAGAGACGATGGATGCAGCGTCGTCGATCTTGAGGTAGGCAATCAGGCGATGGGATGCTTCGTCTTCTGATGTCTCCATCCGCAACAACCGCGGTTGCCATATCCGACTCTCTGCTCCGAAGCGTTCGATATTCGGCTTGCCAAAATCTTTCTTGGCCCAATCCTCATTGCTGATTACGTAGTTCCTGAAGAAGGCCGCGTAATCATCTTGCGAGAGAGTTTGATAGGAAAAGAGAGCCAGCGGATGATCGTGCGCCGCCCAATCACGGCCAGTCTTCTTGTGATGAAGTTTATGGATTGCTCCGGTCTCTTGATCGAGTTGAACGATGAAGTGCGTTGTGTCCAGGTCCTTATCGACCAGATGAGATTGCGCGAGAGGCTGGGGCGGTTTTGCGTTCAGCGAATCAAGCGCAGCCAGAGCTTCCGCTTTCAAGACAGGCGGAAGCGTGTCAATCCCCGAGAACAAGTCCCGCCTCTTCTCGTTCCAGCTAAACTTCACCACCTTGTAGTTGCGGGTATCTAACATAGCCCGCAAGTCCATGGGCAGATAGTTATCGAAATCCAGCCATGTTTTGGTATCTGTTCCCCATGTGTGCTCAACTTCCAGCAGCAGGTGGCGCAAGAGGCCGATGTCGGTTGCGTCGCCTACGGCAAAGCGTCCCTCGCTGATCCACCGCAGACGAAGCCGGCTCACCTCACGATATCTGGCAACTTTCAATGGGTCGCTTGCGATTCCATGAATCCATGTATCTCCAACTTCCTGCGTGACAACCGGCAGCGCATAAGTGTGCCGGGCAACTTCATTGGCTACAACAGTAAGATTCGTTGGAACTATCTCCGCGTTGGGAAAGCGGCTCTTGAGGTCAGCAAATGTTTGCGTGATCTCTTCCGGAGTGTGCGGCCCGCTGTTATCGTCTCTGACCACGATGGCAACAGCCGCATCGGAATCAGGCACGATCTCTATCCCGCCGTATCCGGAGTGATACATGACGGCGATGGAAGCGCCCGTAGCGTCCTTCCATTGGAACAGGCCGGGGAGAATCGCCGGTTTGCTTGCATCGTTGACGCCAATATCCAGGAATGTTACACCGGCTTTGGCAAGCGGCTGGACAATTCCGCGCGTGTGGCCAGGCACATCGGTCATTTTTGCGCCAGTGGTCGTGCATCCGAATCGTCGATCCAAAGTTTGCGACAAAGCAATGGCTCCGGAGATCATGCTTGGATCCATCATCTCCGTCTGCCAGCTAAAGGGAAGCGCGTGCCATGCTATGTAACCCGCGTGGATCGCATCATCCATGCGCTTACGCTGGTCGCGATCGGCCTGCTCAAGGTATTCATAAAGCAGCCACGATCCTGTAGTCCACACATATTTCGGCGATCCTTCCTGACTGAGCGAAGACGCTGTGGCGATTGCTTTTGGAAAATAATCTTCAAAGTACCGTTTGACAACGGCGGCTTGAGTGTCAATGAATCCTGCGTCAAAATGGCATTTGAATACGGTGAGAACTCGTTTGACGCGTAGCGCGCCCGGGGAAGCGATATTGAGTAAGCTGAGACCGCGAGCGGCTGCCGAGCCTCCAACGAGAGTGCCTGCCGACGCGGCAAGTACTTCAAGAAATGTTCTGCGTTCCATCAATGCCTCCGCGTGGCTTACTGCATTGTGCGATAAGTCGCCGTAAAAAAGTTTGCAGGCCTGGCTCATCTGCCACTATGAATCTCGCGTCCGAGTAACTCGTATTGGTCAGAGACCAGGTAATCAACATGGGCGGCAATGGCTGCCCGCCAGCGCACTTGGGCGGCATCCAGCGATCCAAAATTGTATTGATGGAACCAACCGTTGCAACTTAGCTCTTTCTCGGTTGCGCCGTCCAAAGTGTAAAAGCGAATCCACAACCCATTGGCGTGGGCCCGCTCAACCAGCGCGCGTAGCCGGTTCGTCTTGTCTGGCGTCCACTCGCCGGCACGAGGCTGCCCGGCGGACTCTACCACTTTCCAAGGGTTGTTCCACCAGCGCCGGTAGTTAGTCGCCTTTTCCGCATCGATAATTTCCGGCGCTGCGGTGGGATCTTTTCCTTCGCTGTGAATGGCGCCAAAGAGCAAGATGCGATCTCCTATCTGCAACTGGTCGTAGAAGACTGTCTGCTGTGCGTCTGATTCGCCGGTCAGCACCAGAATCGGCCGCACATCAAGCGGGGCCACGGTGGCCGGGTCGCTTGATTTTACGGCGGTTGTCAGCCACAGCTTGTACTTCTGAAGCAAGGCCAACACGGCGGCCAGATTCTCGGGCTTGTTGTCCTTGAAGTCGAGATTCAGCGTAATCAGCGGCCAATCCCCGTGGTTGCCATCGCGCAGCGCCTTCTCTGCGATTGGGCGAACCGTTTCAAAGAAATATTGTTCCAGAGTTGGTTCTGTGCCGAAGGGCGGCTCGCCGTGCGTGACTACAGGCCAACTGCGCCCTGTCTTCGCATCAGTGTACCCGGCGATATCCTGTTCGATGGCAAGCGGAGTGCCGGCGGAGAGCGCGCGGTCGATGCGGTCGCCCCACCATTCATAGTAGGGATAGCAGTTATGCGCATCCATCAAAGTGCGCGAGCCGGGAGTTATCTGCTGCGCGGCAAGAGATGGACATAGAAACGCGGTAAAAAGAAATGCTGGGACTGCTTTGCAAATGTGCTGGATAAAAGCCGTATTCATAATAACTCCTAATTGGCTGCAATAACTTATCCGAAAAAGAATGCCGTGAGGGCTGCGGAGTTTTGCATCTGAGCTTTGCTTACCGCGCAGGTCGTTCCATCAGTTGCTACCGCATTGATTTGATATCTCCCAATTGACGTAGACGGGATTGCCCAACAGCCAACGCTTGCCATTGGCTCCCACTACTTCCGCGCGAAACCAGTGACGGCGGCCATCGCTCACCCATGCCAAAGGAAAACTCTGATCGGCGGATGAGACAGCCGAGGCAGTGTTGAGAGCAGCTTCGTGGCCGTCTTCTATCCAGCGTGCTGTTCCGCCTATTGCGGCAGTTACATGCATGTCGAAGTTCACCGTTTCGCCGTTATGCGCGACGAGAAAATCTCCCATGTGAACAGCCTTGTCTCCGGATCGCGCTGTCACTTCGAGAAGGCGATCCC
>Ga0224555_1001000_pt1 | contig 41784 bp, 35 predicted proteins | sample 714S23034metaG_FD_180687 | JGI IMG/M metagenome (GOLD analysis project Ga0224555, IMG submission 180687) | Peat soil microbial communities from Stordalen Mire, Sweden - 717 S2 30-34 | ecosystem: Environmental > Terrestrial > Soil > Wetlands > Peat | place: Sweden: Norrbotten County, Stordalen...
TGCCGATAGCCACCAGCAGGCCGAAGATGCCGCCGAAGCAGCCGTAGAGCGAGACGGCGCCCACCGAAAAGCCCAGCGTGTGGCTGCACTCATAAATCGCGACCGCGGCGATGGCTGTTCCCACCACGGAGGCGGCGTAGAGACCCATCACCCAGTTGGAGCTGTGTGTGCCCTCCAGAAAACCGGCCAGGAACCAGAGCGACAGAAATTCAAAGAGAGTGCCGAGCAGCGTGAGATGGACGAGGCTGTATGTGAAGGGCTGCCAAAGCCAGCCATGCAGGAAGAAGCTGGGCGTGAATTCAAAGGAAAGCGCTAACAGACCAGCGTTGGGCGCGGAGACTAACCCCGCCACCAGAAGCGCAAAGTAGGCAATCAGGTTCCAGAGAACCAGGCGGCGGGTGGCGCCGTGGAATTCGGGGAAGGCAAACGAAGTGGAGCCAATCCGGGCCATAGTGTCAGTCTCAGGGTAAACCGAAAAGCGGGTGAGTGTCGCGGGTCAGGACGGACGGCTTGGGCGCTGCGTAAATTCCGGAGAAATTCCGTTCCGAATTCGTCTAAGGAAAATGAGCGCGCCTCGAAGCGGGAGAGATCATGGCGTATTCTTCCTCTTGGGAGTTCCGGTTGCGATTTTGGGTTCGGCCTCTTGACCTAAGGCCGGTCTCTCCCAAAGAATAGCGGAGTCGCACAAGAAGTTACCGTCATACTGCAATTTGAAATCACGTGGAGAGAGGAGGCTGATATGGCCAGCTGCCCTGAATGCGAGAATAGTCTTGACATCGAGTTGGACGAAGTGGAAGAAGGCGACGTGGTCGTCTGTGATGAATGTGGAACAGAGTACGAGGTGGTCGGCGTTGAACCGCTGGAACTGGTGCGGGTGGGCGAAGACCTGGACGAGGACGACGAGATTTTGCTCAGCGATGAAGAGGAGGAAGAGTGAAGTTTAACCGCACGAGTTTCGTAGCCGGGGCGGCATTTGCTGTTTTTGCGGCAGGTATGGTTCCCCTGGGGTCACAGGGTGGGTACATGAGGCCGTTCACGGCCGAAGCGCAGAACCTCGGTGAGCGCGTGGTCTCAGGTTATGTGGCGGATGCCTATTCCGATCCTGTGGTGGGCGCCACGGTCTTCCTGAGAGACATGAAGTCGAAGGCCATTCGGAGTTACACGTCCGTAGACAAAGGCCGCTTCCGGTTTGCCGGAGTGAATATGGCCGAGGATCACGAACTCTGGGCGGAGAAGAACGGCAAGAAGAGCGCCGTCAAGACAGTCAGCTCCTGGGATACGCGCAAGATATTCGAGGTGGAGCTGAGGCTGAAATAAGGGAGGGCCAACGACATTCGCGGAATGCCGCAGGCCTCAGCCGTCCAGCTTTTTCGTTACCAGTTCGTTGAGCAGGGCGGGGTTCGCCTGGCCCTTGGAGGCCTTCATTGCCTGGCCCACAAAGAATCCCGCCACGGTCTTCTTGCCGGCGCGATACTGCTCCACCTGCTTCGGATTAGCGGCAATCACCTGATCGATCATGGCTTCAATAGCCGAGGCATCGGTAATCTGCTCAGGCTTTTCGCGCTGATAGACGGCAGCGAAATCTTCGCCTTTTTCAAAGCACACATCGAACAACTGCTTTAGCTGCCGGGAGCTGATCTTATTCTCGTCGAGCAGATCGGCGGCCAAAACGAGGCCGGCCATCGAGACGGGCGACTGCTCCTGTTCGAGCCCGAGCGCCCTGAGCCGTCCGCCCAGTTCGCTCAGCAGCAGATTGGCGACGCGGCGCGGGTTACGGGCGGTTTTGGCGGCAGCTTCGAAGCGGTCGGCGAACTCTCGGGTCGCGGTCAGCGTGAAAGCGTCCTTGGGGGCCAACTCGTACTCTGCGATCATGCGGGCGCGGCGGCCTTCGGGCAACTCGGGGAGTTTTTTTCTGGTTTCGGCCAGGAATTCCTGCGAAACAATCAGCGGCGGCAGGTCCGGCTCGGGGAAGTAACGGTAGTCGTGGGCCTGCTCTTTGGAGCGCATGGTGTAGGTGCGTCCCTCGGCGGAGTTCCACAGCCGGGTCTCCTGGTGGTTGCTGCTGCCGGACTCGACGACCTCGATCTGGCGCTCGATCTCGTACTCCAACGCGGCGCGGATGAAACGGAAACTGTTGACGTTTTTAACTTCGACCTTGGCGCCGAATTGCGGCGCGCCCTTAAGGCGGACGCTCACGTTGGCGTCACACCGCAGCGAGCCTTCTTCCATGTTGCAGTCGGAGACGCCGCAGTAGAGCAGGATTTCCTTCAACCGCGTGAGGTACTCGAAGGCCTCGTCCGGCGTGCGAATGTCGGGGTCGGAGACGATCTCCGCCAGGGGCGTTCCGCAGCGGTTGAGATCGAGATAAGTGTGCGTGGCGGAGTCATTGAAGCCTTCGTGGAGGCTTTTGCCGGCGTCCTCTTCCATGTGCAGGCGGGTGATGCCGATACGCTTCGTGCTGCCATCGCTGGTGGGCACGTCGATCCAGCCGTGCTCGGCGAGAGGCTTGTCGAATTGAGAAATCTGATAGCCCTTGGGCAGGTCGGGATAGAAGTAGTTCTTGCGGGCGAAGATGGAACGCTCGCGCACTTCGCAGTTGATGGCCAGCGAGGCCAGCGTGGCGAACTCGACGGCCTTGACGTTAAGCACCGGCAACGCGCCGGGCAGTCCCAGGCACACCGGGCAGACGTTGGTGTTGGGGGCCGAGCCGAACTGATTGGCGCAACCGCAAAAGGCCTTGGTGGCGGTGAGCAGTTGCACGTGGACCTCGAGGCCGATGACGGGCTCGTACTTGGCCATGACTTCAGGAGAAAGGGCGGCGGCGGGCATATTAGCTTTGATTTTATCGCGGAACCATGGGGCCAGCTCCCGCGAGCGCAGATGCGAATGAGCGAGATCTATACAAATTGGCAGGATTCAGTCCGCGTGGGCCTTGTCCGGGCCTGATCCAACAATCCCGCGCGCCGTACAATGCGTTCATGCACTGTACAGATTTATCTGCATCCCTTGCCGCCTTTGCTCTTGCCGTTTTCCTGGGCTCGGCCGCCGTTGCCCAGAATGCGCTGCCCACGGCTTCCGCCGAGGACCGCGCCCTGGCCCGCGAGATCTTCAAGCAACTCATCGAGATCAACACCACGGATACGCCACAGGGCAACGTGACCACAGCAACCGCGGCCATGCAAAAACGGTTTCTGGAGGCCGGGTTTCCACCGGAAGATGTGCATCTGCTGGGGCCTGACCCGCGCAAACAGAATCTTGTTGTTCGGTTGCGCGCCGCCGGTCCAACGACTGAGAAGCCGATCCTGTTTCTCTGCCACATGGATGTGGTGCAGGCGCTGCGCTCCGATTGGCACACTGACCCGTTTCAGTTCATCGAGCAGGACGGCTACTACTATGGGCGCGGCACGCAGGACATGAAGAACTCCGACGCCGCGCTGGTAGCGACGTTTCTGCGCCTGCATAAGGAGGGCTACAAGCCAAGGCGCGACCTGATTCTGGCGCTTACCGCCGACGAAGAGAGCGGCAAGTTCAACGTAACCGGCTGGCTGGTGCGCGAGCATCGCGAACTGGTGGACGCGGCCTGGGTTCTCAATCCCGACGCGGGCGGCGTGGAACTGGAACACGGGCGCGCGGTGGTGGCCGATGTGGAAGCCACGGAAAAGGTCTATTCCGATTTTCAGGTTGCGGCGACCAATCGCGGCGGACACAGCTCCCGGCCTCGGCCGGACAATGCGATCTATGAACTGACCACGGCGCTCAACAAGCTGGCGGCTTACATGTTTCCCTTTGAAATGAACGAGGTGACGCGCACCTACTTCAAGAACCTGGCCGGACAGGAAACGGGGCAGACGGCGGCGGATATGCGCGCCATTCTGGCCACGCCGCCCGACCTGGCCGCGGCCGCGCGGCTGAGCGCAGAACCCAGCTACAACGCAAACTTCCGCACCACATGCGTGGCCACGCGCCTGATGGCCGGTCACGCCAACAATGCGCTGGCGCAGACCGCGCAGGCAAATGTGAACTGCCGCATCTTTCCCGGCCACTCACCGGAAGAGATCAGGCAGCAACTCATAGGCATTCTTGGAGATAGCAAACTGGGGGTGCAATATGTTTCTGACGCGGGAGGGGTGGCTGAAACCGCGCCTGAGAGGAAAGCTATGGTTCCGCCGGCGCCTATTGCCGAGGTTTTTGAGCCGTTGACCAGGATCACCCAGGCTCTCTGGCCGGGTGTGCCGGTGACGCCGGTGATGGAAAACGGCGCCAGCGACTCAATTTATTTTGCGCAGGCGGGGATTCCCTGCTACGGATACTCGGCCATCGCCTTGTCGCACGAGGACGAGCGCGCCCACGGCCAGGACGAGCGCCTGCCCGTGGATTCGTACTGGAAGTCTCTGGACTTCTTTTATTCGTTTTTGAAGGCAGTGAGCGGGAAGTGAGGAAGCAGGGAAGGACAGGCTATCCGACCTTGGTTTCCTTCAAGCCTTGAAATCCGGCCCCGGAGAGGCTATTTTGTGACCTGTACGGTAGTTTGGGCCGTTCCGCGTCTAACCGAGCAAGGGCGAACCGCATGAGATTTTGGGCGGCGGTCGCAAACTGAAGGGAGAATTTGTATGAAGAACCTCAGAATGGCGATTTTGATGATCGCCGGTGGGCTACTGCTGGCTGCGCCGGCGTTTGCGCAGGGTGATAAAGCTATGGGTCAGGGACGTGCCGTGGTGACGATTCTCCCCAAGGGGCATGGCGAGATGACGGCGAACATCTCCCAGCAGGACCTGAACATCAAGGTGAACGGAAAACCGTCCATGGTCACCAGTTGGAAGCCTCTGCGTGGGCCGGACGACAGGCTGGAACTGGTGCTCCTGATTGACAGCTCGGCGCGCAACAGCCTGGGAAGCCAATTCGGCGAGATCGAGCATTATGTCAATGGCCTTCCGCCGAATACCAAGGCCGCTATCGCATACATGATGAATGGCCAAGCTGTTTTTGCAGGCCCTCTGTCCACGGATCACGCAAAGGTATTGCAGGCGCTTCATCTGCCCGGAGGCTCAATTGGCTCCAGCGCCAGCCCCTACTTCTGCCTTTCGGACCTTGCCAAGCACTGGCCTTCAGGAGATCGCGGCGCCCGGCGCGCAGTGGTCATGGTGACCGACGGCATCGATAACTACGAGAGACGATTCGATCCCGAGGATCCTTACGTCCAGGCCGCGATCAACGATTCAGTCCGCGCAGGCCTGGTCGTGTACTCGATCTACTATGAGGTTCTGGGCCGCTTCGACCGTTCCATCTATGCGAACAATGCCGGCCAGAGCCTCCTGCTTCAAGTGGAGGAGGCGACGGGCGGCGAAAGCTTGTGGCCGGGGATTGGCAACCCAGTAAGCTTTCAGCCGTGTTTTGAAAAGCTCACCCGCGACCTCAACAATCAGTACGAGCTGGGTTTTTCCGCTAACCTCGACGGCAAGCCCGCAGTTGAATCCATGAAGCTGAAGGTCGGCGCGCCCGCGGTTGACGTGGCCGCTCCGCAGTTGGTGTTTGTTGATCGGGTGAGCGGCGGGGAATAAGAGTAGCGGTCACGGCTAAATAGCTACATTCATGCCGCGGTGAGGGATGTGTCTTTCCGCGGCTCAGGCGAAGACTGCTCCTGCCCAGAGTCGAGGGCAGCATCCGCTCCGAGACGCAATCCTTAAATGCGGCGCATCCGCCATCCCGGCGTATACTTCTGTGTAGTTTTCCGGGGATATTTTTTCTGACACAAGATGCGCTATGCAGCTTCCGGCAAGGTACGTGTGGCTCTGCCTGTTGGCGCTGGCAGGGCTTGGTGTGTTTGCGGCGGGCGCGCAAGCAGCGGAACATCCACGATTGATGGCACAGGTGGCTTCAGGCGAGGTGATCGCCTGCGCCTGGTCGCCGGATGGCCGCTCCGTCCTGACGGGGGGCAGGGAAGGCATGGCGCGGCTCTGGGATGTGGCGACCGGAGAGGAACTCAAGTCCTTCCAGGGAGAGGCGTGGATCAGGTACGCGGCCTTTTCCTCGGACCATCAAAGAGTGGTTACCGTCAGCGCGCTCGATGAAAAGACCTCCGTGCAGTTGTGGGATGTGACGACCGGCAAGGAACTGGGGCGGATATCGCCGCCGGCGGGCAAGCTGATCGTCGGGCGGCCTTCTCCGGATGGGAGCACGATCGCGACGGCGAGTCCAGCCGAAACCGGCGAGCACGGAAACAAGCTGCCTGCCGGCGGCGCAACACGAATCCAACTGTGGAATCTGCTGACAGGCAAGGAAATTAGCCACTTCCTGGTGCCGGGCGCGCCTTCCACCGGCACACTGCTGCTGTCTCCGGATGGGAGCAAGCTGTTCACTGGCGACTTTGGCGGACCTCGGCTGTGGGATGTCGAGACCGGCAAGCTGCTGCGCCAGTTCGAGAAACCTGATGGTGTGGTGAACGCCGCTGCGTTTTCCACCGATGGGCGCAAGCTCGCCTGGGGCACCATCCCAGGCGCAGTACGCCGGTGGGACGTGGAAACCGGCAAAGAGATCCAGCACTTTGCCGGGGACTATCCAGCGGACTACTTGGCGGTGGTGGATTCGGTGGCCATCTCGCCGGATGGGCGCCGCGTGCTGGCCGGCAGTAATGAAGGCAAAGCCCGGGTATGGGACGTGGAGACTGGAAAAGATCTGCAGCGCTTTGCGGCATCCGACAGGGGGCCGAACATGGCGGTGAACTGCGCGGCCCTCTCACCGGACGGACGTGAGGTGCTGACGGTAAGCGACGACAGGACAGCCCGATTGTGGGATGTGGAGACTGGCAAGGAACTCCACCGGCTGGTGGGGGTCGCCGATCCGGTAGCTTCCCTGGCTTTTGCTGCCGAAGGGCGCGGAATCGTGGCAGTGGGCAGAACAGGTATGGTCTGGCGGTGGGACGCGGAGAGCGGCAAGGGGTCGCTGCAACCGCTTCAGACCTCGCCGTCCTCAGCTGCTTCCACCAGCGCCGGCAGCTACATCACAACCGTGGTCCTTACACCGGACGGCCGGCGAGTGTTTATGAATTGGCTGCGCGGAGACCAGGCTGTGTGGGATGTGGAGACAGGCAAGGAGCTCCAGCTTTTCGATTCGCGCGTTAACGGAACCTTCAGCGAAGTTGATTTCTCTCCGGATGGGAGCAAACTTCTAGCCGCAAACCGCGGGCCAAGGTTCTCGCTATGGGATGTGGAGACCGGAAAGGAAATTCAGCATTTCACGGTGAACCCCGGATGGCGTACCCGCTTTCTTTACCCCGAAGGCGATTACCGTGACGGCGTCGAGCACCTGGCCCTGTCGCCCGATGGCCGCAGGGCGCTCACATCGGACTCGGAGGGATCGACCCGGTTGTGGGATGTGAAGACGGGAGGCCAGGCGCGGGCGCTCAAAGTGCATACTTACAACTTCCTTGTCGTTGGCTTTTCTCCGGATTCGCTCAACATGATCACAGAGAATCTCGACGGGTCAGCCACTCTGCTGGGTGTGAAGCGGGGCAATGAGATCCGGCACTTTGCGAAAGCATCACGGCCATCGTTTTCAGCGGATGGAAACAGAGTGCTGATGGGCAGCTCGGTATGGGATGTAAAGACGGGTAAGGAGCTGCGTCACTTCGACGCCCCTTTCGGAACCGAACCGGTTGAAAAGCTTTCCCCGGATGGGCGCAGGGTGCTGATAGGCACCGGAGACGGCACGACGAAGCTTTGGGACATGGAAACCGGAAAGGAACTCGCTAGCCTGTACGGCTTCCAGGACGGCAGTTGGGCGGTGGTTGATCCTCAAGGCCGCTTCGATGCCGACAAGATCGAGGGCAATGTTGCGCTGCACCGGGTTATGGACAATGATCCGGTGCGAGTTTTGCCGCTGGCGACCCTCAAGGACGGCCATTACACGCCGGGCTTGCTCAAGCACATTCTCGGCGGCGAAAATCTGCTGCCGGTGCAATAGATTCTCGGGGTGCCGATCCGGCGCAGTCTGAATCAAGAGCCCGTTAGGCATAACGCTGAAGTGCAAAAGCATTGCGCATGCGCGCGATCTGCGGATGTAAACCGAGGCCGAACTGCATGCGCCTCCGCTGTTAAACTGGGAGTACATGATTCTCCCGTTCGTCCGCGAAGTTTTTGCGGAGCTGGAGCACTCTTCGGGATTTGAGCGCGTACGCAGGCATCTGAGCCTGCATGCGGGGAGGAGGCGTGTCTCCGGGCTGACGGCTACGGCGCGGGCCGTGTATCTGCCGCTGATGGCGCGCGCTGCGCGGCAGCCGGTGATTGTGGTGGTGGCCGACAACAAGGCTGCCGAAGCTCTGGAGCCGATGCTGCGAGCCGGATGCGAGCTGACCGGCGCGGTCGACCCGGCGCAGGTGGTGCGGCTCCCAGCCCACGATGTGCTTCCCTTCGAAAATTTATCCCCTCATCCGGACGTTCAGGAGCAGCGCGCTGCAGCATTGTGGAAGCTGGCCACCGGGGCAGTCTTGATTCTGATTGCGCCGGTGGAGGCCGCGGCGCTGAAGCTCTTTGATCGCGACTACTACGCGGGGCTCGCGGTGACGCTGAGGCGTGGCGAAGAGGTAGACGTAGAAGTGCTCACCGGGCACCTTGCCTCGGTGGGCTACACGCAGATGGACCTGGTGGAGATGCCGGGACAGTTCACGCGGCGTGGCGGAATTCTGGACGTATATTCCCCCGAGTCTGACCGGCCGGTGCGCATCGAGTTTTTCGGCGATGAGATTGAGACAATACGAAAATTTGATCCGGAAACGCAGCGCTCGCAATCGGGATTGGACGAAGCACAGTTTCTGCCGCTGACCGAAACGCCGGTGACCGAGCGTCTCTTGGCTGCGGTCCATGGGCGGCTGAGCCGGCAGCGGGTGGAGTTAGCCGGTGAAGATGACGAGATGGCCGTCGAACTCGCGGCTGCCGGAGGAGTTAGCGTCTTTCCGGGATGGGAATTTTTTTCCGCGGTAGCCGGGGCGGATAAGTCGCTGCTGACTCTGTTGCCTAAGTGTGCGCTGTTTATCGAAGAACCGGCAATGGTGCGCAACCAGATTGATCGCTGGTGGAACAAGGTAGAGCAGAGGCACGAGCGCTCAGCGATGGGATCTCTGATAATGCCGGAGGACATCTACCTGCGGCCCGAGGTGTTGCAGGCGGCGCTGGACTCTCACATGGGGTTAGACCTCGACCAATTGGGTGTGGTGGACGTGCTGGACGAGGACAACACGCTGGGCGAGATTGAGCTGAACACGCGGCCCACGCTCAGATTTCATGGTTCGATTCCTGCGCTGACCGAGCAATTGCGCACGCTGATGACCACGGAGACGCGGATTGTGTTGGCCGCGCCGCACCAGGGCGACGTGGAACGCCTGGCGACGGTGCTGCGCGAATATCAGATTCCTTACAGGTTGGGCAGCCGCAATCCTCATCCCGGCGAAACCATGCTGGACGAGGCAAGTTATATGGCCGGCGACCTGCGCGTGCCTGTGATTGTCAGGATTGCGCTGGCTTCGGGAGTAAGCTTCGGCGACTCAAATTTGATTCTGTTCGGCGCCAACGATCTCTCGGACGACGCGGATGTTGCAGCGCGGCCGGAGCCGAAGCGGTCGAAGACTGCGGCGTTTGTCTCCGATTTCCGCGACCTGGGTATCGGCGATTACGTGGTTCACGTCGAGCACGGTATTGCGCAATACCAGGGGCTGAAGGAGATTGTGCAAGACGGGCTTTCTGTCGAGTTCATGATTCTTGAGTTTGCCGAACAGGCTAAGTTGTATGTTCCGCTGACTCGTCTGGACCTGATTCAGAAGTATCGCTCGACGGATGCGGGACCTGCGCCGGTGCTGAATCGGCTCGGTTCGCAGCAATGGACCAAAACAAAAGCAAGAGTCCGCAAGGCCATGCAGGACATGGCCGGTGAGTTGTTGAAGCTATATGCCGAGCGCACTACCGCGCAAGGCACTGCCTATTCCAAGGACAACGAGTTTCAGCGGCAGTTTGAAGACTCATTCGATTACACCGAAACCGAAGACCAAATCTCAGCGATACGCGCCATCAAGTACGACATGGAATCGACCACGCCGATGGATCGGCTTCTCTGCGGCGATGTGGGTTATGGCAAAACAGAAGTGGCCATGCGCGCGGCCTTCAAGGCTGTGCAGGACGGCAAACAGGTTGCAGTGCTCACGCCGACAACGATTCTGAGCTTTCAGCATTTCGAGACATTCAAGAAAAGATTTGCGCAGTTTCCCATCAACGTCGAAATGATTTCGCGCTTTAGAACTCGGAAGGAACAAGAGGCCATTGTCGAAAAAGTAGCGACGGGCAAGGTGGACATCCTTATCGGCACGCACCGCCTGCTCTCCAAAGACATCAAGTTTCAAGACCTTGGACTGCTAGTGGTGGATGAGGAGCAGCGCTTCGGCGTGCGCCACAAAGAGCGGCTGAAACAGATGCGTAAGGAGATCGATGTGCTGGCGATGAGCGCGACGCCGATTCCGCGCACGCTGCATATGTCGCTGGTGGGCCTGAGGGACATGAGCGTGATTGAGACGCCGCCCAAGGATCGCATGGCGATTCAGACGGTGGTTGCGAAGTTCGACGAGAAGATTGTGCGCTCCGCGGTCGAGGTCGAGCTGGAACGCGGCGGGCAAGTTTATTTCGTGCATAATCGCGTGGACTCGATCTACGAAATCGCATCGCGGATTCAGGAGCTCGTGCCCTCGGCGCGTGTTTGTGTGGGCCACGGGCAGATGAGCGAGACGGAACTGGAGCGGGTGATGCTGGCCTTTATGCGGCACGAGTACGATGTGCTGGTGGCCACAACTATCATCGAGAACGGGCTGGATATTCCGCTGGCGAATACGATGCTCATCAACCGCGCGGATCGACACGGGTTGAGCGAGTTATACCAATTGCGCGGACGCGTAGGACGGTCGAATCGGCGCGCTTATGCGTACCTGTTGATTCCGCCGGAGCAGGAGCTAACGGAGATTGCGCGCCGGCGTCTCGCTGCGCTGAAGGAGTTCAGCGATTTGGGCGCGGGCTTCAAAATCGCCGCGCTGGACTTGGAACTACGCGGCGCGGGCAATATGCTGGGCGGCGAGCAGAGCGGCCACATCGAGGCGGTGGGCTTCGAGTTATACACGTCGATGCTGGAGGCCGCCGTGAAGGAAATGAAGGGCGAAAGCAGCGATGAGCGGCCGGCAACGCAGCTTAATTTGGGAATTGCGTTGCGCATCGACGAGAGTTACGTGCCGGAAGAAAACCAGCGGCTGAGGCTCTATAAGAAGATAGCTGGTTCGGCGAGCGAGGCGGCGATTGCCGAGGTGCGCGCCGAGATGGAAGACCGCTATGGCGCGCCGCCGGACGCGACGGTGTACCTGCTGGAGGCCTCGCTGATCCGGCTCGAGTGCGAGCGGATTGGCATTGCGCAGGTAGATCGCAAGCGTACAGAGTTGCACATTCGCTTCACGGAGAACGCGTCTATTGACCCTCAGACGTTGATGCGCCTGGTAGCGCGCAATGCCAAACGCGGAGCGCAGTTCACGCCGCAGGGTCTGTTGAAGTATCCTTTGGCTGCGACGCGGAGTGATGAAGTCCTGCTGGAAATTCACGAATTGCTCGCCAACCTGGCGTCTGCGCCAGTGAGTTCATAAGAAATAGAGTTGGAAATGAGAGGAAAGATGAAAAGATTCGTTGCGCAGTTTACGATTGGAGTTTTTATGCTTTCGGCAATCCCAGTTTATGCCGCAAATGAGAACTGGAAACAGCAATTCGAGAAGGTTTCGGATGAGTACTTCGACCAAGTGTACTTTCACTATGCTCCGACGAACGGAACGCTGGTTGGCTATCACCAATACGACGCGCAACTGGAAGATTATTCGCGGGCTACGATCGACAAGCAGGCTGCTGAATTAAGGGCCATTCTTGTAAGGCTGCTATCAATTGATGCCGTGAAACTAAGCCAAGAGAAGGCCGGCAAACCATCCTTTGACGGATACATCATCTTCAACGTCGGAGTTTCAGTTGAAGGAATACCAACTGTTCTGGGCGTCATCACAAAAAGCGACGGCATCACTGACGATCTGATCGAGAAGGGCAAAGAGGGGATCCTCGGGCATAAGTTGAGTCCCGCTCAAAAGAAAGGGACGCCTGTAGCCTCAACGATCCAGGTGAAAATCGATTTCCATTTGTACCCCAAGAGCCTTGAGGGGCAAGATCTGCGTATCGTCGAAGGAAGCATTCGTTCGCAATTGCTGACACTCGAAACGATTCGTCCGTGGGAGAAGAATGCGGACAACTATTCGAGCACATGCGCGAATGGGGCGTTCACGCTGATGGAGCGCAAGTTCGCTTCACCAGACGAGCGGCTGCGTTCGCTGGTAGCGCGCGAACGGCAGATGCCCGTGCTGCTGGCCGATGCGCGTGTGAACCTGAAAAATCCGCCGCGTATTTTTACCGAGATTGCCATCGAACAATTGCCGGACATTGTGAGTTTCTTTGAGCACGATGTGCCGCTGGCCTTTACCGATGCCAAAGACCCGGCGCTCAAAGCTGAATTTACGCAGACGAATGCGGCTGTGGTCGCCTCGCTTACGAATTACCTCGACTGGCTGAAGACGGATTTGCTTCCGCAATCGAACGGCGACTTCCGCATTGGCGCTGAGGCTTTCTCGAAAAAGCTTGAATACGACGAGATGGTGGATTTGCCGCTGGATAAGCTGCTGGAAATTGGCTGGGCCGATTTGCACAAGAATCAGGCGCACTTCAATCAGGTCGCGAAAGAGTTGGAGCTGGACAAAGATCCGCAGGCTGTGCTTGAAGAACTCGGCGAGATTCATCCTGCGCCGGATCAACTGCTGAATGCTTTCCGGGGTACGTTCGATGGCCTCATCAGTTTCATTCGCTCGCGCCACATTGTGACCATTCCGTCGGAAGTGCGACCCATTGTGGAAGAAACGCCGCCGTTCATGCGCGCCACCACCACTGCCAGCATGGATACGCCGGGGCCGTTTGAGACGCACGCGACGGAAGCTTATTTCAACGTAACGCTGCCCGATCCCTCAATGACGCCCGCGCAGGTCAACGGATACATGCATTCCTTCAATATCGGCACGGTGATTTCAACGGCGGTGCATGAGGCTTATCCCGGCCATTACATCCAGTTCCTGTGGCTGCCGCAGGCGCCGAGCCGGGTGCGCAAACTGCTGGGTGCGAACACGGACATCGAAGGCTGGGCGCACTACACTGAGCAGATGATGCTGGACGAAGGTTATGGGCAGCCCGGCTCGGGAGCGAAGGACGAGCGCGAATCAAAATTTCTCCGCCTCGGCCAGTTACAGGATGCGCTGCTGAGGAACGCGCGTTTCGTTGTAGGCATCGAGATGCACACCGGCAAGATGAGCTTTGATGAGGCGGTTGCGTTTTTCCAGAAGGAAGGCTATCAGTCGAAAGAGTCCGCTATTATCGAGACTAAGCGCGGCTCGAGCGACCCGACTTATCTTTATTACACTCTCGGCAAGCTCGAGATTATGAAGCTGCGCGAGGACATGAAAAAGAAACAGGGCGCGGCATTTTCACTGGAGAAGTTTCACGATGAGTTTCTGCGGCAGGGATTTCCGCCTATAAAGATTGTGCGGGAGGCGCTGCTGGGGGATGATTCGCCGACACTGTGAGTTGTGAATTTCAGGTTTCAATATTGAAACCTGCGGTACCCGGGAGCATAAACTCTTTTTAGGACGAGGCTAATGAGATGGGCAAGCAAGTACGGAAGGCAGTATTCCCGGCGGGTGGATTGGGCACGCGTTTTTTGCCGGCCACCAAGGTAATTCCCAAAGAGATGCTGGCGCTGGTGGACAAGCCCATCATCCAGTACGGCGTGGAAGAAGCGATTGCATCGGGGATCGAACACATCATCATCATCACCGGCCGCGGCAAGGGCACGATAGAGGATCACTTCGACAACAGCTTCGAACTGGACGCGATGCTGGAAAAGTCCGGCAAGCATAAATTGCTGGCGGTTTCGCGTGGCGTATCGGCGCTGGCGCGGATAAGTTATGTGCGGCAGAAGGAGCCGCTGGGGCTGGGCCACGCCGTTTTGTGCGCCAGAGAACTGGTGGGCGACGAGCCTTTCGCGGTCATTCTTCCCGACGATGTAATTGATGCGAAGGTTCCCTGCCTGAAACAAATGATGGAAGTGTTCAACGAGCGGGGCGGCTCCGTGCTGGCGACGCAGACAGTGGAGGGTGACGCGATCAGCGCGTATGGCGTGCTGGCCGGCTCACAAGACCCTGATAACTCGCGGATTTATAACTGTACCGGCATGGTGGAGAAACCGAAGTTTGCCGATGCGCCGTCGAAGCAGGCCATTATTGGACGCTACGTGCTTACTCCGCGAATTTTTGCTCTGCTGGCGGAGACCACACCGGGCGCTGGCGGCGAGATTCAACTTACCGATGGCATCCGGGCGCTGCTCAAAGAAGAAAAGGTCTTCGGCTATACCTTCGAGGGCAAGCGGTTCGACGCAGGCGATAAGTTAGGCATGTTACAGGCAACAGTAGAATTTACACTGAAGCGCAGCGATCTTGGGCCGCAGTTCCGCGCGTACTTGAAGGGGTTGGCGTTGTAGAGCGGTAACAAGCGAGTCAGCAAGTCGGCGTGCAAAAGGGCCAGCCTGCTAACTCGCTTTTCTTATGCCTTCCACTTAATGTTGCAGCCGATGGACGGGCGCTGATCCGCGAGCGGCGGCTTGCCCGCAAGCGCAGCGTCGATGGCGGCGCACAGATTTTCTCCGGTGACAGCGATACCGTTGCCGGGGCGGCTCAAATCGAATTGGCCGCGATAAACCAGGCGTAAGCCGGCGTCGAATAGAAAGAAGTCCGGCGTGCAGGCGGCTTTGTAGGCATGTGCCACGGTTTGCGTCTCATCGTAAAGGTAAGGAAAGTTGAAGCCGAATGTTTTGGCTTGTTGCTTCAGTCCGGCGGGGCTGTCCTCGGGGTGGGTGGCCACATCGTTGCTGCTGATGGCCACGATGCCGAGGGGCTTGCCGGTGTAGTCTTTGCCCAACGCGGCCAGACCTTTCTCGACGTGCTTCACATAGGGACAGTGGGTGCAGATAAACATAACCAGCAGAGCCTTCTGTCCGCGAAAATCGTCACGGCGGATGGTGTTGCCGGTGACAACATCAGTAAGTGCAAAGTCAGGGGCTGCTGCGCCAAGGTCGAGCATGGTGGATTCGGTAAGTGCCATGGAAATCTCCTTTTGAGGAAATAAAAAGTTAGCAAGTTAGCGGGCTTGCTGGTCTCCCATCCTTTCGCCAGAATAAAGGCGAAAGGATGGGGCACGGGGTTGAGTTGCTAAAACAAGGGTGTCTGGCGGCCCGGCATTGTCAGCCCGAAATGCTCATAAGCCAGGCGCGTGGCCACGCGTCCGCGCGGGGTGCGATCGAGGAATCCGATCTGGATGAGGAATGGCTCATAAACTTCTTCCAGCGCGTCTTGCTCCTCGGCAAGGGTCGCGGCCAGCGTGCTGAGGCCGACCGGTCCACCGTCGTATTTCTGGATGATGGCCAGCAGCAGACGGCGGTCGATTTCGTCGAAGCCGTGTGCGTCCACTTCAAGCATGGTGAGCGCGGCGTTGGCGGTGGAGCGGTCAATCTCGCCGTTTCCGCGCACCTGTGCGTAGTCGCGCACGCGGCGCAGAAGGCGGTTGGCGATGCGCGGCGTGCCTCGGGAGCGGAGGGCGATTTCCGCGGCGCCGTCCTGGTCGATGGGGATCTGCATCACCTCGGCGGAGCGGGAGACGATGACGCGCAGTTCTTCTTCTGTATAAAACTCCAGGCGCAGCAGAATGCCGAAACGCGAGCGAAGCGGTGAACTGAGCAAGCCGGGCCTGGTGGTGGCGCCGATGAAGGTGAAGGGGCGGATTTCCATCACGTGTGTGCGCGCCGCAGGGCCCTGGCCGATGATGATGTCGAGTTTGTAGTCTTCGAGCGCGGTGTAAAGTTTTTCTTCCAGTACCGGCTGCATACGGTGGATTTCGTCGAGGAAGAGCACCTGGCGCTCGCGCAGGTTGGTGAGGATGGCGGTCAGGTCGCCCTGAATTTGCAGGGCCGGGCCGGAGGTCTGCTGGAAGCCGACGTCGAGTTCGTTGGCGATGATGGTGGCCAGAGTGGTTTTGCCCAGGCCCGGCGGCCCAAAGAGGAGCACGTGATCGAGGGCCTCGCCGCGGGATTTGGCGGCCTCAAGGGCGATGGCGAGTTGCTCTTTGGCTTTGGATTGTCCGATGAATTCGCCGAGCCAGCGGGGGCGCAGTTTGAGTTCAAAACCCTGTTCTTCGTCAGCGCGCGCGGCGCTGACCAGCCGTTCCGGAGTGTTGTCGCGAGCGATGGCCATGCTGCAAGAAGTGTAGCGGGCTGGGGTTGCGGCTGCAACCGGAGGGAGGGGATGCAGGCTTAAGCTGGAAGACACACTACGCCCGCCACGAGCTTGTAGTGGAAGCCCTCGAAGGGTTCGCTGAGGCTTATGGCGAGGAAGGTCTTTGAAGGCTTGCCGGCGGAGAAATAGGCGTGTGGGTAGATTCCTGCGGGCAGAGAATGCATTCTCTCTAGCCATTCGGGGTCGGTGACAGCCAGATCGTAACGGACGCGGCCGACATGACCGACACGAAAGACGGCGCGATTCTTGCGTTTGCCTGTCTCCTCGCGAATCCACCACCAGAGGTCATCAGGATGAATAAGCTCCAGAGATTTGTCCGCAGGGGTTCGTTCAAACTTGCGGCTATAGACTCTGTCGCAATACCCCTGCAGGACGGATGGTCCCTTGTTTACGAATGCGGTGAGAAACCGCGGGTCGCGTGGCTCGTCGAAGCGCCGCACAAGCCGCCATGGTTCTCCGGTCACACGCACATCTTCCGGATGGCAGTTAGAGCAGCACTTCTCGCCAAGTTCGGCCTCGAATACGTCGAGCAGCGCGACTTCCTTGCCGTCGGGATAGCTCGCTTCCATTCGAGTAAGGCAACCGGGAACCTGTTTGCCTATTAGCCGGATCCACTGCTTTGTGACAAGACTGATTCCTGCGACACAGCGATGGTCATGCTTGTAGGAGTTAGCAAGGCACAGAATTCGGTCGAGGCCCATGAAGTTGGACTCACCTTCAGAATGCAAATTAAAGATGACGGATTGTTACACTTTTCCAGTGTTGCTGTAAATATTCGAGAGCCAGGCGGCGGTGACAATGCTCGGCGGTGGGCTCGCTGCAGAGCAGGACAGTTTTCTTTTTGAAGCTTTCTTTGGAGAGGACCGACTCCACTTTTCGCGAGCGAATGAGAGCGAGATAGGCTTTGGTGTAAGCGTCCCAGCTTCCTTTTTGTTTTTTGTATGCGTCTAGAATCTCCTGAGTGGGCGCCAGCAAAGGTTCATGTTCATAGGCCGCGCCACAGATTTCGCTAACAAAGTAGGCCAGGTCGGCTTGCTTGGCGAAGGCGGCAAGCTGGGAGGTGTTATTCAAGCGCACGTCGAGAAGGCGCTCGATGCCGTGAGCTTTCAATGCGCTGAAGAACTCGCGGGCGCTTTTTTGGGTAAAACCGATGCTGTAGATCTCCATTGGTCCTCGTCCAGTTCCGCGAAGAGCGCGGGCTGCGCATCGACCAGCGGCTTGCCGGCTTCAGCGGCAACCGTCTCGTCGGATTCCAGCCGGCCGTCGCCGCGAATGTGAAGCATGGTGTGGCCGTGCTCGCAAAGGACGCGACCGATGAGCAGGCGGCGATGACAGTGTGCAGGGTCTTCCTCGCCGCAAACCAGGGCGACGCGGAAGCGCTCCATGCCGGATTCAAGGCGAGCAATGGCTGCCTTGAAATGGGCATCGTCGCATAGGCGGCTATAAAGGACGCGGCCTTTGTCGTCGTAGTAGGCGGGATTTGCAGGCCGGCCGCCCAATTCAGCGCCGAGAAAGAGATATCGGATTCCCGCTTCTTCCAGGGAACGCTGCATGAGTTCCTTGTCGAACTGCGGAACGTACTTCGAGTAGGGAGAGCTGCGCGCATCGACCGTCACTTCAACGCCATGCTGAGCGAGAAGAGCAAGCCACGCCTCGATGGCGTGGTTGGAGTGGCCGATGGTGAAGAAACTGCTCATGTGTGGACCCTTGCAGAGGAGGATAGCACCTCGACGGCAAATGGCGGCCGGGCGCCTAAGAAGCTTTGACCCTGTGAAGAGCACGCAGGCGCCGCAAAGCCATCAAAGGAATAGGCGGTTAAGCCGCAGGTGAGGTGTTCCCGTTCACCGTCTTTATCCTCCTAAAAATATTGATAATTTTATGTATACGGCGCGGAAGACTGGGCGTAGAATCGTTGGAAAAGCAAGGAGTCCCCTATGCGTGGTCGTTTTTTTCTAAGCGTGCTTTTGTTTGCCGGTATTCTACTTCCGCTTACCAGTTGCAGCACCGACCCCTCACTGACTTCCATCGTGATTAGCCCCACTACGTATACGGCGGTGGCGTCACCGCCTGGAGATCCGCAGGTCACGACGAATTTCACGGCCACCGGGTACTACACTCACCCTGGGCATACAGCGGGGACCAAGGATTTGACCGACTCGGTCACTTGGTATTCCTATACGCCCGCTATGGTAACCATCAACAGTGACGGAGTAGCCACGGTTACCGGCGCGATGTATGGAAGCACACAGATCACTGCCAGCGCGCAGGGGTTCAACGGTATCATTATCAGCAACACAGCGACCTACAACGTCAGTGCGCCAAACTCCAGCACAAATAGTGATATTGTTTCGATTGCCGTTCAACCAGCCAGTCCGAGCGTCGCTGCGGCGAACTTGCCCGTGGGATTCTCAGCGATTGGAACAACCGGGACCGGACATCAGGTGGCTCTGGCTTCCGGCGTCGTGTGGACATCGAGCAACTTAGGTGTTGCCACGATCAACGCAAACACCGGAGCCGGTACGACGCAGGGAGCGGGTACTTCCACAATTACGGCTACGTATACTAATCCCAACGACGGCATGATGGTCACTGGGTTTACGATCCTCACGGTTCAATGATCAGCAGCTTTGCCAAAGGAAGCCGCTCTTCGGAGCGGCTTCCTTGCGTTTGGAGCCGAGTGGCGGGGGAGGCCGTTTAGACTGGTAAGGTTGCTCGGAGCATGATGACCCACCGGTTTGGAATTCTTCGCCGCTTTCGCTTCAATCTGCCGCAGCGCATTGCGGCGGGGCTGCTGGCAGTGTTTCTCATTCAGGGGTTGTGGCTCACAAGCCGCCAGACGTTGACCGATCGCGATTACCAATATGCGCGCTGCGGACGCGAGATGTGGGAGCGGACGTCGCCGCTGGCCGGCTACTTTACCAGTTGCGGAAACATTCACGATGGAGTTCTGGCCTACCGTTTGGCGGGGTTGCCGCTGACCGTCGATCTGCTGGCCGAGCGGGGGCTGGACCACTTCCGCAAACCCGAGGATCGGGTGGTGGTGGCGAGTGGTGAATTGAGCAGTTGGGAGCTTCGCCACCAGATTACGCACATTCTTCTTCTTTTGCGGCTGCCATTTCTCGCTGCCGGCTGCCTGTTGGGCGGCTGTCTTTGGTGGGTGACGCGGCGGCTCTACGGCAACCTGGGCGGCTACACGGCGCTTGCGCTTTACTGCTTTTCTCCCGCGGTGCTGAGAGCCTGCGTTGCGCCCAACGCTGAGGCGCTTGCCGCCCTGGGGGTCTATGGCGGCGTCTACACGTGCATCGGCGTGGCCCATGCCATGCAGGGGCCACGGCGCAAATGGCGTCCGCGCATTGTGCTGCTGACAGTAGCCTTTGGCCTGGCGGCGGCGGCGCACATTGCCTCCCTGCCGGTGGTGGCGCTGATGGGCCTGGCGGCCATGCTGTGGGTGGCCGAGGGGCACAGAAGCCAGGTGTTGCCGGTGGTGCTCATGGCCGTGGCCGGGGCGATGGTGGTGGTCTTTGCCTGCTACGGCTTCTCGCCGGACGCCTTCAGCTACGTCTTCCGCTCAGCAGCGGGCTTTTTGTGCGTTTCGCTCGACCCCGCGCGGCGGTTCTTTTCCGCGCTGCCGAACGCCGGAATCACATTGGTCGCAGGCGCTGCCGTGGTGTTGTTCCTGGGGCTGCGCAAATCTTGGTACTTCGGCAATATCGCTCCGCTGCTTTGCGCCCTCGTCTTGATGGCGCTGGTGATGACGGGCGCTCCGGGCAGTCCGTGGCTATGGTCGCTGCCGTTTCTGCTCACGTTTGTGGGTGGGATCTTTGCCGACGCCTACGATGGGCCAAGAGGCCGGTTGGCTATGGGCGCTGCCGGAGCCGTTGTACTGCTGCAGGCGGTCTTCTGCGTGCTGAGTTTGCCGGGGTTGCTGTAGGGCGAACTGCAAGCATACAGGGAGGTTTTCCAGTCTCAGCATTGGCAAAAAGAGCATAAGAACGGGCCATATCTGCTGCAGGATTCTGGGCAAAAACGGAGTGTACGGCCAGTCTCGGAAGAAGCTCTTGGATGGCCGATAAAGAAGGGCTATAAAATCAAGCAAAATAAGGACTTATTTACTGTTTTTCGCCTTGCTGAAACCCTCTTTGGAGAGGTAAAATAGAAGCACAGCCCGCGCCGGGCCGGCCCCGCGTTTCCCGGACCTTTCCGCCGCCTTCCTGCGGGCATGAAAAGACCTCCTATGCCAGACGATCAGAATCCACTTCTCCCCCTCGAAGGCGGCACGCCGCCGCACAGCGGCACCAACCTCATTCCCATCAACATTGAAGAGGAGATGCGCCGCTCCTATCTCGACTACTCGATGAGCGTGATCATCGGGCGCGCGTTGCCGGATGCCCGCGACGGGTTGAAGCCCGTGCACAGGCGCGTCCTCTACACGCTCAGCGAGATGGGCCTGGAGCACAACAAGAAATACACCAAGTGCGCGAAGGTGGTGGGCCAGGCGATGGGCGTCTACCATCCCCACGGCGACTCGGCCATCTACGACACGCTGGTGCGCATGGCGCAGCCGTTTTCGCTGCGCTATCCGCTGGTGGACGGGCAGGGAAACTTCGGCTCGGTAGACGGCGATCCTCCGGCGGCCATGCGCTACACCGAGTGCCGCATGATGCGCATTGCCGGCGAGATGCTGGCCGACATCGACATGGAGACAGTAGACTTCACGCCGAATTACGACGAGTCCACCTTCGAGCCAACGGTGCTGCCCACGCGCATTCCTAATTTGATCGTGAACGGTTCGAGCGGCATCGCGGTGGGCATGGCGACCAACATTCCGCCGCATAATCTCACGGAAGTGGTCAACGCGGCCATCGAGTTGGTGAAAAACCCCCACGCGGGCCTCGCCGAAGTGTTGAAGCACGTGCAGGGGCCGGACTTCCCCACGGGCGGATTTCTTTACGGCAAGTCCGGCATTCCCAACGCCTACAAAACCGGCCGCGGGCGCTTTATGATGCGCGCCAAAGTGGCCACGGAAAATCTGACCAAGGAAAAACTCGCGATCATCGTCACCGAGATTCCTTACCAGGTGAACAAGTCCAAGCTGATCGAGCGCATCGCCGAACTAGTGACCGACAAGATTGTCGACGACATCAGCGACGTGCGCGACGAGAGCGACCGCGACGGCATGCGCATCGTCATCGAGCTGAAGCGCGGCGCGCAGCCGGAGATTGTGCTCAACCAGCTCTACAAGCACACGCTGATGCAGGAAAGCTTCTCGATGATTTTTCTTGCGGTGCTCAATGGGCAGCCGCGAGAGCTGGGGCTCGATCAGGCCATTCGCTGCTTCATCGATCACCGCATCGATGTCGTCCAGCGGCGCACGGTTTACCTGCTGCGCAAGGCGCGCGAGCGGGAACACATCCTTGAAGGCTACAAGATTGCGCTCGACAATCTCGACACGGTCATTCGCATCATTCGCGCTTCCGGTTCGCGCGTCGAGGCGCGCGAAAATCTGTACGCATGGGGCAAGGGCAAAGACATTGTCCTCAACCTGGATCGCGAGCGGCTGCCGCACGAGGAAAAGGGCCTCACCCTGCGCCAGATCGACGCTATTCTCGAATTGCAACTCTACCGCCTTACGCAGCTTTCCATTGACGAACTGCTGAGCGAGTTGAAGGTGGTGCGCGAACGAATTGCCGAGTACGAGTCGATCCTGGCTAGCGAGAAAAAGCTGCGCGCGGTCATCGTGAAGGAATTAGAAGAGGTGCGCGACAAGTACGGCGACGCACGGCGCACGCAGATTGTGGACGAGAGCGCCGAGTTGCAGCTTGAAGATCTGATCGCCGACGAGCAGGTTGCTGTCACTGTGAGCCACCAGGGCTATCTGAAGCGGACGCCGATTTCGATCTATCGCCAGCAGCGGCGCGGCGGCACGGGACGCATGGGCATGAAGACGCGCGAGGAAGATTTTGTCGCGCAGTTGATCGTCGATTCGACGCACGCGTTTCTCTTGTGCTTCACCAACACCGGGCGCGTTTACTGGCTCAAGGTCTACGAGATTCCCGACGTGGGCGCGGCGGGCAAAGGCAAGTCGATGCAGAGCCTGCTCGATTTGCAGCAGGGCGAAAACGTACGCGCCATTCTACCCGTACGCGACCTGGAAGAAGAGGGAAAGTTCATTTTCTTTACCACGCAAAAAGGCACGGTGAAGAAGACGCCGCTCAAGGATTTCTCGAACGTGATGGCGCGCGGCATTATCGCCATCGGTATCGACGGCGATGACGAGCTTGTGGCGGCACGCATTACCGACGGGAGCCAGATTGTCTTTCTGGCTACTCACCTGGGCATGGCGATTCGCTTCGACGAAAATGACGTTCGCTCAATGGGCCGCCCGGCCTACGGCGTGCGCGGCATCGACTTGGCCAAGAATGATTACGTGGTTGGCGTGGCGATTACGCCCAAGGAGCACGAGCCGGGCGACTTCCGGATTCTGGCCATCACGGAAAACGGATTTGGCAAGCGCACCAATGTGGAGATGTACCGCTTGCAAACCCGCGGCGGCAAGGGCGTCAAAAACATGGCTGTCACGCCGCGCATCGGGAGGGTAAACACGATTGAGCTGGTGGACGACACCTCGGAGCTGATGGTCATCAGCCAGTTCGGCAAGATCATCCGCATTGACACCAAGACCATCCGTGCCGCCGGCCGCGCCACGCAAGGCGTTCGCCTGCTGAACCTGGAGCCGGATGACAAGGTAGCCGCGGCGGTGATTATTCCACCCGAAGAACTCAACGGCAAGGACGAGGAGCCGACGTTGTTGCAGTAGGACTGCGCGGCCAGCGATACGCCCTAGGTCTAAGAGCGAGACCTGGGGCACGCAAACGCGGTCGTCCCACTAGCCGTTTCGTTTTGACGGTATGGCTGGTTGTAGTTTTCGTTCCAGAAAATTCTCTAACGCCAGCACCCAATGCAAGCGATCAGGCCAATGCAAGCGATCAGGCTGGTTCAATGCATACACGAGTAGCAGAGTCTTGTCATCGTTGAGCAGTTTGGACATATGCCATTTTTCATTCGCTGAATGGGTATCATCTACCCCACAGTGTTGCAGTGCGCGTTTTGATGCGTTTGTCTGACTTTTTCCGACCTTAATGCAAACGTCTTCGTGAAGAAAAACATATACGCCAGGAGCCTTCGTAGCTTCAAATTCCTTGCACGTCCGATTGTTAAGCCGTATCTCCACTGGCGTAAAGAGTTTCGCTTTTTCCCCGAACTCACTGTTCACCCACTCAAGTATTTGCTCTGGATTAGCCACTTATGCTTTCCACCTTTCCAATCGCTAACCATTGTACATAAAAGCCGTGCGCCCCTTCTTTTGCGCTTTTCCCCGCAGAAAGGATCCTAAACAATAGCCTCATACGCCCGTGTCAGGGCACGACTTTAGTCGTGCCGCCAAGCTACCCCCAACTCGCGGGCTTTAGCCCTTGCGCGCTTTTTCTTCTTCAAATACGCCGACCCGTATGGATACTCCTCCGCCGAATTCACCAGACAAGCCTTCACCGGATTGCTGTTGATATACGTGCGATGTTCCCCAAATCTCTGCTCATCAACAATGCGCACACCTGAAAATCCTCGCTGCCAAATCTCGCCGCGAAATCCCCGTTCTTTGTTTGCCCGAAAAGAAAAGCTGCCTTTAATCAACTGCATCGCCTTCTCAAGACTCATCACGGAGGGAAGGTCATTACCTAAGCAAACGTTGCCATATGTCGATGCGCTCGCCTGAAGCCGAGATTCTCTGCTTCAGCGGTTGTAGCAACATACTGCTCACCCGGTGTTACGATTTTTGTACGGTCATACTGTTGATCAAATGGCAAATGGTAAATTTTTTCACCGGTTGCCTGATTGATGTTGCATTTGATAATGGGAAACTTCTTATTCAGAACCTTGCGCTCCATCACTTCGATATGCAGGTGTTCAGCTGCAATTCGTGCAACGGGGCTGAGATCGGTCGTGGTTACAAACAAAGCCGAAACCTGTGGTGTAAACAGTCCAACGTTCTCCTGGCCGATAAGGTAAAGTTGAGTAGTTCCAAAGAGCTGAAAAATGTGCTTCTCGTGAATTAATTTTTCGCTCGACCAACATTTCGCTTGTATAATTTTTACGTCGTTTCGCTTTTTACAGATCAAATCGCGACCGAGATCCTCGAACCCTTTGAATATCCCGTGGTATTCGACCTGCCATCCCTGACTCTCATAGAGGTAACCAATATATTGTTCATAAAGTTTCCCGATTGCAGCATTGCTCAGATTTCGTGAGAGGAAACGATCAAGCGCACGTTGGTTGCGTTCGGCTGGAGTTAGGCTTTCATATTCGGCCTTTGAAACGAAGATGAGCACGGGATCAGCTTTTTGAAGCTCATCGATGTTTTCGAGACCTCCGGCCAAGGGTACTGCCTCGTCAAGAATGACATCCTCGTATTCTTCGAGAAATGGGAAGTATTCTTTCAAGGAGAGTATCTGGAATTCTAGGAACTTTGCACGCTCCTTATAAAGGCGACGCTCGGAACGCGCGTCCGAGACTTCCTGGGCTGCCTTGATTGCGGGGTGGCCCTTGGAGCGCAACCTATTTGCGATTGATTCATCAAGCGCACGGTCCGCTTCGGAGACGAAGTGAGCAAGCCATCGACGACCTTTTAGAAACCCGACGTCGAACTGCTGTCGGAGATTCTTGGCGAGTTCTTCGCGTTCAGTCAGTTCGCTCTCACGCCGTGTAACATGCTCCTCAAATACTCGCAGTTTTTCATCGAGCTGAGTGCGGAGATCACGATTGAATTTATTCTCTTTGATCTCTTTTGACCTGTCCGAGAACCAGCCAAAGACCGCCGCGAAGACAGCCACTGAAATGACGATAGTGAGAATTGTCATCGTACCCGTCCGTGAGTTCCCATTCTAATTGCGGAGGCTGGACCTCTTGGGGTCGTGTGCACAAGGCCCAAACCCTCGGACCTGGGAAACCATGAACCCACGCGTCCGAGTCCTCGATTCGACCACGGACAGGCCTCCCCCTCCTCTCTACAAGAAACGCCGCTCCCCCGCCAGTCCTTTGCAGATAATTACGATCGTTCGGCGCACTCTATCTATAGACAGAATTTTTCAAAACCCCAGAAAATCCCCTAAAGCCACCCCTACCCCCCCTATACCCCTGGGGGGTATAATTTCCCCAAAAATCGTGCAGATTAATCCACCAGCGCGGCAACGCGAAAATCCGCATGCTGCTAATAAAAAATGGCTTGATTGCAAAAGTCAGCAGGGTGCGCAGAACGCCCTTTTCCACAGGAATACCGCTCCTCCATGCCAGATGGTGAGAAACCGCCTCCGAAAAACGCGGTTTTTCCCCGGTTTTGAGCGCTACGCCTTAACGAAACCGCTGTCCCACTCGCCGCGGGCGCGCAACTGGGCTATCTCTTCGCGGACCATCTCCTGGGCGCGCACGTAGTCCGGCTTGGCAATCCGGTTCAGCGGTATCTGGCCGGCTTCGAGAATGATCCAGTGACGCGGCCGCATATAGGTCGGCAACCCGCGTGCGTGGCGATCCAGTTCGCGGCTGTTTAGTTCAGCACCGGCTTTCTTCTCCACCATGGCCACAACCGCCTCGGAAACGACCTCATGCGCCACGCCGACCACGACGCAGTTGGCGACCTTTTCTGTAAGCGCGCAGATATGCTTCTCCACATCGCCGGGAAATATCTGGTAGCCAAACGACTTGATTACCCATTTCTCCCGGCCCGTCAGATGCAAGCCCGCAACGTCTTTATAGCCAAGATCGCCGGTATATAAAAAGCCGTCACGCGAAATTGCCTTTGCGGTGGCGACGGGATCGTTGACATAGCCAAGAAATGTCTGTGGTCCGCGAAAGCAGACGTGGCCAATCTCGCCAGAGGGCAGCTCGTCGCCGGCGCTGCCATCCTCGCGCATGGGCTGGCGAATGGTGCATGGATAGATGGGCATATCCACACCAAGCCCGGCGAAAATCATTTCCGAATCGGACGAGCCGCAGTCAGCCGTACTCGCCAGTACATAGGTGCACCAGCCGGCGGCCTCGGTGAGCCCCAGCCCGGTGCCGATCACAGGCGACATGGCGGCAAGCTGGTCCACAAACGCCCGCGAGACCGCATGCCCGCCATAGGCGGCAAATTTGAGGCTGGAGAGATCGTGGCGATCATAGTCTTTCAGCATCCACTCCAGGTTGAACATGGCCGGGATCTGGCCCAGTATCTCTACCCGATGCTGAGCGATGGCGCGCAACGAACGGCCGGCGTCGAAAACCTCCAAGAGGACCGCCGTGCCCCCTCCGAAGAAAGTGCTCATCATTGCCTCTGTCTGTCCGCCGACGTGCGACGGAGGCAGATTGACCAAAGTGCGTGTGCCACGGTCTCCGCCAAAAAAAGCGCCGCACAGGCACATGTTCTGTACCGTGATGTTGCGGTGCGAAAGCAGGGCAGGCTTGGGCGAGCCGGTCGAGCCGGTGGTGAAGATGACCAGAGCGCCATCGTCCTCGACGATCTCAGTGAGGATGGGCGATTCCGCAGACGCCGCGGCGCGGCTCGCTGCTTCCGCAATCGACGCAAAGGATTGCGTGCCTGGAATTGCATCTTCCGAATCCATCACGATGGAATGTTGAATCCAGGGGCAACGCTCCTGCACGGCGCGCCACAGAGGGCGAAGATCGAGCAACGCATTGAAACCCAGCGATACAAACCCGCGCGGCCGGAGAATCTCCAGTGCTCGAATTACCTCAGCGGCGGACAAACGCAGATCCAGCGGGGCGACAATCACGCCAATTTTGAAGCAGCTATATTCGAGCAGTATGTGATCCACGCTGAACGGCAGCAAGGTAACCAGGAAATCGCCTTTCGCGAAGCCCATGCGCAACAACTCTCCCGCCAGCGCCGTGGTCAGGCGGTCGAATTCACTCCAGGTGACTGCGCGACTGCCATCGGTGCTGAGAATGGCAATAGCCTCCGGGCGGGCCTTCGCCCACTTCGCTACAACTCCATGCAACAGATGGCGATCGGCAAAATCTCTCTCGTAATCGTCGAGGGTAAATTGAGGCACGTGCATAGGTTCATCCAGTCATATTCATGAACCAGCAGAACATCCGCGGCGGCAAGCGTCAAGCGCCGGGCGGACGGCTTTTGGTCGCCCATTATCGGACGAAGGCGCACCTTCGCGGGTACTCGGAAACGAAGGCGAATTGGCTTACACTGAAGTTGCTCTGGATTCTCCGCGGACTCCTTTATGCGGCGGACCTTACACATCGCTTTCGTGTTGGCTGTGCTCTCGGGTAGCGCGGCCTTTGGCTTGCCGGCCTCCCCGGCTAAGCCGCATAAGAGTATTGCGTCCGCAACACCTTCTCACATCTCGGCAACCGCGTCTCACAAGAGTGCAAGGAAGCCAGCTAACCGTGCGGCAGGACAGGCTCTGAGCCATGCGCCGAATCGCGCGCACGGACGTACGGCGGGACGTGCAACTCGACATGAGCCCGGGCGGGCTGCGCAACGGGCCGCGACGGGTAAACATAGGCCCAGATCAGGCGCGCATCCCGCATCGCATCACCAACCTTCCCGCACTCGTCAAGTCGTGAACTCTCATCCGAACGCGAAGCTCCATTCAAGAGCGAATTTCCGTCGCGTTGTGAGTTCCTATCCTGCGCGGAAGCTGCCTCCGGCGGCGAAGCCTTACGAAGGCATAGAAACGGCAGTCGCGGGCCGCCCCAATGTGGCCGAAATAAACCGTCCTCATGTAACCGCCGCGGACGCTGCTATAGCCGCCGCAGCCAGCGCAGAGGCCACCGAAGCGGCCAGCGCTATGGTCGTCGAACCAGACCGCACCTCCACCGCCGAAGCCGTTGCTCTGCGCAAGACGCTAAAGGCGATGCCTCCGCCGCTGCGCGGGAGCCTGGAATCGCTGGTGCGGCAAAACGAGAAGACGGAAGCCGACAACCTGGAGCGGATTGAGGACGACAGCGATCTCAATGATCGCATCGCGCGCGGAATGCTGGTGGCTGTTCCGGTCTCGACGGCACTGACGATCAACGGCAAGCTGCCGCAGAACCGGCGCTACTGCAGGCCTTGGACGGCAACGTTTCTCACCGACCTCGGGCGCGCTCATGCGGCCGCATTTTACCGGCCCCTTGAGGTCAGCTCGGCGGTGCGGACCGTGGCCTATCAGAAACAACTGGAGAGGATCAACGGCAACGCGACCGCGGCCGAGGGCGATATTGCCAGCCCGCATCTGACCGGCGCCGCCATCGACATTGCCAAGCAGGGCATGACGAGGCAGGAGATTGGCTGGATGCGCGCGTGGCTGCTGCCACTGGAACAGGCAGGCATGATCGATGTCGAAGAAGAATTCCGCCAGTCCTGCTTCCACATCACCGTCTACAAGAGCTACGCGTCTCCCAGTCCGCCGCGCAAAAAAGCGGTGCAGGCTACGGCCGCGCAGAGCATTGCGGACAGGTCCGGGTTTTAACCCTTAAATCAATCAAATTTTGACTGTGCCAGTTAGCCCCTTCGAGGATACAATCGCGGACAAAGCCAAATGTGGCTGATCGAGGGGGAATATGAGCGAGACAGGAGTTCCATCCATGGCCGGCGTGACTGCCCTTTCCCAGTGGCAGCGCGTTGCGAATACGTTCACGGCGCCATCGAAGACCTTTGAAGACATCAAGCGTGGCAACCGGAGTTGGTGGCTGCCGGTGATTCTTATTGCAGTGGTCAGCTACATTCTGTTCGCGGTCGTCATAACCAGAATCGGCATTCAACAGGTGGTGGATAACCAGATTCATCTCAACCCGCAGGCGGAAGAGAAAATGGCGCAGGCGACGCCGGCGCAGCGCGAAATGTCAACCAGGATTTCCCTCTACATTACCGAGGGCGCATTCGTTGCCAGCCCTGCTTTAACCGTTGCCGGAATTGCTCTCATGTCCCTGGGCCTGTTGGGCACCATCAACTTTGTCTTTGGCGGCAAGGCAAAGTACGGAAGCATTTTTGCCGTATGGCTCTACGCGAGTCTGCCGGGGCTGATCAAGGCGCTGCTGGGGATTGTGGTGATCTATTCGGGGGCTACTCCGGAGACATTCAACATAAAGAACTTCGCGCCTACGAATGTTGCGGCCTTTGCCTTTCCCAATCCATTGGAAGCCAACAAGGCTCTCTATGCGCTGGCGAGCTGGCTTGATTTCACCACCATCTGGATGCTGGTGCTACTGGGGATTGGCATTGCTGTAGTGGCGGGCGTCAAGCGCAGTTCCGGCTATATTGCTGTCTTTGGGTGGTGGGCGCTCTTCATGCTGTTCAGTGTGGGCTGGGCAGCAATCGCCGGCTGATGTATGCATTGAGTCTGAAATAAAAAACAGCGCGAACCCAATTGGATTCGCGCTGTTTGCTTTTGAAAATTGAAAAGCTAGCGGCTAGAAACTGCTCTATTCCTTCCAGCGCCGCAGGATGAGGGTGGCGTTGATGCCGCCGAAGCCAAACGAATTCGACAGAGCGATGTCGAAGCTGTGGGCAATGGCCTTGTTGGGCACATAGTCCAAACGACAAACGGGGTCAACGTTTTCCAGATTGATGGTGGGCGGCAGCATTTGGTTTTGCAGCGCCAGGACGCAGATGCCGGCTTCCAGGCCGCCTGCGCCGCCCAGCAAGTGGCCGTGCATGGATTTGGTGCCGCTCACCTTGAGCGTGTGGCTCAGCGCGTGTTCGCCGAAGACGGCCTCAATGGCCTGCGATTCATTGCCGTCGCCGGCTGGGGTCGCGGTGGCGTGGGCGTTCACATAGCCCACCTCTTCCGGCTTGATGCCGGCGTCTTTGAGAGCTGCCCTCATGCTGCGCTGCGCTCCCTGACCCTCTGGGGCGATGCTGGTCATGTGATGGGCGTCGGAGCTCATGCCGTAGCCGATGATCTCGGCCAGAATCTTTGCTCCGCGCGCCCTGGCGAACTCCAGCTCCTCGAGAATGAGGATGCCGGAACCCTCGCCGATGACAAAGCCGTCGCGGTCTTTGTCGAAGGGGCGGCTGGCGCGGGTGGGCTCGTCGTTGCGCGTGGAAAGCGCGCGCATGGCGGCGAATCCGCCCACTGACAGCGACGTGACCGCGGCCTCAGCGCCGCCGGCGATCATCACGTCGGCGTCGCCGTGCATAATCATGCGCACGGAGTCGCCGATGGCGTTGGCCGATGTGGCGCAGGCTGTGGCAGTGGCAGAAATCGGCCCTTTGGCGCCATAGCGGATGCTCACCTGGCCAGCAGCCATGTTGACGATGGCGGCGGGAATGAAGAAGGGTGAAATCTTGCGCGGCCCGCCCTGCAGCAGGTTGGTGTGCTCGCGCTCGATGATTTCAAAGCCGCCGATGCCAGAGCCGATAAAAACGCCGACCCGGTCGGCATTCTCCTCGGTAATCTGGAGGCCTGACTGGGCGATGGCCTCTTGCGTAGCGGCAAAGGCAAAGTGGATGAAGCGCCCCATCTTGCGCGCTTCTTTCTTATCCACAAAGTCGAACGGGTCAAAGTTCTTGACCTCGGCGGCGAAGGTGACCGGGAAGCCAGTGGTATCGAAGCCCTGAATCGGACCCATGCCGCTGGCGCCGGCCAAAAGCTGCCGCCAAACTTCGGGCGCGGTGTTGCCCACACCGCAAACCAGCCCCAGGCCGGTAATAACGACTCGGCGAGTCACTGGCTATTTGCCGCCTTTCGCATGCTTCTCGATGTACTCGACCGCGTCCTTGACGGTCTTGATCTTCTCGGCATCCTCATCGGGAATCTCGATGTCGAAGGCCTCTTCGAACTGCATTACCAACTCGACTACGTCCAGCGAGTCCGCGCCCAGGTCTTCCTGGAAGCTGGCGCCGGGGGTGACTTCGGCCTCATCCACCTGCAATTGCTCGACGATGATCTGCTTGACTTTCTCTTCAACGGCCATGCGTGGTTCTCCTCGTGATTTTCAGAACTTGGGAATCTCTCGGGGGCTCGTCTTTTGCCTCCGCTTGCCTAGACTACCGGCTCACGGCAGGGAAAAACAACCACCGCGCCTGAAAAAATGCGCATGACCCCGAAACTTCAAGTCTACCGGGCGGGCGGGGGTGTGTAAAGACAGGGAACAGGGAATAGCCACCCCAGCGAGCAAAAAGGCGCTCGCCGGGGACCCCGGCAGGGAACAAGGAATAAAAAACCGGGCAAATTTGACGGAAAAACCACAGGTGGAAGGCGTACATTAGGCGAAGAGGTTTTTTGCCGTGGAAAGCTCTGCCATTTTGTTTGCGCTGGTTGCCGTCTTCTCGCTCTTTATTGGTCTTTGGCTGGGATTTCGCCTGGGGCGCGCCGGTGAACGGAATCTGGCTGAAGCGCGCGAGGCTCCGCTGCGCGAGCAATGCGAAGCCGCCAAGGCCGAAATCGCGGCATTGAAACCCAAGGCGGAAGAGCTGACGCGTGTCACCGAGCAGGTCAAAAACGAAGAAGCGAAGTACGCGCAGATGAAGACGGACCTGGACACGGCCTTCAAGGGAGCTGCTGCCGACGCTCTGCGCGCCAACACGCAGTCCTTTCTTGAACTGGCCAAGCAGCAGCTTGGAGGACAAACCAACGAGGCTAAACTGACCTTGGAAGCAAAGGAACTGGCAATTAAAAATATGCTCGATCCGCTGGGAGCCGCGCTCCGAGCGCTCGATGAGCAGACGCGCGAGATGGAGAAATCCCGTTCCGGCGCGTATTCCGAAGTGAGGACGCTGGTGGATGGTTTGCAGAAGACGATTCCCGCGTCGCTGGCCGCACTCACCATTGAAACCGCGCAGTTGATCACAGCCTTGCGTGCGCCCAAGACGCGCGGCAACTGGGGCGAACTTCAACTGAAGCGCTGCGTGGAGTACGCCGGAATGGTGCAGTATTGCTCGTTTTCTGAGCAGGTGACCGCACGCGGCGAAGATGACAAAATGCTGCGCCCTGACATGACGATTCAACTGCCGAATGGCCGCGAAATTGTGGTCGACGCCAAGACTCCGCTGGACGCTTTTCTGGACGCGAGCGGCGCAACGGATGCCGCGGCGCAAACACTGAAATTTATGGCTCACGCGGCGCGCGTCAAGGCGCACCTGAAGGACTTGTCGAGCAAGGCGTATTGGAAGCAATTCGAGAAGGCTCCGGATTTTGTAGTCTGCTTTTTGCCCAGCGAAGCGTTGTTCAGCGCGGCGCTGGAGGCTGACCCGTCGCTGATTGAATTCAGCGCGCAGAACCATGTGGTGATGGCCACTCCGACGACGTTGATTGCGCTCTTACGGGCGGTCGAATTTGGCTGGCAGCAATCGGAGATTACCAAGAACGCCAAAGCCATCCACGAATTGGGCAAGAGGATTTACGAAAAGCTAGTGGTCGCGCAGGGACACGCCGAAAGACTCGGCAACGCCATCCGCAGCAGCGCGGATTACTACAACAAATTCCTCGGCACCATTGAAGGCAAGGGCGGTGTCTTCTCTTATGGCAGGCAGTTAGGCGAGCTGGCTCACTCCGATGGGGAGTTAGCAGAGGTCGGCAAGCTGCAACTCGATGTGCGCGAGATGGAGTCGCAGGAGTGGTCCCAGCCGGGGCTGGCGCTCGCGGCAAATGCGGAAGAGGGCGACGAAACTCAAGAGTGAGAGACGGGAAGGACTCAACTCGTTAACTTTTGAACTCATCAAACGCCGCCCGCATTCGCCTCCAGGTCGTCTCCAAATCTTCCGGAAGAATCCTCGTCTCGGCCACAGTCGTCATGAAGTTGGTGTCGCCGGCCCAGCGGGGCAGCGCGTGCAGATGTAGATGTCCGGCGACGCCTGCCCCGCCGGCCTGGCCCAGATTCATTCCAATGTTGAGGCCGTGCGGATGGTAGAGGCGTTCCAGCGCCTGCTCGGTGCGCTGTGCAAGCTCGATCAGTTCGTGAGCGGCGGCGGCAGGCAAGAGCGCGAGGCGGTCGAGATGGGCATAGGGCATCACCATCACGTGGCCGGAGGTGTAGGGGTATGCGTTCAGGCAGATGAAGCAGTGCTGGCCGCGCAGGATGAGACCGCCGGCGGCTTCCGCTTCTTCCGGATTCATGCCATTGGCGATGGCGTAGTCGATGGAGGCGATCAGGTTGCAGAAGACGCAATGGTGGTCGCCGGGCCACGCCACGAGGCTCGCCGGAACGCCGGGCCGTGTGGCATTATCCGCCGAGGTGATGTAGGCATAACGCCAGGGAGTCCAAAGCAGATCCATAAGAGGGATTCCGTCAGCAACAGTATAGAGTGTTGTCGGGTCGCACAGTGGGTTGAGGTCCGAGGTTTCCCACCTTTGCGCGAGAAAAAGGCGCAAAGATGGGGCATGGGGCTTCTTTACGTGGAAAAGTTTGAAGGCACCCGCAAGTCCATTGTTTTGGCGGGGTGTGAGTGAATTTGCGATTACAAGGCATCTTGCCATGTGGTTTGGGGCAATATGTTGCATTGACGGGAGAAAGTTGCGGTTGCTACACTGATGAGCGTAGCTTCCTGCGCGGATTCCAGCAGTGAGTTGCGGCCGCCATCCAGCGAGCCGTTGCCTGCCGGGTGTTTCCCAAGGAGATCAGACCCTTCCAAGTCAGCCGTACCGGCCGGAAGAACTGTCCCTTGCAAGAGCGCCACGTCACAGGCACGCGGTTGCTGGCAGGAAAAACGGCCTCCGGTATCCCTCAAATCAATTGCGGCAGAGGGAGCACACCCAGCGACGGCACGTTCGAGTCGCGGGAGCAAGGAATCGCGGAGCTGGCAGTGATGGCAAACGTCCTCAATCCCGAAACCGAGAGTACAACCCTGAACACTGAATTGGAAAGCCCAACCCTCGAACCTGCGACGGAGCAAGTGCAGCCGTTGCCAGAATCAACGTCCAACCCCGAGATAGCCGAAGTAGTCGAACCCCCCGCGCTGGACGCCGATGCCTCAACCGAGCCTGTAGTCGAGGCCGAGCCCGTGGTTGAAACCAGGGCAGAGGTTGAACCCGCTCCAGTTGCCACTGAAGTTCCCGCGCAAACTGAGCCCACAGTCCAGGCCGAACCTGAAATTCCAGAGGCTCCTGCTCCTGTTGTAGCAGCGCCGGTGCACGCCAAGGCCGCGCACACAGAGCATGGCCTCGACTCAATGGATGATTTCTCTGCTGCTCTGGAAGCCTTTGAACGCGAGCAGGCCGCCGAGGCCGCCGCTGTTGAGGCCTACGGAGACAAAATTGTCTCCGGCACGGTCATCAAGCAGACGGAAAAGCATCTGGTCATTGATGTGGGCTTGAAGTCCGAGGGCCTTGTACCGCTCGAACAGGTTCAGGATCACACCGGCGCTGTGAAATTCCAGCCCGGCGACGTGATCGAAGTGGTGATCGAGCGCGAGGAGCCGGAGGGCGGCTACCTGGCGAGCTACGAACGGGCGCAGCGGTTGCGCGTCTGGGACACGATTGAGAAGGCCGCCGCCGACAAGACGCCGGTGATGGGCACGGTGGTCAGCCGCGTCAAGGGCGGCGTGACTGTGGACATCGGGCTGAAGGCATTTTTGCCCGGCTCGCAGCTTGAGATTCGCCCCGTCCGCAATCTGGACGGCTATCTCGGCCAGCAGATTGAAGTCCGCGTCATCAAGCTGAACAAGAAGCGCGGCAATGTGGTTGTGAGCCGCAAGGAAATTCTGGAAGAAGAGCAGAACGCCAAGCGGTCGACCACGCTGGAGCAGTTGGGCGAGGGCGCCGTGCTCACTGGCACTGTGAAGAACCTCACTGACTACGGCGCGTTTGTTGACCTGGGCGGCATCGACGGTTTGCTGCACATTACCGACATGAGCTGGGGCCGGCTGACGCATCCCCGCGACCTGGTGAATGTGGGCGATGAGATTCAAGTCAAGGTGCTCAAGTTCGACAAGGACAAGCAGCGGGTTTCGCTGGGCTTCAAGCAGTTGACGCCCGACCCGTGGCTGGACGCGACGGAGCGCTACCCGGTGGGCGCGCATGTTCATGGCCGCGTGCTTTCGGTCACGGACTACGGCGCGTTTGTTGAGCTCGAGCAGGGCATCGAGGGATTGGTTCACCTCTCGGAGATGACCTGGTCCAAGCGCCTGAAGCATCCGTCGAAGCTGGTCAAGCCCGCCGACGAAGTCGAGACGGTGGTGTTGAGCGTGAATCCGGCCGATCGCCGCATTTCGCTGGGCATGAAGCAGTTGATGGACAACCCGTGGGAGAACCTGACCGAGCGGTATCCGGCCGGGGCGATTGTCGAGGGCCGTGTGCGCAACCTGACCGACTTCGGTGCCTTCATCGAAATCGAAGACGGCATCGACGGCCTGGTTCACGTGTCCAACCTGAGCTGGACCAAGCGCGTCAAGCACCCCTCGGAGATTGTGAAGAAGGGCGAGAAGGTGAAGGCTGTCGTTCTCGGCGTTGAGCCGCAGAACCGCCGCCTGAGCTTGGGCATCAAGCAGTTGCAGCCCGACGTGTGGGAGAGCTTCTTCGCAACTCACCGCGTGGGCGACCAGGTTCACGGCAAGGTATTGCGGACGGCGCAGTTCGGCGCGTTTGTCGAGATCGCGGAGGGCGTGGAAGGTTTGTGCCACATCTCCGAGGCCGGCGATGAGGGCGGCGGATCCAAGCTGGAAACAGGCCTCGAGCACGACTTCAAGATCATCAAGATCAACGTGGAAGAGAAAAAGGTGGGCTTGAGCCTGCGCGCCATTGGCCAGGAAGCCAGCCGCGCACAGGTCGAGAGCTACAAGAAGGAGAGCCACAAGCAGCCGGTCTCCAGCTCGACCACGACTCTTGGCGACCTGATCAACTGGAAGAGTGAGAAGAGCGAGCAATAAGGCGCTTTTTCAAAAGCAAGACAGCGACGGCCACTCTTCGGGGTGGCCGTTGTGCGTTTGTAGTCATCCGTCGGGGAAGAGCAGACTGGGATGCAACTCTTATCTTCATCCGACAACAGCTTCCTATGCCCTGTCTTCCATTCCCTGCTGCCTCAGCACGATTGCGATTCCCAACGCGCCCACCACGCACACCAACGCAAACGCGAAGACGCTGGAATAGCCGCAATAGCCAATGACCACGCCAGCCAGTGGGCCGGTAAGGAAAAACGAGATGTCCGCAAAAGCTGTGAAGACAGCTAGCGCTGCGCCGCGATTGTTGATGGCGACGCGCTTGACCGCTTCCACGCCGAAAGCGGGAAAGACGAGCGAGAAGCCGAAGCCTGTGATAGCGGCAGCGCAGAAAGCCATCCACGGCGAGGATGCAAGCCAAAGCAGGAGCAGCCCCACGGATTCCACCGCGAGGCAGGCCATGGCTACCGGAAAACCGCCAAAGCGGTTGATGGTTTGAATGAAGAGGAGGCGCGCCGCGATAAAAGCCAGCCCAAAAGCGGTGAGGCAAAGGGCAGCGCCCGTCCAGTGGCGGCTAAGGTAAAAGAGCGTGACAAAGGTGGCCAGCACGCTGTAGGCCACGCCGCCCAGCGCCAGTCCCATGCCGTGCGGAGCCACGCGACCCAGCACATGGCGGAAGGAAAGATGCTCGCCGGGAGTTACGGGCACTGGACTCTTGCGGCAGGCCAAGGCGAGGCTGGAGGCGCCAATCAGCAGTGTGAGCAGGCCGATTGAGGCCAGGCCCCACTGCGGATTTCTCCAAAGCGAATCAAGCGCTACGCCCAGCGGAGCGCCCAGCGCCATTGCGCCATAGGTGCTAATGCCGTTGAACGAGATGATTTTGGCGGTGCTGGCTTGTCCCGCGCTGGAGATGCCCCACAAAGTCGAGCCCGTTGATCCAAGGCTCTCGCCGACGCCGAGAACCAGGCGGCTAAGGATGAGAAAAGCAAAGCTGAGCCAGGGAATCGCGTGCAGGGCAGCCGCAGCCATCATCAGCGCTCCGCTCGCGGAGCAGGCGCCCATGCCCCAAAGCACGGAGACCTTGGCGCCAACTCGGTCGCTGATGTGACCAGCCCAGGGACGGCTGAACAGAGTGGCGATGTACTGGATGCTGATAACCAGGCCTGCAAGCGCCGCGCTATAGCCCATGCGCAGATGAACATACGGCGGCAGGACGGCCAGCGGTAGCCCTATGGACAAATAAACGATGAAAGTGAAGAAGACGAAGCCGATTATATGCCGCGTGCTACCGATTGAGTCGGCGGGCGACGGGACGGAAACGCTCGCTTTAGAGCAGGCTTGCATTGCTGGGCGGAAAACCTGAGGTGAGGTGCGGTCAACTCCAGTATATCGGAGGCTGCGTGCGTGAACCCAGGTCCCAAAGGCGGGACCTGGGGCACCCAGAGTGCCGAGTCGAACGAAGAGGTCTTAGACTGAAACTATGGCTGCCACCTTTCACGTGGAACATTTCGGTTGCAGGGCGGCGCGCGCCGACGGCGAAGCGGTGAGCGAGTGCCTGCGCGCCGCGGGGCTGGGCGACGCGAGCCCGCCGGAAGCCGATGTTGTGGTCGTCAATACGTGCAGCGTGACGGCGGAGGCTGACCGGGCTGCGCGGGCCTTCATTCGCCGGGCACACCGGCTGAATCCAGAGGCTAGAATCGTGGTGACCGGCTGCTATGCGCAGCGTGCGCCACACGAGTTGGCGAGCATGCACGGCGTGGCCGCCGTGGTGGGCAATAGCCACAAGGCGTTCGCGCCAGCGATTATTCTGGGCCTCGGCCTTAGTGGTAGCCGACAAACAGCAGCGCAGCCGGAATTGGCTGGCCCGAGTTTAGTGAGTGTGGAATCGCTGATCTCTGGCAGTGCGCGGGCTCCCATCTGGGCCGATGATCGCTTCGCACATTCTTTTATTGAAGAGGCGCAGATGGCGCCCGGAGCGCAGACCCGGCCCAACCTCAAAATCCAGGAAGGCTGCGGCAATCGCTGTACGTTTTGCGTCATACCGTCCACAAGAGGCCCCTCCAAAAGTCTGCCCCACACAGTGGTTCTCAGGCAGGTGGAGGGGTTTGTAGCCGCCGAGGGCAAGGAACTGGTGCTTTCGGGAATCAATCTGGGGCGATGGGGAAGAGACTTTTCAAGCTCCGAAGTCTCACCCTCGCGCGCTCTCTCAGGATTGGTGCGAGCCATCCTCGAGCGGACCACGCTGCCGCGCCTGCGGCTCAGCTCGATTGAGCCGATGGATTGGGATGCGGAGCTGATTGGGCTGATGGCGGGGTTTGGCAATCCAGCGACCGGCCCTGCTCGGCTGGCCCGCCACGCGCACCTGCCTTTGCAGTCCGGCTCGGACGCGGTGCTGCGGCGGATGCACCGGCGTTACCGGCCCTGGCATTACGTGGAGAAAGTAGAAGCGCTGGTGCGCGCCTGCGGGTCAGCGCTGACGCTGGGCGCCGATGTGATGGTGGGCTTTCCCGGCGAGACTGACGCCGAATTCGAGGAGACCCTGGCGCTGGTGCGAGCGCTGCCCTTCGGTTACCTGCACCTGTTTCCGTTTTCGCCTCGACCGGCAACAATTGCCTGGGCGCTGCACGCCGAGCGTCCGGTTGTGCCTGCGGCGGTTGCGGAGCGAATGAAGGCCCTGCGCGCGTTGGCGGCGGAAAAAACTGAAACCCACCGGAGGCGCTTTGCCGGCTGTGAATTCGAGGCCATCACGCTGCACACGCCGGCCGAGTTGAGCGCTCGAGGGCGCACCGCGGCGCTGACGGAAAACTTCCTGCCTGTGGAGCTAGTGGGCCAACTGGAAGCCAACCGGCTGGTGCGGGTGCGCGTGACCGGGTTGATCGCCGAAGGGGCGCTCGAGGCTGTAGCAGGCGACAATCCCGCATAAACCCTTTGTTCCGCAGAGCCGAGCCAATGCTATACTCAGGTTGCGCTCGTGCGCCCGCAGCGACTCCGGCAAACTCCGGAAGCGGACGCCAGCGACTTTTGGAGGAGCACCATCGCACTCGACAAACGTTCGGCAAAGTCCTTTATTCGCATCAACGAGAAGATTCGCGCGCGTGAAATCCGCGTAATCGACGAAAACGGCGAGCAACTGGGAATCCTGGCTCCCTTTGAGGCGCTCAAGCTCGCCAGGGAGCGCGGTCTTGACCTGGTCGAGGTTTCCGCCAACGCGGTTCCCCCGGTCTGCCGCATCCAGGATTACGGCCGCTTCCTCTACGAAAAAGAAAAGAGCGAGCGCGCCGCCAAGAAAAAGCAGAAGGTGATTACGGTCAAGGAGGTCAAGTTCTCCGTGACCGTGGATGAGCACGACTACCAGACCAAGAAGAACAAAGCGGTGCGCTTCCTCGCCGATGGCGACAAGGTGAAGGCTAGCCTGCGCTTCCGCGGCCGCCAGATGGCTCATCGCGATCTGGGCTACAACATCATCAACAAGCTGATCCAGGACATCGGCGATGCCGGAATTGTGGAGTTCATGCCGCGCATGGAAGGCACCATTCTGCACGCGATTCTGGCCCCGGCCAAGAAGCAGGAAGCGCCCAAACCCAAGCCAGCCGCGCCTCCGCAAGCCGCAGCTACCGCGCCTCCGGCGCAGTAGGCCATTCGAATAGTCATTTTCAGGCCGCCCTCAGAGTCTCATCGACTTTGAGGATGGCCTGCGCAGTTTTGGAAGCAGGGTATCCCGGCCTGCTGTATACTAGTTGAAGCCTAAAGAGTTCAGGGGAAGTCCTGTCCCACGGGCAAATCGGCGGAGTGACCCTACTCAGCCGGACAAACGAGAACATCGAGAAGAAAATGCCCAAGTTGAAGACCCATACGGGCGCGGCCAAGCGCTTCAGCAAGACTGGCACCGGCAAAATCAAGCGGGGCCAGACGAAGACGCGGCACATCCTTACTTCGAAGTCGCCGAAAGTGAAGCGCAAGCTGGGCCGGACCCTGCTGGTTTCCGATGGCGACTACAAGAAGGTAGCGCGCATGATTCCTTACGCCTGACCACCTGCGGTGGGGCGGACCTTTGGATTAGGTTCGCGCTGCTGTTGTCGATGGGCCGAAATGGCCCCCGCCGGATGCGAAACGCGTTCGCCCGGCGAGAGATTCAGGCTTGAAAAAGCGAGTGAAGAGGTTTACAGCCGTTCCCGCAATGGGTTTTGGCCTCCTGCCTCCAGCCGCATCACCGAACGCAAAATGGAGAAACAAATATGCCCCGCGTAAAACGCAGTACCAAGCGGAGTGACCGCCGGAAGAAGATTCTCGACCGGGCAAGTGGTTATTTCCTTACAAAATCCAAGCTCTATCAGGCGGCTCAAGAAGCCGTCGAGCGCGGCCTGAAGTTTGCCTACACCGGCCGCAAGCAGAAGAAGCGCCAGTTCCGCTCCCTGTGGATTGTGCGCATCTCGGCTGCCTGCAAGCTGAACAACTTCAGCTACTCGCAACTGATTAACGGCCTGAAGAAAGCCGGCGTGGAACTGGACCGCAAGATTCTGGCCGACATCGCCGTGAAGGACACCAAAGGCTTCACCGAGCTGGTGGAGCAAGCCAAGGTGGCTTTGGCCGCGGAGAAAGCTGCCGCGGAGAAGGCTGCTTAAAGCGGAGTTAGCGGAGTTAGTGAAAAGGCCCCGAAGCGATGCTTCGGGGCCTTTTATTTGGGCGAAAAACGGATTTTTCCGGTGATTTTCAGAGGCCAAATCTCACGATGCGGGAGAATTTGGCGGCGAAGAGTTTTCAGCAGGCATTGATTTCAAAGGGTTTAAAAATAATCTGCAAGGTTTAGAGGGAAATTTATACCCCAGAGGGGTATAGGGGGTGGGTAACTCTCAAGCGGCTGATTTTGGGGCCTTGGATTGGCTGCGGGTTGTGGTGTGGGCGACCTGGGCGGCGTAGAGGAGCTTGGTGCCCGAACTTTCCAGGATTATGTCTGCGAGCATGGCCTGAGTGATGCAGGCGATAAAGTCGCGGATGTTTTCGTCGCCGGAAAGCGGCGGCAAGGCGTCCAGGTAGGCGCGGTCGGCTGCGGAGTTAGCCTGGGAGCTGCTTCTGCCTTTTGCGAGTTCCGCCTTATTGACGCGTGCCCAGGCGTACACGCAGCGGGCGACGGCGGGGTTTGCAGAGGCGGCGAAGGGTAGCTTCGTCTCGATTGGGGCGGGGGTGGTTTGAATGGATTCTGTCATGGTGGTTTCCTGATTTGATTGTTCTATAGAGGGCGGTAATTATCTGCAACCACCTGCGGTGGGGCGAACGCCTTCGGCCTCTTCTACGCCGGGATCAGCGAGTGAACGGGGCTATTGACAACAAGGAAAATCGGCCTGGGCGGATTGGTGGACTCTGGCCGACTTGATCGGCATAGGGGCGGCAGTCGCCTGCCGACCCCTGCCACACCACCGTGCGAACGGGTCCGTACACGGCGGTTCGAGAAGTTACGCTAGTAGTTCCCGAACAGTGAAGGTAGTCC